>Ga0208114_1000389_pt1 | contig 11355 bp, 13 predicted proteins | sample LakWasMeta2_LOW4_2_FD_183854 | JGI IMG/M metagenome (GOLD analysis project Ga0208114, IMG submission 183854) | Freshwater sediment methanotrophic microbial communities from Lake Washington under simulated oxygen tension - Sediment Metagenome... | ecosystem: Environmental > Aquatic > Freshwater >... | reverse complement strand
TTACGAATTTTGGCTTCTTCGCGCGCTATCACCGCTTCGGTACGCATGATTAAATCATGGTCATTTAAGGCGTTGGCAAAACCGCGTAAGGCTTCGCTAGTATCGGTAATGCCGTAAAAACTGCCTTCAAACCACGGCGTACCGTATTGTTTTTGCAATTGACGAGCAACATTCACCATTGCTTTGGAGCAAACCATCATATTGACTTCGGCTTTGTGCATGGTCTGCACTTCACGAAACCTTGCATCACCTGACAGCGTACACAATACGCGCAAGCCTAATTCATCGAGTAACGGCAGAACGTGCCAGAATTCACCTGCAATATTGTATTCGCCGATTAAATTGACATCGTGAATCCGCACATCGGAGGCAGGTAAAGGGTCTGGATCACGCGTGCCAACAACGTGTTTCACCATCGCCTCTCCTGCAATGCGATTGCCTAAATTTTTTGTGCCGTAAAAACCCGCGCAATCAATCGGCACGACAGGCACGCCCCATCTTTCCGTCGCTGATTTACACACCGCATTCAAATCATCACCGACCAAAGCAGGCACACAAGTGTTATAAACAAATACCGCAGGTGGTTTGTAATCATCAATGGCTTGTTTAATGGCATGAAACAGGCGTTTTTCTGAGCGTCCCATGATGATGTCTTGTTCAGTTAAATCCGTGGTCATGCCAAAACGGTATAAATCCGCACCCGATGAGCGCGTGCCACGGTTATCCCAAGAACTCCCCGCGCAAGCAATAGGTCCATGCACAATATGGGCAACATCGGCTATCGGTAATAGCGCAATTTGTGCGCCATCAAAGGCACAACCGCCCGCGGATGCACCAGGTTTAGGTTTAGCACAACCAGACTTTTCCTTTTTGTTATGCTCGCAAGCGGGTTCGTCTAACAGCTCGGCAATGTCTTTATTTGATTTCATGGCGGTCGATAAATGATGATGTTTATCTTTACTAAGCAACCATTATGCCATAGCGTAGTTTGTTGAAATTACAGTAGTTTTTTATGTATATCTTTGTCGGTTTTCCGACAAAATAAGCAATATGTCGTTATTAAAAACAAACAGATAGTATCTTTACTACTTGTAATGAGTAGTTTTTCATACTTTTGAAGGGATGGCACAAGCTATGCTAGTAGCAAAGTACTGTGTTGTACACAGTGTTTTTCTAATAGTAATGAGGTGTTGATATGCTTGAAACTGTTGTATCGTTTTTGCTGGTATTTGCCATTGCAGCATGGTTTGGTCTTCTGTCAGTTTTTAAATCCTTTCAACAAGTGAATGTCGCACAACAATCGACATCGCCAGATAAATTAAAGATACCTGAGGATTCTATGCTTAAACGGCATTTCCTCACGCATTTGCAAAGTGAAATTGAATCTACCCTAGTCCCACGTCCAACCGATTTTATGTTACAACGTCATTACGACTCGTTAGTCGCTGCCGAATTAAAAAATCGTTTGTCACAAACCCAGTAAATAGGTTGTTCAGTTTGCAGGGTAATATACCCTGCAAACTACTGCATTTTAATACTCAATAGATATGGTATGAAATGTAATGGAATGGAATGATTTCAAATGATATTTTCTAGGTGATATTTATTACGAAATTAAGCAGTCACTTAAATATAAATTGCACCAAAAACGCCTACGCGCTGTTATGAAGCAAACAACCGTAGTACAGTGAATTGTTACAAACCTTACATTACTGTATTCTCGATGTTCGCCAAAAAAACGTTGTAAGTGATTGCAATAACACAATAAAACTAAGTGTTGCAATGTTGTTATTACTATTGGCGTTATTCTTGCTTTATAAATTTTATTATGACTTATTGTCTTTCTATCGCCATGAACAATACGCCACTTCAGTATTTAAAAACATACATCATTCAAAAAACCAATCAACTGAGCGAAAGTGATGCTGAGCGGGAAACTTTACGTCTGTTTGTCGAAACCGTTGAGCAAGCTCCGATAGCGATTTCAATTACCGACAAAAAGGCAAAAATTCTCTATGTAAACGAAGAATTTTGCCGTGTGACGGGTTATATACCAGCTGATGTTTTGGGTGAGAACGAATCGTTGTTATCTGATAAATCTACGCCTAAACCGTTGTATAAAAGTCTGTGGCGTACTATCAGTAGCAAAAAAATCTGGCAAGGACAATTGATTAATCGCCATAAATCAGGGCAACGCTATTTAGCCGATTTAACCATTACGCCTATCGTGAATACCTTAGGAGCAATTACCCATTACATCGGTATGCACCGCGACATGACGACCTCTTATGAAGCAGAAAAAAAAGTCATTAATCAAAAGTTATTGATTGAATCAGTGATTAATTCCTCACCGATTGCCATGGTGGTCATTGATGATAACGACCGTGTAATTTTAGATAATCAGCTCTATAAAGCTTTAGTTAGTGATTTAGGTAAAGGTGAACCCGCTGGTTATTTTTTACAATTACTACGCGATGAGATGCAGGATGCTTGGTTGGAATTACAAAATAACAATCAAGGTTTTGCTAATCGAGAATTTAAAGTGGAAACCAAAAACGGGCATAGTGTGCGCTGGTTTTCTTGTGCGGGTAATTGGTTTATCGAAAATGAAGTGACGGCAGATGCGTTTTTTGTTAATAAAAATCAAAAATATTTAATCCTGACCCTGACCGACATCACTAAACAACGCAATCATATTGAAGCCTTACATTTACAAACTTTAAAGACGTTGATGGCAGAAGATGAAAGAGTGCGTAGCATTCGAGAAACGCTATTAGGGGCGATTCATCAAATACAAATGCCGATGAATCAAATCATGGCGGCAGAACAAATCTTGCGTCATAAAGGTGATGAGAAAAATAGTCATCTGATTGATATTTTGCAACAAATCCAACAATCGGGTAGGAATGCAATAATTACCATGCAAGATTGTATTCCTGAGATTTATCACAGTGCGGAAATCCCCGTTAATCTTAATCAAATTTTGCATGAAGTCTTATTGTTGTCATCACAACGCCTATCAAACCATAACATTGAAGTGCAATGGCGACCTTTAGCCGATTTACCTACTATTTTAGGTTCAGAAAATCGCTTGCGTATTTTGTTTAAACAGCTCATTGATAACGCGATTGAAGCCATGATTCAAGGTGATTGTTTTGATAAACAATTGTCAATTAGCACTAAAGTCGAAGCCGACTTATTGTATGTGCGTATCACTGACAACGGCAATGGCATTCCCGCCAATAAACTCTCAAAAATATTTGAGCCGTTTTATACCACTAACAAAGGCAGTAATACTGCGGGCATGGGCTTAGTCATTGCTAAAGAAATCGTCAATCAACATCATGGCTTAATCGACATTGATAATGAGGTCGAACAGGGTTGTTGCTTTCAAATTAGTTTTCCGCTACACAAAAGTACTCGAATGGAGGTAGCGCATGTTTGAACGCATACAACTGATAGAAGCGGAACTTGATACTCTGTACCTCATCAGCCAAGTGCTGAACAGTGCGCACGATTTACAAGCGAAACTGCAAGGCGTGCTGGAAATCCTACATAAAAAAGCAGGGATGCGGTCAGGCATGATAACGTTGCGTGAATTGAGCGATGACAGCATGATTGTGTGTGCGGTACATACCAATGGCTCTAGTGAACCCATGCAGCCCATACGTTACAATGCGGGTGAAGGTTTAATCGGTACAATATTGGATGCAGGTAGCACCATTGTCGTTGATAAAGTCGCCGATGAACCACGTTTTTTAGGTCGCTTGGGGCTATACGATCCCGAACTGCCGTTTATTGGTTCGCCCATTTTTCTGGAAGACAGCGAATTAGTCGGCGTACTTGCTGCTCAACCTGATAATAACCAGTTTTTAGGTGAACGCGCACGGTTTATGGAAATGGTAGCGAACCTTATCGCTCAAAGCGTAAAAATGTTGCGTACTATCGAACGCAAACAACGCGATTTACTCAATGAACGTGATCACCTCAAACAAGCCTTAATTAAAAATTATGGTTTTGAAAATATCATCGGTCATTCATCACCGATGATTAAAGTGTTTGATGTTATTCGGCAAGTGGCAAAATGGAATACTACAGTACTCATACGCGGTGAATCGGGGACGGGTAAAGAAGTGGTAGCCAATGCCATACACTTTAATTCAGGCTGTGCTTCTGGTCCATTTTTAAAACTTAATTGTGCCGCCCTGCCTGACACGTTGTTAGAGTCAGAATTATTTGGTCATGAAAAAGGTGCTTTCAGCGGTGCGGTGGGGCAACGTAAAGGACGTTTTGAACTTGCCAACAACGGCACGTTATTTCTTGATGAAATTGGTGAAATATCCGCTTCTTTTCAAGCCAAATTGTTGCGCGTTTTACAAGAAGGCGAATTTGAACGAGTCGGCGGTTCGCAAACTGTGCATGTTAATGTAAGAATTATTGCCGCCACCAATCGTAATCTTGAAGAAGAAGTCACCGAAGGCAAATTTCGCGAAGATTTATATTATCGTCTTAATGTCATGCCCATTATCATGCCGCCATTGCGTAATCGTACTGAAGACATTCCACAATTAGCTGCCTTTTTACTGGACAGAATTTCCAAGCAACAAGGTGGACGACTACTAGAACTTAAAGAAAGCGCGATTCGCTTGTTAATGAAACACAATTGGCCAGGTAATGTCCGTGAATTAGCCAATCGCTTAGAACGCGCCGCTATCATGAGTCAAAATGGCATTATTGATCGGGATGTCATGGTCAGCACAGGCTTAGAAGACGACATCGGCAGTGGTGGTATTAGTAGTCAAAAACCGACTGTACAACATATACTTGATTTTAACGATGAAAACATGGATGATCGCGAACGCGTTATTGCCGCCTTAGAACAAAGCGGTTGGGTACAAGCGAAAGCCGCGCGATTATTAAATATGACTCCACGGCAAATCGCTTATCGCATTCAAACCTTAGACATCACCATGAAACAAATTTGATAGTTTACAATCTAAAAAAGCGTTTTACATTTGTGACTGTAAGTAATTTTGTATGCCCACTTTTTCAATTAATTCCAGTTGTGTTTCTAGCCAATCAACGTGTTCTTCTTCACTTTCTAAAATATCGCTAAATAAATCGCGGGATACAAAATCTTTAACGTTTTCGCAATGGACTACTGCTTCTTTTAACAAAGGTATAGCAAGTTGTTCCAGTTTTAAATCACATTGCAACATTTCTTCTGGACGTTCACCAATAAGCACTTTGCCGATATTTTGTAAATTAGGCAGACCTTCTAAAAACAAAATCCGCTCAATAAGTTTGTCAGCGTGTTTCATTTCGTCGATAGACTCGTGATATTCCTTTTCATTGAGTTTGCTCAAGCCCCAATTTTTATACATACGCGCATGAAGAAAATATTGGTTAATGGCAGTCAGTTCGTTTTCTAATGCCTTATTGAGAAACTCAATAACGTTGCTATCGCCTTTCATAACACACTCTCTTTTGTTAAGTATTTGATACTGCCATCATCGAATAAATGGCGTTTTGTTTACTGAATTGTTCCAATAATTCTTTAACTTCTTTATTACATTTACCGCAATCTTTACCGACACCAAAACAATGAACAAGTTGGCGACGCGTGCAAATACCGCTGTCGATTGCAGTGCGTATTTGCCCGTCGGTTACGGCTTTACAAACACAGATATACATTGTTGCTCCTAACTAGAATGCTCAATGACGATTTCTTCAGAACCGTAACATTTGCCATAATCCACACAAACATTACACGAAGGCGCACGGCATAAATACAAACCTTCTGCTTCACATAACTGTTTATAAAGAAATTTTTTCCATTTCATATCTTGGGTGTTTTTTGCTGCCAATTCAGGAAAGTTATAAGACAGTAAAGCGGTCAGTTGTGAACGTGACCATAGCCCTAAATCATGCCATAAATGATCGTCACCCAAACATCCAGCAACCAATAGTCCAATAACCCAATCAATTTCAATAACCGTTGGGTTACTGTAATGCTTAAGTAGATTGATTAAATCTTGCCGTTCCAACATACGGCTAAAATCGAGTTGTTTGCCCGATGGCGCATACTCCGATAACGGGTAATCGGTAAAATAACAGGTTTTTAACGCAGCAAAGTCATGACACTCCAAACCCAAATAATCGGGCAGTACACTATTACCCATACACCAACTAGTGACTATACACCCTAACCATTCATGATTAGGTGTGCGTATCGGTTGAGTAGTGAGTTGGGAATAAATCGCTTCCCTATCAGCTTGTTGAAGTGTCATGGTTTGTATTTTTAGTATTGAACGAGTATGTCTTCATCCCTAACAATCATCTGGCACGCTAAACGCCAGTGCGAGGGCAAGTCATCGACTATCATTTGTTCCAACTCTTCTTTAGTGATTTTGCCGATTTCTTGTAAGACTTTTTTCTCTTTTTCAGTTAAAGGACCACCCATACGTTGGCGTTTGTCATCCACGCTGCTAACTTGTACGACGCAAGCACCGCATTCGCCATCTTCACATTCGAAGTTGATGGGAATTTTATTTTCCCGCGCGATTTTTAACACGGTTTCGGTGTGGCTACCTGCCACCGCATACACCGTTTTATCGCGATAATCGGGGTTAGAAAATGTAATTAATGCCATAAAGAGTTCCTTAATATAGTGGGTTTATTAAACAGGCTTCACACGCACAGTGCCGCCTAATACCTGCGCTTGACAGGCTAGACGGTTATGCTTACCTGCCATGTTTTCTCTCAAAATTTTATCTTCTAATACGGAAGGCTCAGTGAGATTGTTCCAGCCTTCAGTGACTTTCATAATGCAGGTTCCACAATCGCCTTCACGGCAACCGTAAGTAATGGCTGAACCTACTTTTTCAGAAATTTCAATAATGCGTGTGCCTGCGGGTGCAGAAACAGTGACATTAATGTCTTCAAAGGTAATCGTTGCTTTTGCCATGATGTGTTCCTTTTCGTTGAGTTAAAAATAGAGTTCTTAAAGGAGTCACACGCTTTAGCGTGTGATTTTCAATAGCTAAAGCTATCGCACTCCAATATTTATATTAAGCAAGATCAGCCATATCAATTACTTTGGATTGCCTTAAACCCATTAGTTCTTGCGCTAGTTCATGCCCGAATTCACGACACTGATTCATTTCTTCATCGGTCGGAATGAGTTTTACGCGTATTCCTGTCATAGGAACGCGCAACTTGAGACCGCGTAAGCGATCTTCAACCATTTTTACGCCTTCACCCGTCCAGCCATAAGAACCAAACACGCCGCCGAGTTTACCTTTTAAGTTAACCACCGCTAGCGAGGACAATAAGTCCCAGATGGGCTTGACTGCATCGCCGTTAATGGTCGGCGTGCCAAAAACCAACCCGTCCGCGCCTTCAATCAAATCAACAAACGGCGCGATTTCACTGCCTTCCAAGTCGTACAGCGACACGCGCACGTTTTCGACACTCATCGCGCCTTCGTAAATCGCTTCTGCCATGCGCCGCGTGTTGCCATAAGAGCTGATATAAAAAATCAATAAGGTCTTTTCATCCGCGCTGATTTCACTTTGCAGCGCAGAGCGTGATAATTCACGGTAACGCTGCACATAACGCTGTGGTTTGTCGCGCAATAACGGACCATGCGCGGGTAAAATTTGTTGCAAAGCTAACGGTTCGATTAAATCCAGCGCGTTGTTCACAAAGGCCTTAAACGGGCGCATGATGTGGGCGTAGTAGTATTCAAACGAAAAACGAAAATCGCCCACGTTGTCATTGAATAGCCGTGTGTCGCAAAAGTGACAACCAAACACATCGCCCGAAAATAGGATATTTTCTTCAACTAAATGCGTGCATTGCGTATCGGGCCAATGCAAATACGGCGTGTGTAAGAAACGTAAGTTTCTATCGCCTAATGTCACCATGTCGCCCGTCAGCACAGGCGTAAACTCGAATTCATCTTGTTTCAATAACGCTTTCAACATGGATTGCGCTTTTTGCGAAATATATAACCGCGCTTGGGGCGCACGGCTCATCAGTTCAGGCAACGCGCCCGTGTGGTCTGGTTCTAAGTGATTCAGCACTATGACGGTGATTTCGTCATAAGAAGCGACTGATTCCAGACGGGCAAAAAAATCAGCGGCGTAGTTTTCTTTGACGGTATCAATCACCGCCACGCCCTCACTACCGCGTACGGTGTAAGCGTTATAACTCGTGCCGTTAGCAGTTTTTAAAATAATATCGAAGCTGCGTAGATTAGGGTCTAATGCACCTATCCAATGTACACGCTCGGATAAAGCTACCGCTTGGTGAATACCCGCTTGATTGACCAAAGCTAACTTATTCATGACCGCAGGAACTAGACGATGTAGAACGCGGACAGCTTTCTAAATCCTGCTCGGTTTTGACCGCAAGCCACGCATGAACTTTTTCGGCATCAAATCCTGCTCTGCATTCATTACCCACTTGCATCAATGGACGGCGAATTAATAGCGGATTTTCCAACATCAAGGCTAAGGCTTGTTGTTCGTTTAAGGTGTCGGGTTCAACTTCGCCGTGTTTAATAGCAGGCGCACTGTAATTAAACCAATCGCGTACGGCTAACTCAGCGAAAAAAGGACGTAGCGATTCGGCTTGCCAAATTTCGGTCAGTAGATTTTTAGCGGTTACCGTATGCCCTGCGTTCATTAACAAGCGTTTTTGTCGCGTGTTATTGACGCAGTTGGGTTTTTCGTAAAAAATCACCGTAGCCATATCAATGCGCCTGTAATTCCGCCATCGCTTCCGCCATTCTTTCAGGCGGAATACCTGTTAATGAACCCGCAGGATTAATCGCCTCACCCAATGAATTTAAAATCGCCCCTTCAATCGGGCAGATACTCGCGCATTGGAAATCCGCAAACGCCCCTTCGCATTCAGTACATTTTTTTGCATCAACTAAAAAATGTGGCTTGGTTTCGTAAATGGCATTACTGGGACAAACGGGCAAACAAGCGTGACAATTTACGCATGATTCAATGATTTTTACTGCCATGATAAAATTCCTACAATACTGTTAAACGACTACCAATTCCTGATGTAGGGTGGGCAATGCCCACCCTACGAAACTTTGGCACGCGAACAATCAATTACGCCTTCGCCCGAAGCGGCGCATTTTCAGCCATCAACTTGCCAGCCTTCGCCATTTCTCTATAAACCGCCATTACTGCGTCTTCAATGTTTTCCATTGCGTGTTCACCGTTCGGCATAATCCCTGCCTTTTCCAACATTTCCCAAGGCTCATAACCCACTTTAGAACACAGCACCGCTTCGCAACCTGCCAAGGAATGAATCGTGCGTTGCAACGTGGATTCGGTTTCACCACAAGTGGTATCACCGCCGCAATAGGCATCGGCTTTGCGATGACTGATAAACCGCACCCCGCTAGGCGAGGCTTCATAAATTAAAAATTCTTTCGCATGACCAAAATGCACGTTAATCACGCCTTGTCCGCTAGTCGCGACCGCCATTAACACAGGACGGGTAGTCAATTTTTCGGCTTGTTTCTGCGCCTCCGCTTTTTGGGCTTTTTCTAAACGTTTGCTATCCATTTCTTCCTGAATCGCCGCGTGAATCACTTTACGTTTTTCCATTGCCGCTTGATAATCAATGTCCATATCCTCGATTTTATCTAGCGTAAATTCATCGCCTCTATCTTCACCAAGCATACCGACTGCATCGGCGCGGCATTGACGGCAATGGCGCATCATATTCATATCGCCTGAACAACTGTCTTGCAGGTCTTGTAACTCATCAGGCGTAGGACCGCGTTGCCCCATTACGCCAAAAAACGTGCCGTGTTCGGCTTCGGCAATCAGCGGCATCACATTGTGTAAAAACGCGCCTTTGGATTTCACCACGCGGCTGACTTCGGCTAAATGCTCATCATTAATGCCTGGAATCATCACTGAATTCACTTTGACCAAAATGCCTTTCGCAATCAGCATTTCCAGCCCTTTTTGTTGCTGTTCAATCAGGATTTTCGCGGCTTTCACGCCTTTAATGCGGCGATTGTTCCAAAAAATCCACGGGTAAATTTTCGCGCCGATTTCAGGGTCTACGCAGTTAATGGTAATAGTGACATGATCGATATTGTGTTTAGATAACTCCTCTACAGCAGCAGGCAACGCCAAGCCGTTCGTAGACACGCAGAGCTTAATATCAGGGGCTTCTTCGCTTAAACGTCTAAAAGTTTCAAAGGTTTTTTCGGGATTAGCGAGCGGATCGCCAGGTCCTGCGATACCTAACACCGTCATTTGTGGAATATTCGCCGCCACTGCCATTGTTTTCTTCACGGCTTGATCGGGCGTTAAAACTTCGGAGACCACACCAGGTCGCGATTCATTGGCGCAGTCATATTTACGATTGCAGTAATGACACTGAATATTACAGGCTGGCGCAACCGCAACGTGCATACGCGCAAAATAATGATGTGCGTCTTCCGAATAACAGGGATGATTTTGTACCTTTTCCCGAATCGAATCGGGCAAGCTGTCTATTTGGCTATCAGTAGAGCCACAAGAACTGGCAGCACAGCCGCTTTTCGCTTCAGGTGCGTTATTCAATACGGGTAATTGCATGGGAGTAACCTCGATTGTGTGTTATTACTAAAGTAAAAGCACAGGTCATGCCAATAGCAATATTTTGTTTTAATTGATTGATTTAGCTGATTATTTTTTTATAGATACAAAAAAATGTCGTAAACCTGACAGGAGATTTTTTTGCTTTTGTTGGGTATTGAACAGTTGTTAAGGATTTAACTGTTGTTCTTGCCAAGCCGCATAACCGCCTTCTAAGCTGTACACGTCCTTAAAACCAAAATCAGTAAAAAACTCGGCAAGATGCTGACTTGCATGACCGTGATAACAGTAAATCAATAAACAACGTTGTTTATTACCGCGTTTAATAAGCGATTCTTTTAAGCCTTCATGAACATGTAACGCGTTTTCCAAATGCCCAGCCTGATAGTTTTTCACATCACGGCAATCTAAAATGAGTGGCTCACGGTCTTTGATTAATTGTTCGCAATGGGTAACGGTAATATTTTGATATTTCATAATGCGTTTTCCTCAGGCAAAAAAAAGGGCGATTCTGCGGAGAACATAGAATCGCCCGAAGCACCAATCATAGGAGATGAATTGGTTAGACCTAACGGGTTAAGAGAGTAATGAACACAGGACACACAAGGTTACAGCTTTAAATCGCACCGACTGACGCATCTTTTACTACCACAAAGGTAAACGTTTCTGCTTCAGTAAAAGATACAACAGGACCTTTTGATTTATAATTTTTTGCCGCCGCATAAGCAATGGC
>Ga0208114_1000386_pt1 | contig 11400 bp, 9 predicted proteins | sample LakWasMeta2_LOW4_2_FD_183854 | JGI IMG/M metagenome (GOLD analysis project Ga0208114, IMG submission 183854) | Freshwater sediment methanotrophic microbial communities from Lake Washington under simulated oxygen tension - Sediment Metagenome... | ecosystem: Environmental > Aquatic > Freshwater >... | reverse complement strand
GGCCATGCCAAGACTCAGAACGCGCCATGCCAACGCCATCAAGATCAAGGCTATCAGGGCTCGCGCTGCAAAACGTTTGCCTACAACGGGTCGATCAACCATTTTTTGCATCCGATTGCAGACGAATGATTTTCAATTGGCCGTTTTCCACTCGCAAGTCGAGCCGGATATTGCCCTGGCTCGATTGGGCTTCGTTTTCTCCCAGCGGCAGGACTTCCGATTGAAAACGCGCGACAACGGAAATTTTTTCATCGTTTTGCTGCCAGATCACATTCTGGATGGCGATTTCGCGGTGCTGGCTTGTTTCAAAAAGCCGACGATAGCCATGCAACACCTTGCGCTGGGAAGGTGCACCGATAATTTTCAAATCGCTGGTAAACAAATTGTGTAAGGCAAAGTAGTTGCCATCGGCATAGACACGCGAAAACTGTTGCAGGAGTTGATTGACGTCGGCATCGAATTTGTTTGCCGCAATAACTTCGGCGCTTTCGTTCGCTACCCTGGAACTGGCCGAGACAGCCGGCAACTCTGTTTTTGCCATGGGCAGTAATGCAGGCTCGGCACGAGGTACGCCGGCGACGGATTTTCGCTTGATATCGCTCGATACATCGGAATTTTTCGTCTGTTGCGCCAATGGTTTTGCCGGTCTGGATTTGGTGTCGGCGGTCCTTGTTTCATTGACCGGCTTTTTAACCGCGACGAGCACGGGTTCGATCTTTTTTTTGATCGCGACGGGGGCTTCCATCTTGTTTGGCATCTGCGCAACGGCTGGCACTTTCACCGGCATCGCCGCAACAGGCGGGGCCGGTTTCGGCTCTGGAGCCGATGCCATATCAGCCGGCGTTATTGGCAAGGTCGAATCCCGCTCAGCCACTTGCGGCCCGTTTGGCGTCGATTCGATAGATGCGGGTTCACGCAACTGCATTTCCTGCAACGGTTCTTGTGCAGGTGCCGAAATATCTGGTTCGACAGCGGAGACCAAAGGCGGATCCACACGCGGCTGCAGCTGGCTAAACCACCACAATGCAAATACTGCTCCGACACCAAGCAAGCCAAATATCGCAATGGGCAAACGCTTGATGGTCCGCGAACTCATAAAGCGTTCATCCGAATGCGACTGCCGCCATTGGGCCGGTTTTACTTCACGACTCGGAGCAGGTGCGATCATCGGGTAGGCAGACAGGCTTTTTAACTCGTCATCGTACTGACGCCTTCTTTCCGGGGTTCTCAAGGCATGCCAAGCCCGATTGACCCGGTCGGAAAAAACCACTTCCCAGTCACTGGCATTCTTGTCGGGATGAAGCCAGCGCACCAGTAGGCGATAGTGCAGTTTTATTTTTGCTTCGGCGTCATCGGGATCAACGCCCAAAACGCGATAATGATCGCTATCGGGGGCGAACAATATCTGCTGAACGTAGAACTGCGCGGCGTGTTTGACGTCTTCTTGCGAGAAACGGGAGCTTTCCTGTGCAGCGATCAATTCTTCTGCGTCACCGGAACTGATTTTCAATATCTCGGTGACGCCAGGTGGCAAGGCTTGTTGACGGGCAGTAGCGATTAAGTCGGAACGACTGAGGAAGGTAATTGCCTGCTCGAGCGCCGCGAGTGTCATTGCTTGGTCAAGCGTTCCTTGGCGACACCGCCATAAGAATAATAGTCGTAATCACCCGCACCGTAGCCATAGCCCGAATGCTGCTTCGCACTGTATTTGGTCATGATTGCCCCGATCAGGTGTGCACGTGCGGCAAACAATCGTTTGATGGCGTTTTTCGCCACGGCTACGCGCGTTTCACCGGCTTCGACCACAATGAGAGTAGCACTGGCACGATTGGCCAGGATAGGGGCATCTGCCAATCCGAGAATTGGCGGGCCGTCGATAATGATCTGGTCGAACTTTTCCACCGCGACCGTCAGGAACGATACCAGCTTCGACCCCATCAACAATTCGGCCGGGTTGGGTGGCAACGGGCCGGTCGAAAGATAGGATAAATTCGGAATGTCGGTCTTCTGGATCAAATCCATCGGCTTGATGGCGCCGGCCAGAAAATTCGTCAGCCCGGTGGAGTTGTCGGCATTGAAATGCCGGTGCAGGGAAGGATTACGCAAATCGCAATCGATGATCAGCACCCGGCGTCCGAGTTCGGCAATGTTTTGCGCCAATGCACGTGCGGTCGTCGACTTGCCCTCGCCTGGCGATGCGCTGGTAATCAGCAACACTCGCGGCACGCCCTTGTCGGTGGAGAATTGCAATGCCGTTCTCACCGAGCGGTAGGATTCGGTGAAGGCACCGCGCAAATCCTTCAATGCGGACGACGGAGTTTGTGGCTCCTTGAGTTTCGGAATCACGCCGAGTATGGACAGGCCCAAAAGCTTTTCGATGTCTTCGGGTGACTTCAACGAATCGTCCAGATACTCGAATACCAGCGCGAGCAAGCAGCCCATCACCAAGCCGACCATGATCGCGACCATCAAATTGCGCAACAGGTCCGGTTTGAATTTCCAGCCCATTTGCGCCCGATCGACAATCGACACGTTGTTGTTGGTGATGCCGCCGGTGATGCCGATTTCCTTGTAGCGTTGCAACAAGGCATCGTAAAGCTGACGGTTGGTATCGACTTCGCGTTTGAAGATATTGTATTGGATGCTGCGGCCGTCTTGATCGAGAACATCGGTCTTCAGGCTGTTGATTTGTTCGGCAAGCATGCTTTCCTGCTTTATCGCCGCCAGGTATTGCGCTTTCACGCCACTACGAAGGTTGCCAACTTCGGCGGCAATTTGCTTGTCGATTTCGTCGATCTGGCCTTTCAACTGCAGCATCGACGGGTAGGCAGGCTTGTAGAGTTTCAGCTTGTCCTGATATTCCGCCATCAGCTTGCTTCGGCTGCCTTGCAATGTATTGACGAAGTCGCGGGTTCCCTCGCCCATGGCCATGCTCATGCCGCTGCTTGCCTGCGCCTCTATCCATTGCGCTTCCGCACGGATGCGATCTTCCTGCGCCTTGGCGTAGGCCGAGTTCAATGACTGAAGGTTTTGCTGGGTCAATGTCGCGCTGTTATCGCCACCACTGGTGCCGATGATTTGTTCTTTCTGGGCGAACTCGACCAATTTCCGTTCGGAGTCTTCCAGTTTCACTTTCAGTTCTGCCAGACGATCTTCCAGATAGCCTTTGGCGTAAGTGGTCGAGCCCGCTTTATGTTCAAGATTTCTCGAAATATAACTTTCGGCAATCGCGTTGGCCGCTCGCTGCGAAAACGCAGGGTCCGGACTGTCGTAATGGATTCGCACCAGTCGCGAGTTACGAATGGGTTCGATATTGATACCGCCTGCAAAGGTGCCGGCCAGGGCATTTTCTTTGGCGGCCTTATCAACGACCGATGCCGGATTGACGGCGCCCGAGTCGCTGGTGACATCCGAACCATCACGACCAAACAGGCCCTTGAGCTTTTGCCAGGGCGAGCCGGGCTGCATTCTTTCCAACTGCCCTGATTCGACAAGACCGAGTTGCGCAACGACCCGCTGCGCCAATGTGCGGCTTTTCAGAAGCTCGTATTGGGTTTGATAAAAATCGTCGGCATAGCTGTCTTCGGTCGGCATCACCCCCTGAACATTGGTCATGACCTGCACGGTTTGGCGATCGATTTGCAAAATACTGGTGGCGCGATAAATCGGCGTGGTAAGAAGCGTTCCGACCAGGCTTGTCAAAAAAACGATTGCCAATACACCCAGCACCGTCCATCGGCGCTTGAGCAAAATATGCCAATAGCTCAGTAAATCGATATCGTCTTCGGTCTCCGCGACCGGCTCGCCAAGGCGTGTATCCACGCTGATGGCGTGATTTCGGGCAATCGTCAGGTGACGAGTTTCCTGTCCGTGGTGCGGCGACGGAAACAGGTCTTGCCGTGGGTCTTGGTTTGGATCACGCGGTTGATTGGACACGATAATCCTGCCGATTAAAGAATGGTAAACATGTTGAAAATGGGGAGGCTTTCCATAATACGACGAAACGCGGTTTTCGAGCCCGACTGGTCAATCACGATAATATCATCGCCATATACCAGCGGATCTGCAGCAGCGCCCGAGCGAATGGCTTTCATGTCGAAACGCGCACCCATTTTTTTTCCGTCCACCACGCGAAAAATAACGATGCCCTTCAGGTCTGCCAGCGGGTCCAGCCCTTGCGCCATGGCAATGGCTTGCAACAAAGTCGTCTTGCCGGTCAACGGATAAATACCGGGACTTTTCACCGCGCCTTCCAGCGTGACGCGCTGGCTGGTGAATTCCTTGACGAACACCGTGACCTGCGGGTTTTGCAAAAAGTTCGCATCCAGTTTTTTGGCGATGGCCACTTCGAGTTCCTGCACGGTCATTCCACCGGCTTTCATTACCCCGACCAGAGGCAGCGAGATATCACCGGCGGTATTCACGCGAACCGTACGATTCAGGTCAGCGACCTGGAATACATTGATCTCGAGTAAATCCGAAGGACCGATACGGTATTCCGAGACGCCTTTGTAGACGCCCACATCGGTGGTGCTGTCCGGCGGGGGCAATTCATTCGCACCTGCGGCGGCGACCGTGATTTGTCCAGACTTCCTGTCTTCGGCAGCTAGCGTGGCATTGCACACGCACAAGCTGACAATGAAAACCATACAAAACCAGAATCTGTTCATTTCGTCACACCTTTCACAAGAACCCTCATTATGCCAAGCCCAGCCAGCTACGCCAGCCAGTTGGACTGGATGACTGCGACCGCCGTTCAGGTAAGGGCGGGATTTGCGCCTGTGGCAGGTCTTCCAATATGGCCCTTGGCCGAGTATCGACCATGTTGAAGGCTTCTGCCTCGCCGCAACGCTGCGCGGCGGCTTCCCGGCCTTCGGCAAGATACGGCGGCCGTTTGTCGATATGGTGCGAGTCGGTCGCCAGTATATGAACAAGACGTTCGTCCACCATGCGCTCCGCCCAATATTTGGGACGTCTGCCAAATCGTCCCGTCAGACTTCCGGAGGTAATCTGCATCCAGGCACCGCCATCGACCAACGCCGACATTTTGGAATAATGGGTTTCGATCCAGGTCAGCCGTTCGGGGTGGGTAATCACGGGAATGATGCCCGCCGCCAGCAGCTGAAACACGGACTCTTCAAATCTTGGTGGCGCGACGTGGTGAGGCGGCTCGAGCAACAGGAAGCGCGAATGGCCCAGCGTTGGTATTCGACCGTCGCGGATACCCGCCAACAAATCCGGCGCCAGATGAGTATCGGCTCCGATGGTCAGGCTCAATGGAATCTCGTGGCGCAATAATTCCTTTTCAAAATCGGCAATCGCTTCTGCAATCGCCGTCTGCGAATTTTCGTAAAGCCCCGGATAGATATGCGGCGTACAAGCGGTAATCTTGATGCCGTCCTTGACGGCCGCACGCGCCATTGCCAACGCCACTTCCAGCGTTGGGGCGCCGTCGTCGATGCCCGGCAAAATATGGCAATGCAGATCAATCACGTTTGGCAGATTTCCCGACATTGGATTTCATGGGTTATTTCCGTTCAACAAGTTTGTCCCGCTTTTGTTACCAATATGCATGGAACGAAGTGTGGCGACGGCGCGTTGACGATTGGCGCTAAACATCCAGTAAAGGCCAATCAATACAAAATAGGCAATGACTACCCAGGTACGCGGCACATCGTATTTGACGGCGATCGCGGCCATGCAACCCAGAAAAATCGACAGAAACATCATGCTGATGGCGATGCCCGTCGGCGAATAGCCAGCATCCAGAAGCAGATGATGCATATGGTTTCTGTCGGCACTGAAAGGCGAACGGCCCTGCCGCATTCGATCCAGCATCAACACTACGCAATCAAGTACCGGCAATGCAATCATCCATGGCGGCAGCACCGCAGTCACGGGATGTTGCGGATTTTGCGTCAATTGCAATGCAAACCAGACGACGGCAAACCCGAGAAAAGTACTGCCCGCATCGCCCAGAAACACCTTCGCCCGCTTCTGCCAGGGGAAGCGCATGTTCCAGAACCAAAAACCCAGTACGGCCGCAGCAAACACTGCGCATTGAGCGGCCAGGGCCATATTGCCTGCATAAAGCGCCAGGCCTGCAAATAAACCCAGCGCCGCCAATACCTGTCCCGCCAGATAGCCGTCGCTGCCATCGGCCATGTTCAGGGCATTGATTAAGCCAATGGTGATGAACACGGTAAAAAGCGGAGTCATCCAACCCAGATTAAAACCGCCGATGCCCACGACGTCGGAAATTTCGTTGGCCTGCAGTCCTGCAAAATGAATCATGATGACCGCTGCAATCGCCTGCATGAAAAAACGGATACGCGAACTGAGGTCGAAGCGATCATCCAACACACCAACGATCAGCAACAAACCGCCCGCGACGAAGAAGACCGCCAGTTGCAAGTCGAAACGGCCGAATGCCAGAAAGCCGATCAGTAGCGCGGCGAACAAACCCAATCCGCCCGTCACGGGTGTGGGCTTTGCGTGATCCTTGCGGCCTGCCGGGTGATCTACCAATCCCAGTGGCGCGGCACAAAGCATCGACGCCCTGACCAGCACCAGGCCCAAGATCAGACTGGCAACTAGCTGCAGACCATAAGATTGGAGCAATCCTAGACTCATCATGCAAATCCTAATCTGCCCTGCAACTCACGTATGTGCGATAGCGTACTCTTGATGGCGTTGATTCCTAGGGTACGCGGCCGTAAACGTCATCGAATCGAACAATATCGTCTTCCCCCAGATAACTACCCGATTGTACCTCTATCAGCTCCAATGGCAGCTCGCCGATATTTTCAAGGCGATGCTTGCTGCCCAACGGGATGTAGGTACTTTGGTTTTCCATCAGGATCAGCACTTCGTCGTCACAGGTGACGCGCGCCGTTCCACTGACGACAATCCAGTGTTCCGCACGATGATGATGCATTTGCAATGACAGTGCGGCGCCGGGCTTTACGACAATACGCTTCACCTGAAAACGCTCGCCGTTGTCGACCGAAGTGTAACTTCCCCAGGGGCGATAGACCTGCCGATGATGGATCGCCTGCGTCCGGCTATCGGATTTCAGGCGGGCGACGATTTTCTTCACGTCCTGTACGTGATCCTGATGCGAGACCAGCAATGCATCGTCGGTATCGACCACGATGATATTTTCGAGCCCCAGAATGCTGACCAGCCGGTTACCCGACCAGACAAACGTATTGCGGCAATTCTCGGCCATGACATCGCCACGATGCACATTGCCGTCGCCATCCTGATCCGCCACCTGCCACAAGGCCGACCACGAGCCGACATCGCTCCATCCGACATCGATCGGCAGCACGCCGGCGTGTTCCGTTTTTTCCATGACGGCGTAGTCGATCGAATCGGCTGGACAGGCAGCGAATGCTTCCTTGTCCAGTCGCAGGAAATCGACATCGCGTTTTGCATGCGTCATCGCGTCTTTGCAGTGTTGCAAAATCACCGGAGCGAATTTTTCCAGCTCTTCGATAAACCGCGAGGCGCGAAACATGAACATGCCGCTGTTCCAGAAATATTCGCCGCTGGCCAGATATTTTTCCGCCGTCGCCTGATCCGGTTTTTCAACGAATTGCTCGACCGCACGAACGCCTTCGCCAACGGCGGCCTTGATGTAGCCGAATCCGGTTTCCGGTGCCGTCGGCACAATGCCGAACGTGAGTAGCCCCCCGGCTTCTGCCGCCGGCAGTGCTGCCAGAACCGCCTGGCGAAATCCTTCTTCATCGCGCAACACATGGTCCGAAGGCAGCACCAGCAAAACGGGATCTTGCTGTGCGTTCAACGCATGCAGGGCGGCAACGGCAATCGCCGGCGCCGTATTGCGACCCACCGGCTCCAGAATAATGGACTGCGGCCTGATGCCGACCTGACGACATTGTTCTGCCACCATGAAGCGGTGCTCTTCATTACTGATCAGCAAGGGAGACAGTGCGCCAGGCAAACCATGCAACCGCAGGCAGGTGGCCTGCAACAGGCTGATGTCACCGGCCAAGGGCAGAAACTGTTTCGGATACGCCTCGCGAGACAGCGGCCAGAGCCGGGTTCCGGAACCGCCACACAAAAGCACTGGCAACACTAGGGACATGATGTTTTTCCACTCGATTAGCGACCCATATTAACGAAACCGCTTGCAGTCGCGCCAGCTTGGCCGCTCTGTCACAATGGGCAATGTTCATTTTCACATAATGTATGACAACGACAAATCGAGAAACCGAACGCCTGCTCTGGGCGCAGCAAGCGCTAAACGACCCGCAGGCGAACTTGGAGCGCGCATCGGCAGACGCCAGTTTTCGCAGCTATTGGCGCAGCTTTTCCGGCGGTAAAACCTGGATTCTGATGGACGCTCCGCCAGACAAGGAAGATATTCGTCCCTGGCTTGATGTCGCACAACGCCTGACCACCGCGGGGCTGCATGCACCCGACATTCGCGCCTTCGATGCCGAACTTGGTTTTATCCTGATGGCGGATCTCGGCAATCGGCTGTATCTGCCCGAACTGCTCGAAGACACGGTTGACGCGCTTTACCATGACGCCATGCAGGCGATGCTGAAAATGCAGCTGCATATTGCCTGCGACGATCTGCCAGCCTATGACGAAAACCGGCTGGTTGCCGAAATGGAGTTGATGCCGCAATGGTTTCTTCAGCGGCATCTGTCCTACACGCCGGAATGCGAAGAATGGGACGTGATTGAATCGGCCTTCCGCTATCTGGTCGGTTCGGCCACTATGCAACCGCAGGTGTTCGTTCACCGCGATTATCACTCACGCAATTTACTGATACTCGATGAAAACAATCCGGGCATTCTGGATTTTCAGGACGCAGTGAAGGGACCGATCACCTACGACCTGGTTTCCTTGTTGCGCGATTGCTACATCGCCTGGCCGGAAGACCGGATTAGCCTCTGGGTCGAAAGCTATCGTCTTGAATGCGTCAAAGCCGGACTGACCAATGTCGATGCCGCCACCTTCAAGCGCGGTTTCGATTTGATGGGTCTTCAACGGCATCTGAAAGTGCTCGGCATTTTTTGCCGGCTCTGGTATCGCGATGGCAAAGCCGGCTACCTGAATGATTTGCCGCTGGTCTGGCAATACACGCGTGATGTCGGCTTGCGTTATCCGGAAACGACACCGTTGATTCGATTGCTCGAACGTGTGCTCGGTGATCGCGATATGCGATTGCCACTCGCATGAAAGCGCTGATTTTCGCCGCAGGCAAAGGCGAGCGCATGCGCCCGCTGACCAATCACACACCAAAACCCTTGCTTGCCGTTGGCGGCAAGCGATTGATTGAATGGCATATCGAAAAACTGGCTGCCTGCGGAATTGGCGATATCGTGATCAATACTTCCTGGCTGGCGGACTGTTTCGAGCCCGCCCTTGGCGACGGATCACGCTGGAATGTCACGCTGCATTATTCCTTTGAAGGTGCGGAACCGCTGGAAACCGGCGGCGGCATGCTGCAGGCACTCACTATTATCGGGGATGAAAATTTTATCGCCGTCAATGGCGATATCTGGAGCGACGTGGATTATTCCGCATTGCCAAACGATATTGCCGGTCTGGCGCATTTGATCCTGGTCGACAATCCCGAGCATAACGTGAAGGGCGATTTTGTATTGGGCGATGATGGCATGGTGGAAAGCGAGGGTCCGGAAAAGCTGACATTTTCCGGCATCGGTATTTACCGACCGGCGCTATTCGAGAATTGGCGCGACATCATCAGTAATGCAACAGGCGTCGATGAAACGCCGCCGCGATTTAAACTGGCCCCCTTGTTGCGACACGCAATGCATCGCCATCAAATCAGCGGCGAACATCATTCAGGCAGCTGGACGGATGTCGGCACACCCGAGCGCCTGAAACATCTCGACGAGTCGCTTCGTGGTCGCTAGACCAGCCTCGCCCGTCACACCGCCTTAATGGTTTCTGCACATTCCCTGCACGCCTTGCAAACATCTTCATGACGCGGCTGCGACACTCCGTTTACGCAGCTTCCTGCACGCTACACGGGTGCTAGAGCACATCTCTCCCCATTATCGGAAAAGGAAGTGTTATGAAGTTGATGAAGAAAATATTGATCAGCATGATGCTGGTCGGAATCGCCGCAACGCCTGCCATCGCCGGTCATCACAACGAGAAGAAAGCGGAAAAGAACATCGTGGAAATTGCCGCAGGCAACCCGGATTTTGAAACCCTTGTTGCCGCCATCAAAGCCGCAGGTCTTGCGGAAACCTTGAGTGGCAAAGGCCCCTTCACCGTCTTTGCACCGACCGATGCGGCGTTCGCAAAATTGCCAGCGGGCACGCTGGAAACCCTGCTGAAGCCGGAAAACAAAGACAAGCTGATCGCCATCCTGACCTATCACGTGGTGTCCGGAAAAGTGAAAGCCGCCGATGTTGTCAAACTCGATACGGCTACCACCGTCAACGGAAAAGCTGCCGATATTACGGTCAGCGACGCGGGCGTCAAGATTGATGCAGCCAATGTTACCGCGACCGACATCGGTGCCAGCAATGGTGTCATCCACGTGATCGACAGCGTGATTATTCCCCAATAATCCATACACCGAAACCGAAGTCATCCAACACAAAAAAGCCCCGGATTTCCGGGGCTTTTCATTGTCTGAAATTCACAATCGCTATTTGGAGACGCTGGTACAACCGGAAATTTCCATCGAATAGGGAATATAGAGCAGCAATTCCGTTGCCGACGCTCTCCCCCATTCGATCCGGCTGTCCAATCGACTGAGCTTTATTTCACAACCGACACCGAGACCGGAAGCAATCTTTTTCGAGTCTTCGGAAATGGCCGCGATAACTTCATAACGGTATCTCTCGGGCTTGTTCATGACGAGCGCGGTATTTTTTTCTACTTCAATCTCGGTCCTGCCGATCTTTACCGAGTCGCGGGCAAAATTGCGCAGGCGGGCTACCAGTGACTCGCCATCTTCGGTATTCCCCGTGATACTCGCCCGGATATACAGAGTGACGCGACTGACATCGGGGCGGCCACTATCCTTGCTCAAATCCACCTTGTAGTTATTCTTGTTCAAGACGGCGCTATAACTGTCAACTGACAACAACTGGTAACTGCCACCGGTTTTCGCGAGTATTTTTTCGATCGTGGCGTAGATCTCCTGCTTTCTTCCTTCTTCGCTGCGCGTGTCGTTGATAAGCGTTATTTTTTGCAGCAGATAATCGCCCTGCTTGGTGATGGAGATCGCCGGCGTGCCATCCAGATCATCGTTGCTGATCCGACTGCCGGTCACCATGACACTGTCCAATTCGGAAGCTTCGCCGACTTCCTGGGCATAAGCGGGCGCAACAAAAGACGACATCAGCAAGACGGTGGTCAACAAGCGCATTTCTTTCC
>Ga0208114_1000383_pt1 | contig 11429 bp, 11 predicted proteins | sample LakWasMeta2_LOW4_2_FD_183854 | JGI IMG/M metagenome (GOLD analysis project Ga0208114, IMG submission 183854) | Freshwater sediment methanotrophic microbial communities from Lake Washington under simulated oxygen tension - Sediment Metagenome... | ecosystem: Environmental > Aquatic > Freshwater >... | reverse complement strand
CGCCACAGCTTGAAGTATCAACCGAACAACCAGATATACCCGTATCAGCAAAAAGCGGGCAAGTGTTAAAACCTGATGCGACTGTCACGCATTCACGCCATAAACCTGTAGAAAAAGCAGATAGTACTGTGACTAGAGAAGAAGATGATGACACAGTTGATATTGATAATATTCATATTAAACGTGAGGGTGTCAAAGGGATCGAAGAATACCGCAGAGGAGGTAAACGCTATATGATTAAAGTGACTCCTGTTATCGGTCCTGCTTACTACTTTATCGATACCGATGGTGACGGTACTCTTGATTCGCGTAGCGATAATCCTAACCTCGACAGTAATGTCAATATGTGGAAAATAGTGGAATGGGAGTAACCGCACGGTGTCTGTTTATACCCCAGTAACTCGGTCACAACTTGAATTTTTTTTTGATCGCTACACACTTGGTAGAGTGATTAAATTTGAAGGCATCACGAACGGTATCGACAATAGCAATTACTTTGTCGATACCACACAAGGCAGTTTTGTATTAACGCTCTTTGAAACCTTAAGCCTAGATGAATTGCCGCATTTTATGAGCCTCATGACACGGTTAGCAAACTATCACATTCCGTGTCCACGACCGCAACTCGATAAACAAGCAAACTCATTGCGTTTACTCAATAACAAACCAGCTGCTATTTTTAAACGCTTATCAGGTACGGCAATCGACGTGCCAACGCGCTCACACTGCCAACAACTCGGCTTACAATTAGCCGAGTTACATGACTGCACGCAAAACTATCACTTTCCGATAACCAGCAATATAGTAGACGAATGTAAAACCCTATTTCAGCAAATTGCCACGCAAATAACCGCGACAGACCGCCTATTAATTGAAGATGAGCTACGGTTTCAAACCCAATATTATCCTGATTCATTGCCGTCTGGCGTAATACACGCTGACTTGTTTAAAGATAACGTGTTATTTGAGGGCGATAAACTCAGTGGCATATTGGACTTTTATAGTGCGGGGACAGGCGCGTTACTGCTTGATTTAGCTATCACTGTCAATGACTGGTGTTGTGATAACGGCACACTGAATCCGAGTAAAGTCACCGCCTTATTATCGGCTTATGAAGCATTAAGACCATTACACGCACAGGAAAAACAGCATTGGCAAACCCTGCTTAGAGTTGCCGCGTTACGTTTTTGGCTATCTCGACTTGCACATCAACTTTATCCGCGTGCAGGTGAAATTATTCAACAAAAAGACCCGCTATTTTTTCGCCGACTGCTAGAACAACACCGACGTAGCAATGAACCTCACTGGCTACCGACTTTTCACAAAGCCGTTAATACCGCCACACTTTCTACGCTATAATTGCCCACTTTTTATCTACCCACACTTACTGCCGTGTCGAATACTTCATACGATTTAACAACCTTTCAAGGTCTTATTCTTGCCTTACAAGCCTACTGGGCAGAACAAGGCTGTGTATTATTACAACCGCTAGACCAAGAAGTCGGCGCAGGTACATTTCACCCTGCCACCTTTCTACGCGCTATTGGTCCTGAGCCTTGGAACACCGCTTACGTTCAACCATCACGCCGTCCAACTGACGGCCGTTTTGGTGAAAACCCCAACCGCCTACAACATTACTACCAATATCAAGTCATGTTAAAGCCTTCGCCTGATAACATACAGGAACTGTATTTAGGTTCATTGCGGGTATTAGGTTTTGACCTACTAGAGCATGACATTCGTTTTGTTGAAGACAACTGGGAATCGCCCACCTTAGGCGCGTGGGGTTTAGGTTGGGAAGTTTGGCTTAACGGCATGGAAGTCACCCAATTCACCTACTTTCAACAAGTCGGCGGTTTAGAATGTCGCCCCATCACAGGCGAAATCACCTACGGTTTAGAACGCCTCGCCATGTATATGCAGGGAGTCAGCAGCGTCTATGACCTAGTCTGGACACGCACTCCACACGGCATCGTCACCTACGGCGACGTATTCCACCAAAACGAAGTCGAAATGTCGTCATACAACTTCGACCACGCGAACGTAGAATTCATGTTCGAATGCTTCAACACCTACGAAAGCGAATGCCAAAAACTAATAGCCGCCGATTTACCACTACCCGCGTATGAAATGGTGCTAAAAGCCTCGCATACCTTTAACTTATTAGATGCCCGTCACGCGATTTCCGTTACCGAACGCCAGCGTTATATTCTAAGAGTCCGCACCCTATCCCGTGCTGTCGCCGAAGCCTACTACGCCCGCCGCGAATCTTTGGGTTTTCCGATGTGTAATGAGCAAGGAGCATAAACATGAATCAACACTTACTTTTTGAATTAGGTTCAGAAGAACTTCCCCCTAAAACCTTGCTGAGATTAAGCAACGCCTTATTAGACGGTATTGTGCAGGGTTTAAATGCGGCTGAATTGGGATTTACTGCCAGCAAAGCATACGCGACACCTAGACGCTTGGCGGTGTTTATTGAAAATTTAGCCAGTTCGCAACCTGATAAAACTGTGGAAAAACGTGGTCCTGCGATACAGGCGGCGTTTGATAAAGACGGTAATCCAAGTAAAGCGGCGTTGGGTTTTGCGAGCAGTTGCGGGACGACCTTTGACCAGTTGGAACGCTTGAAAACCGATAAAGGCGAATGGCTGTCTTATACGCAAGCTGTCAAAGGGCAAACAGCCGAAGCCTTGATTCCCGATATTATTCGCCACAGTATCGCCAACTTGCCGATTGCCAAACGGATGCGTTGGGGCAATTTCAACACCGAATTTGTCCGACCAGTGCATTGGGCGGTGTTGCTTTATGGCGATAGCGTGATTGAAACCGAAATTTTAGGGCTACAAACAGGTGCGACTACACGCGGACACCGTTTTCATGCACCACAAGCAATCACTATTAATAAACCTGAAAACTACGCCGATACTCTGTACACACAAGGCAAAGTGATTGCCGATATAGAACAACGTAAAGCTATTATTAAAGAAGCCGCACAAAAAGCCGCGACGGCAGTAGGCGGTATCGCGCATATCGAAGCGGATTTATTAGAAGAAATTGCCGCGTTAAATGAATTTCCTGTGCCGATTACGGGCGGTTTTCATGATCGCTTTTTAGCGTTGCCTGCGGAAGTATTGATTACTACCATGCAGACCAATCAAAAATATTTCCCTGTGAAAAATGCTGAAGGTGGTTTGTTGGCGCATTTTATTACCTTTAGTAATATCGAAAGCACGCGCCCTGAATCGATACAACAAGGCAATGAGCGCGTGGTAACACCGCGTTTATCGGATGCGGAATTTTTCTGGAATCAAGACCGCAAACAGCCGTTAGAAGAGCGGGTATTAGATTTAGCCAACATTGTGTTCCAAGAAAAACTCGGCACGGTGGCGGACAAAACCCACCGTGTAATGAAACTGGCGGAATTTATCGCCCAGCGTTTGAATGCCAATGTGGAACTTGCCAAACGTGCCGCCTTATTGGCAAAAGCCGATTTATTGACTTCAATGGTCGGTGAATTTGGCAACTTGCAAGGCATCATGGGGCGTTATTATGCCTTGGCTGAAGGCGAACCTAGTGAAGTCGCTTATGCCATTGAAGAACAATATTTCCCCAAACAATCAGGCAGTATCACTGCCAGCAGTCAAACAGGACAGATTTTAGCCATTGCCGAAAAAATTGATACGCTGACTGGTATTTTCAGTGCGGGATTGATTCCAACGGGTGATAAAGACCCGTATGCCTTACGCCGCGCGGCTTTAGGTGCGTTGCGTACACTGATTGAAAACAATCTAACGTTGAATATTGTGGAATTGATTGAATTTTCGCTCAGTTTGTTTAGTCATTCGTTTGATATTGCGGCAACACAAACTGCCGTAACGGATTTTGTCTTTGACCGTTTAAAAGGTTATTGCTTAGACAAAGGTTACAGTGCCGATGAATTTGATGCGGTGATAACCGTAAAACCTGCCGACCCGTTAGATTTTATGCAGCGTTTAGCCGCCGTAAAAACCTTCCGCCAATTACCCGAAGCCGAAAGCCTTGCCGCTGCCAATAAACGCATACGCAATATCCTGAAAAAATCCGAATCACCGGCCGCCGCAACTGTCGGCACATTGGTTGAAAACGCGGAATTGCAATTATTAAACAGCGCGAACTTAGCCGCCGTGGCTATCGCGCCGTTACTGGCTAAACATGATTACACCGCAACCCTAACCCGCTTAGCCGCCTTGCGTCATGATGTCGATGCGTTTTTTGATAGCGTCATGGTAATGTGTGATGATTTACCATTACGCGCCAATCGCTTGGCATTACTTAATATGCTATCGGAACAGTTTTTAACCTGTGCGGATATTTCTAAGTTGCAATCTTGATTCGTTGTTGGGTTTCATAACGCGATAAGATGCGCAGACATAGGATGTATTAAGGTAAAAAGCGCATCGCTCACGATTGATGCGTCTCCTATCGTCGGCACATCCTATATGCTAACCAGACATTGTTTTTGTTTCATCCATTACATAAAAGATTAACCCAAAAATGCCCAAACCCCGTTATATCCTACTCGACCGTGATGGTGTTATTAATCACGACTCCGATGCGTTCATAAAATCGCCTGATGAATGGCGACCGATTGATGGAAGTCTTGAGGCGATTGCGTTGCTGAATCAGCATGGCTATCAATTGATTGTGGTGACGAATCAATCCGGCGTGGCGCGGGGTTTATTGAATGAAGCGACCTTGGCAGAAATTCACGCTAAAATGCACCGCTTAGTCGGCGAACACGGTGGACAGATTGCCGCAATTTATTATTGTCCGCACGGCGCGGACAGTGAGTGCGAATGTCGCAAACCGAAAGCGGGGCTGCTAAAAGCCTTTGCCGCTGACTTTGCTGCTGATTTAACCGACATTCCCGTGATTGGTGATTCGTTGCGTGATTTGCAAGCCGCTGAGGCGGTGGGCGCACAGCCGATTTTGGTTAAAACCGGCAAGGGTCAGCAGACTTTATTGAATAATCCACAACTTAATATTCTTGTTTTTGAGAACTTATATGACGCAGCAAAACACATTACAGGACACTAGACCTAAAAACTACATCGGCTCAACGATCTTATTTGTGGGTATTTTCACTACCGCGACTGTAATCGGCATATTGCTTATTCTGGGCATGGTAACGACGTTTAAGATACGTTGGAAGCTTGGTTATCTGTGGTGCGCTATTATCGGTTGGATAACGAAAGTTTCTTGCGGGCTTACTTTTGAAGTGGAAGGCATGGAACACGTTAATCCAGAGCAACCTGTCATTTTTTTCAGTAATCATCAGTCGGCTTGGGAAACGCTTGCACTGCGTTATATTCTGCCGCCGCATTCGGTAGTCATTAAAAAGGAGTTGCTGTACTTTCCAATTTGGGGCTGGTCATTGTTGACGTTAAAATCTATTGTCATCAATCGTCAAAATCAACGCGCTTCTTTGCGCTCTTTATTGGAACAAGGCACACGCTATTTGAATGAAGGTTTGTCGGTGCTGATTTTTCCAGAAGGCACGCGTACGGCAGCAGGGCAAGTGATGAAATTTAATATTGGCGGTGCTATGTTGGCGCATAAAACAGGGTATCCTGTCATCCCTGTCGTTCATAATGCAGGCGATTTTTGGCCGCGCTATAGTTTTTTTAAGTACCCTGGTGTAATTAAAGTCAGAATTGGTGCGCCGATTATGACGCAAGGACGTAAAGCAGTTGAGATTAACGCTGAGGCAGAACAATGGATCACACAAGCCCTTAAAGACATTACGACAACCGAAAAATAGCATGATAGGATTATGCTAAGCAACGAAGCGCATTTTTATATTGATGCGTCTCCTAACGTCGGCACATCCTATGCCAATACACTTAGCTCGTGCCTCGCCCCACTCTATATTTTTTAAACCAACAACGGTAAACCCATGAGAAAAAAATTATTGATTCTGCTTTGCCCCTTATTGCTAACAGCTTGTGCTGATAAAAACCAATATGAGGAAGCAGTTTTGGCACAAATGCAGAAAGAACAAGACATTAAAGATTACAAAATACCACCTGAAGACATGGTGAAATGTGTCGTCGCACAAACGGCTGAAAAAATGCCTGGCATTTTCCCGCTTGATCCTACGCGCTTAACAGCTTATCGCAACTATACAAAAATGTTAAGTTTAGATACGCCTAAAGACCCTAAATCAACTACCGACCAAAAAGCGGTCATGGATCAATTACGCACTGATTTCGGTTCACCTCAAGCCCTTGCAGAAGCACATACTAACTATATGGAAAGTGTGGTGGAATGTTATTCAGTGGTGATTTCAAAGTCTGAAGACAAAGAAAAAACAAAATAGGCGTAGTGAGAATCCCATCACATTGGCGATTATGATGGGGTTCGGCTAACCAACAAGTTGTAAAAATTCAATCCGTTCCGCTCAACACATAACAAGCCCTCATGCCCGAACTTCCCGAAGTTGAAACGATTTGCCGTGGCATCGCGCCGCATATTATTGGACAAACCATTAAGCAAGTGGTGGTTCGTCAGCCTAGTTTACGTTGGCGGGTCTCTGACAGCTTAGCCGATGATTTAATGGGCTTAACGATTGTATCAGTCACGAGACGCGCTAAGTATTTGTTATTGGCAACGGCTAACGGCACGTTGTTGATACACTTGGGTATGTCAGGACGCTTGCAGGTCTTACTGAGCCAGCAAGAAATCGGTAAACACGATCATGTCGATATTATTTTTAGCAATGGTACGGTGTTGCGTTATAACGATACGCGGCGGTTTGGTGCGGTGTTGTGGACTAGCGAACCAGTCAATGAACACAAGTTGTTGAAAAATTTAGGGGTTGAGCCATTATCTGAGGCTTGTAGCGGTGAGCTGTTATTTGAGTTATCGCGGCAACGAAAAGTCCCTATTAAGTCCTTCATTATGGACAGTCATATCGTGGTCGGTGTCGGTAATATTTATGCCAATGAAGCGTTATTTATGGCAGGTTTATTGCCAACGCGTCACGCTGGGACGCTCACTTTAGATGATTGTCAACGCTTAGTCGCGTGTATTCGCGTGGTCTTGCAACACGCAATCGAACAAGGTGGTACAACCTTACGCGATTTTGTTAATGAGTCAGGTAAAGCGGGCTATTTTCAACAGCAGTTACGCGTTTATGGGCGTGTAGGTTTGCCTTGTGTGACCTGTCAACAACCGTTACAAGAAACTCGGTTGGCGAATCGTACCACTGTGTTTTGTTGCGTATGTCAAAAATAACGTTGCTTTATTGCGACACATCCTTATAATGCCGCCCTTGCTTTCAGGTTCATGCGATAGTTCTATCAAATGATTAAATGGGAAGTCGGTATAAGCCGACGCTGCCCCCGCAACGGTAATTAAGTAAAGAGTCATTAGTATGCCACTGTGTTTACGCATGGGAAGGTGATGATTCAGGCGCATAGCCACTTAACAGCCCGGAGACCTGCCTAAAAGTACATTCGGGACAGCGGAGGGCTGTGCTATCGAAATTAGACGGCTGTTATTTGTCCGCTTTCGTTTTCTTTTGTCCTCCGTTGTCAATTACTTACTCATCATGCGCGGGCGGCGCAGAGGACAATCATGCAAAAAATTATCGCCAGTTCTTTATTGCTTGCGGGTTTTAATACCCCAGCTTTTTCACAAGACACCCCAGTAGACCCTTCGTTAGCATTACCTGAGCAAGTTGTTACCGCAACGCGTTCTGAAACCGCTAGAAATCAATTAGCAACCGCGACTACCGTGTACACGCGTAAAGGCATAGACCGTTTACAGGTGAAAACAGTACCTGAATTATTGCGCGGCAGTGCGGGTATTGATGTCACGCAAACAGGCGGTTACGGTAAAAATACCAGTGTGTTTATGCGCGGCACTAATTCCGATCATATTTTAGTGTTGATTGATGGCATTAAAATAGGTTCTGCTACCACAGGCACATCACCGTTTGAGTACATTCCTTTAGATCAAGTGGAGCGTGTAGAAATTACCCGTGGCCCTAATTCCAGCTTGTATGGTTCGGAAGCTATCGGCGGTGTGATTCAGATTTTTACTCGTAAAGGTGAGCAAAAAGAGACACCGAGTGTGTCGCTGGAAACAGGTGGTGGTTCTTACAATACTTATAAAGTAGCGGGTACGGTCAGTGGCAAGTGGCAAAATACTTGGTATACATTGAGTGCATCACGCCTTGCTTCAGAAGGGTTTAATGCTCAGCAATCCAGTTTTGGTAAATTTGGTGTTAATCAACCCGACCACGATGGTTATACCAACACAGGCGTTAATGCACGAATCGGACATCACTTTGATGCCCACAATACCGATATTGAAGCCTTTTTTACTCGCGCCCAAGGTAGAAATGAATATGACGGTAACACGGTTAATAAAACTGAATATATCGAGCAAGTCGCAGGAACGACGCTCAGCACCGATATTGTCGATAACTGGCGTTCGACTATCCGCTTAGGGCAAAGCTTAGATTGGGGCGATCAATTCACACCTAAGGGTGCGTTTTCTTCACGCTTTGATAGCACACGCTGGAATGCCACTTGGTTAAATCAGTTTCAAGTAACGGATGACCATCAAGTGATGCTAGGTTCAGATTATCGCTTGGATGAAGTCAATAGCGACACAAAATATAACGAAAGCTCACGTTATGATGTGGGTGTATTCACTGAACTGCATAGTCGTTTTTGGGACGACCATTTTTTAAATGCGTCAATACGCTGGGATAAAAATCAAGCCTTTGGCGATGCGGTAACGGGTAATATCGGCTGGCGCGATAACTGGCATTATGGTAAAGGCAATGACACCATCAGCACGTTTGCGAGTTTTGGTAATGCCTTCAAAGCACCAACGTTTAACCAACTTTATTATCCAAACTTTGGCAATCCCAATCTAAAAGCAGAACAATCTAAATCAGTTGAAGTCGGCTTAGCAGGCGATCATGACTGGCTACAATGGGAAGTCCGCGCCTATCATACCGATATTGATAATTTAATTGCCGTAGTGACTAATCCAAAAACCTTTGTATCCACCTCAGAAAATATCGGCAAAGCACAACTGGACGGCATAGAAACAGAAATGAGTACGCAAATATTGGGTTGGAATAGTAAACTAAATATGAGTTTATTAAGTCCAGAAAACCGTATTACTAATCTACGCTTGCCGCGCCGCGCTGATAAAACCTTAGGATTTGACTTATCGAGAAGTTTTGGTGATTTTGATGTAGGGACGCACGTCTTGGCGCAAGATTATCGCTTTGATGATGTAGCGAATAAAACTAAAGTAGGCGGCTATGTCACGTTAGATTTTCGTACCGATTACCACTTAAATAAAAATTGGCAACTCAGTGCAAATTTCAAAAACGCATTGGATAAGAAATATCAAACGGTGAACAGCTATAATACCGAGGGAAGAAACTTTTTTGTTTCCATTCATTACAATAACTAACCCCCCCTTTTTGGAGAGACTCCCATGAATACAAAACAATGGCTATCAGCGCAAATGCTAACCTTGCCGCTCATTGCCTTGATGGCATTAACACGCTTTCATCATTTTGGTGATAGCTTTTCTTTACCCGATGCGTCGTTAGCTGTGTTCTTTTTAGCAGGTTTGAGTTTTGCGCGGCGTTGGTGGTTATTTGGCTTTTTATTGCTGGAAGCAGCAGTCATTGATTACGTCGCTATTACGCATTTTAATGTCAGTGCGTTTTGTGTATCACCTGCTTATGTATTTCTAATTCCAACTTACGCAGTGATGTGGTTTGCAGGCAGTTACTGTGCAAAATTCAAAGACCTGAGTGCGAGTGACATGGTGTTATCTATTGGTATTTCAGCATTAGCCGCATCAACAGCTTTTTTGATTTCTACCAGTAGTTTTTATTTACTCTCAGGTCGTTACCCTGATTCGTCATGGGCGCAATATACCTCACACATCATGCAATATTACCTACCGCATACCAGTTCAGCGTTATGTTATGTCATATTGGGCTTGATTGTGATTAAGTTAGTTAAAGCGTTACCTGCTTTGATGGCAAATCATAAAGCGGTTTAGTGTGATTGTAGGGACGCGATATGCGCGTCCCTACAAATTATAAAAGAGTAAAACATGACACAAAAAATAATCTTAGAATCAACGCTTACTTGCCCAGAATGTGGTCATGTAAAAATCGAGACCATGCCAACGAATGCCTGTCAGTGGTTTTATGAGTGCGAAAGCTGTCACACACTGTTGCGCCCAAAAAAAGGCGATTGTTGTGTTTTTTGTTCTTATGGCACGGTAGCTTGCCCACCTATACAACAAGGGCAAGCGTGCTGTAGTCACTAAATGCGTGACCTGCGAGGGTAACGCGCTATGTTATTCAACGCGTTTAATCGTTCAAACCATCCACAATTTTTCGAGCTGATAATACTCACGCGCTTGTGCTGTCATAGCGTGAACAATCACATCGCCTAAGTCTAACAATATCCAATCTGAGCCTAAATCGCCTTCTGTGCCTAATGGCTTAAAGCCTTCTTCTTTGGCTTTTTCTTCGACATAAGAACATAAAGACTTCAAGTGACGGTCAGATGTACCTGTGACCAATACCATGTAATCGGTAAAGCTAGTTTTGCCCCGAACATCCATAGTGACAATATCTTGTCCTTTGCGGTCGTCCAAAACGGTTTGGACGAGTTTTAATAATGCTTCTGTGTACATGTGTTTCCTGATAAATGGTGAGATCAATTGATCTGGTAAAGCTGTTTGTGTGTGATGTAGTCTAGCACTTCATCGGGTAATAGAAAGCGTGGACTACGGTGTTGAGCAATCAACTGACGTATGGCGGTTGCTGATATGTCTAGTTGGGTAATGGCTTGAAAATAAAGTTTTCCCGCGAGTGTATTTGCCAATTCTGTTGGGTCTTCAGTATAGCGGGCTATAAAAAAATCATCGAGTGGTTGGTTATTAAAGCTAGGTCTAGTCATCACGACAACATGAGCAAAAGCAAATAATCGTTGCCATTGATGCCATGTTGTTAATTGGTTAAACGCATCCGTGCCGATAAATAATAATAGCGGCTGGTCTGTAAAATCCTGCCGTAATGAGGCTAGCGTATCGACCATATAAGACTTACCGTGTCGCTCTAATTCTCTAGCATCACAGATAAAACCAGCTTGATGCTGTATCGCTAGTTCAACCATGTGCCGCCGACACTCTGCATTGACAGCGGGTTGATGGCGATGTGGCGGTGTCGCGCTGGGAATAAAGCGGATTTCCGTTAAACCAAGAATCTCCTGTACTTCCAACGCTGAACGCAAATGCGCGTAATGTATCGGATCAAATGTGCCGCCAAACACGCCTATCATTTATTGCCGAATATGCCCATCGCCTAGGACGATGTATTTTAATGACGTAAG
>Ga0208114_1000382_pt1 | contig 11430 bp, 9 predicted proteins | sample LakWasMeta2_LOW4_2_FD_183854 | JGI IMG/M metagenome (GOLD analysis project Ga0208114, IMG submission 183854) | Freshwater sediment methanotrophic microbial communities from Lake Washington under simulated oxygen tension - Sediment Metagenome... | ecosystem: Environmental > Aquatic > Freshwater >... | reverse complement strand
TGCCGTTTTTAATTCACAGCTTAATGCTGGATATTCATGATCTCGCCATTTATTACACCTGCTGGAGCCTGCTGTTCAGTGTGTTTTCAATATGGGTGGGCAGCCGTGCGGTTTACCTGCTGGCCCTGTACATGGCGATGGTGGGCTTTGATATCACCTGGCGTGCCGGTAACTATGAAGCGCAGTGGGTAAGTGCAGCATTGTTTCAAACCGTGATGCTGGTTATTTTTGGTTTGGCTGCGACATTTTTTACGGTGAAAAGAAATGCACCGATGAACCATGATGCCGCCGCGGCCCATCTGCCGGCGCTGCTCATCTTCTATTTCCTCCAGTATTATCTGCTGGAGCACCATATTCCGGCTGCTGCACCGTGGATTGCGGTTGCCAGTGCGGCATTCATAGGCTTGTGCTATATCATCGCCCGCCAGTTTTCAAACCGCGAGCTGCCTGAAGGCAAAATGTTGCTACAGGCTTATATTGCGCTGGTGCTGTTTCATGCAGGTTATCTGGAATCAGTTTCGCAACAGTGGGCGCCGTGGGTTGCATTCATTTTGGTGCCGCTGGTTGCGTGTTATGGAGCGCTGCGCAGAAACATGTCTGCGCCCGGTGTATTTGTCTGGCTTGCTGTCGGCGTAATCTTCGCGCTTAACTACCTGCGCATCGTCTCCGGCGTTGACCGCCAGGCAGCAATAGCGCCTGACTGGCTTTCAGTGGCCTATGCCCTTGAGCTGTATGCCGGATATTATCTGGCGCGCCGTTCTGATATCGCCAATAGTGCATGGACACTGCTGCTGGTGGGCGGGCATCTGGCGGCAATAGCGGCTGCCGTACATATCTTTGATAACCGGGTGCTGGTGTCTATCGTCTGGGGCTTGTTGGCGTTAACCTGCCTGCTGCTTTCAATTCGCTTCAGAGATAAGCTGCTGGGAAAATCTTCATTGCTGATATTCGCCATCTCCTCTGCCAAGGTGCTGGTATACGATATGTCATCATCAACACCACTGGTGAGAATCGGCGTATTGCTGGTAGTAGGATGCAGCTTTTACCTGGGTGGATGGCTGTACAAAAAAATTGAAGCGCTAAGCTGAACCGGTTAAATCTGCTCTTGTACCAGACAAGAGCAGGATTGTTCAGTCGTGGCGAGTGATTCTTTCTTTGGCACAGGCTGTTTCCCAGAGTGTTTCCTCTATAGTATCAAGCTCCACCGGTTCCCACTGCCTGGCATCGTTGGTAAAACTTACTACTTTCCCTTTGCCCATGGCGCTGGAATACTGTGACTCAGCAAGAACCCGGTAATGCTCCTCTTCGCAATCGTATTCTACGAGCGCTTTGGAGGATTTATACGTATGTCCGGAAGCATTGGTTTCTTGCTGATGAAAGTTAATCAGGTGCTGCATTTTTACCTTAGGCATGCCTTTATTGCGTATCTTGCCAAGGTCTACGAACACCGTGGTGCCGGTGGCATTGGTCACTGGTAACTCAGACCATGCAGCAAAGGCACTTGTGGATGTTAACAACAACATGAGCATCGTCAGTTTTTTCATTTTGCATCTTTCTTGATTGAGGCTTTGGTGGTGTAAATATAGCAGCATTGTCAGTGTACAGAGTACTCCAAATTTAACGCACTATATTGATTATCCAGCATTGATTGTCATCAGCAAGACTGCTGTATAAGTGCAGCGCTAAGTCATGCAATTACGGTAATTAGCTGATATTTAGTGCAATTAAATCTCAAGATGCAGACATTCTGTTTTCGATAATGGTTTTGAAGTGTTTATAGATCATAGGGTCTGTTTTAATGCCGCATTCATTGTCTATGATTTCCATCACCTCGTGATGTCTGCGGGCTGTATGGTAAGGCCTGACTGTGGTCATTGCGTCATATGAATCAGCAATTGAGATGATTCTAGAGCTGATAGGAATGCTTTCACCAGCCAGCCCATCAGGGTAGCCCGTGCCGTCGAAATACTCATGATGGTGCCTGACAATTTTGGCAATATGCTCTGCATCGCGATGGGCTATTGACTGGCAGATACGCTCTCCAAGTTCAGAGTGCCTTTTCATGATTTCCCACTCATCGTCTTCCAGTCTGCCAATTTTCAGCAAGACCCGGTCTGGAATGCCGATCTTGCCAATATCATGCAGTTTTGCAGCCCCCCTCAGACGGTTCAGTTCGCGGCTGCTGAGGCCGCATTTGATGCCAAGCTTATGGCAAAGTATCTCCACGCGGTTGGCGTGATCTTCTGTGTATGAATCGCGCTCTCGCAGGGCGATTCCCAGGCAGGATGTTTGTATTAGTAGTCGCTTCATAATCCAAGTCTTTCTGAATTGATGCAGAACATTTATTGTTATGACAGCCATACCTAACTGCCGATGTAATCAATATCATACAAGATTATTAAATGTGAGACTATCTTGCTGAATTTTCCAGTTTAGCGCCCCTGAAATCTGCCTGGTTGAAGTCATCATTACGCATTTCTGCCCAGGCTTTGCCTGCTGGCTATTCAGTAGCTTGTAGCGGTGTTTCGTTGATTATTGGCAGAATTGCCGATTGTTCAGATTAAGAAATAGAAATTTTCACACCATGAGCATAGAATAACCAGCAACAGAGGTTTTCTTTAATTACATACTTGAGCGCCAGTTGAACTATTCACCTAAATTTGATCGTAATCTTTCAAAGAATAGCTTTGCAGATAATAATGCCGATGTATTAAAGGTCGTGCTGCTCTATGCGGCTTTTTCAGGGCTGTACATACTGGTATCTGATGAACTGCTGCATTGGTTCCTTTCAAGTGACCCCGAGCTGCTTACTTATGCAAGCATTGCCAAGGGGTACGTTTTTATTCTGGTGACTTCGGCACTGCTTTTTGGCTTGATCAGGCGGCTCTTGCGGCAAAATCTGGCAGATATCAAAGTGCGAGAAGAGGCATACCGCATCCTTACCGAGCAAAGCCCTGCAATCATCTACCAGGCCACTGTCAATAATGATCATCAAGCAATATTCATCAGTTCACAAGTCAATGAACTTGGTTATTCAGTTCAGGAATGGATAGACCAACCTGGCCTATGGCGCGAGCTCATCCATCCGGATGATGTGCAGCGCGTTCTGGCGGAAGTTGATGCTGCGATTAAGAATAATACGGCTCTCTCAATTGAGTATCGATTAAAGAACAAGCAGGGCGAGTGGAGATACTTTCATGACAAGGCGCGCATCGTTAATGACTCTGAGGGTAACCCGCTCTACCAGCAGGGTATGCTGCTCGACATCACTGCGCGCAAGCTGACCGAAATTGAACTTAAAATTGCCGCCATCGCCTTTGAATCTACAGATGGCGTATTCATTACCGATGCCAGCAAGATCATTCTGCGTGTTAACTCTGCCTTTACCAAAATTACCGGATATAGCGCAGCGGAGGCCATCGGCAAGACTCACGCGCTGATTAATTCCGACCGGCAGGATAAGCACTTCTACGCATCGATGTGGGACAGTATTGACCATGCGGGGGCATGGGAAGGTGAAGTATGGGCGCAGCGCAAAGGCGGCGAGATTTACCCGGCAAGGCTTATTGTAAGCTCGGTAAAAAATGCCGATGGCGCCGTCACACATTATGTTGCTTCACTTACCGATATTACCGCCAGCAAAGCTGCTTCAGATGAAATCAAGAACCTTGCTTTCTTTGACCCGCTGACCAAGCTGCCCAATCGCCGTCTGCTGATGGACCGCCTGAAACAGGCGCTGGCATCCAGCATACGCAGCGGCAACAAGGGTGCTGTGCTGTTTCTTGACCTGGACCATTTTAAAACGCTTAACGATACGCTTGGTCATGACATTGGCGATTTGCTGTTGCAGCAGGTTGCCGAGCGCCTGACCCATTGCGTGCGGGTGGGGGATACCGTCGCACGAATCGGCGGCGATGAATTTGTTGTATTGCTCGAGGATTTAAGTCCAGAGGCTATCGAGGCTGCTGCCCAGGCCGAGATTGTGAGCAATAAGATTTTGCATGCAGTTTCCCAGCAGTATCAGCTTGGCCAGCATAGCTACCGCAGTGCGGCAAGCATCGGCGCTGTATTATTCAGCAACCATGACATAGGTATAGAAGAGCTGTTGAAGCAGGCAGACATTGCGATGTATCAGGCTAAAGATTCCGGACGGAACTCGCTGCGCTTCTTTGACCCGAAAATGCAGGAGGCCATCAATATTCGCGCAGCGCTTGAAAACGAACTGCGTCTGGCAATAGAGCATAATCAGTTTGAATTGCATTATCAAACCCAGGTAGACAACAATAACCAGCTGATAGGTACCGAAGCACTGGTTCGCTGGGTACACCCGGAGCGTGGCCTGATTCCGCCTTTTGATTTTATTCCGCTTGCAGAAGAAACTGGATTAATCCTGCCCATTGGGCACTGGGTGCTTGAAACTGCCTGCGCCCAGCTCAAACTTTGGCAGCAGGGCCAGCAAACCAAGGAGATATCCCTGTCTGTGAATGTAAGTGCAAAACAGCTGCAGCAAATGGATTTTGTGGCGCAGGTAGAACAGATGATTATCAGCCATGGTATCGACCCTGCATTTTTGAAGCTTGAGCTCACTGAAAGCACCTTGCTGGAAGATGTTGAAGGCATTATTGCCAAAATGGTCGCGTTGAGAAAACTTGGTGTCAGGTTTGAACTGGATGATTTTGGAACCGGCTATTCATCGCTGCAATATCTAAAAAAACTGCCATTAAACCAATTGAAAATCGACCAGTCTTTTGTGTTTGATATCACGACAGACAGTAATAACAGAACCCTTATTCGCACCATTATTGCCATGGCACATAGCCTGGATCTGAAAGTGATTGCTGAAGGGGTGGAGACGCACGAGCAGCTTGAGTTTCTCAAGCACAATGGCTGCGACCATTACCAGGGTTACCTGTTCAGCAAGCCTGCACCTGTTAAAGATTTAAAGCTATTCTAAGCTGGCATTTACCTCTTTATTTAAATAATCAACCTCACCTGCACAGCCCAAGGTCAGTATAATCAGCGCTTTTTTCTGAGCATCCTTCTCATGTGGTTTAAAAATATTTTCATATTTCGTCTGGCAGCAGATAGCGTCATTACTCACGATCAATTACATGAAAAACTGGCACTCAAACCGCTGCTGCCCTGTAGCGGGCTTGATAAACTCAGCCGCGGCTGGGTGCCTTGCCATGGTGACAAACTTGTACATGGCTCAAACGGCCAATTACTATTCGCACTAGGAGTAGAACAAAAACTATTGCCTGCTTCTGTCATTAATCGCTTTGCAAAAGAGCGGGTTGCCGATATCGAAGCACAGCAAGGTTATAAGATTGGCCGCAAAGAGCTGAAGGAAATCAAGGAGGCAATGACAGAAGAGCTGCTGCCACGAGCGTTTGCCTTGCAGCGAACCACCTTTGCATGGCTGGACCCTGTGAACGGCTATCTGGTGATTGACGCAGCCTCTGCCGCCAAGGCAGATGAGTTATTGGAGTTTTACAAGAAATCGTTAGATGAGGTGCCTTTCAGGCCATTACACACCAGTGTATCCCCGGTTGCAGCTATGACCGACTGGCTTGCCGGCAATAATGCGCCAGCAGGTTTTACCATAGACCGTGAGCTGGAACTGCGCGCTAGTGGTGAAAGCAAAGCCACCATCCGTTACGCCAATCACGCGCTGGAGGGAGATGAGATACTCAAGCATATCGCCGCAGGGAAACGTGTTACCCGCCTGGGCATGACCTGGAATGACCGAATATCCTTCATTCTCACCGAACAGCTGCAAATCAAAAAGCTGGAATTTCTGGATATTATCAAAGAAGGTTCAATAGCCGTGGCGGAAGATGCCGACGAGATATTTGAACTCGATTTCACGCTGATGACCGGCGAGCTTGCCAAAATGCTGGCTGATTTGACAGCAGCACTTGGCGGTGAAACTGTTAATTCTTGATTTAATCCATGCCCCATATTTAAACTCGGCGTTGTTAATGAGTTTGCCAACTGTGAGTACGCAGGTGCCAGTGAATAGAAAAAACAGGCAGTTATTTTTATAGCACTTGGTTTTTACAATGGTTACTGGCATCATAACTCTGATAAATAATACAAATAATAATACCGGGGTGGGGCATGTTTCAATGCAAGTTCATACGTATCAGTACGTTCATTTTTCTTGTGTTTTTACCGCAAATAGCATTTTGCCAAGTATATAAATGCAAGAGCCCTGCAGGAAAAACTATTTATTCCGAATCTGAGTGCCCATCCGGGACAATTGGCACTCAATTGGATCTGGATCCGAATGTTATTGATAGCTCGGCTCTGAGAAATAGAATCCAGCAGGAAAAATCTTACGCTAGCAGTGCTTATTCCCAGCCTGCAGCATCCGGCAATCATCTTGTTTCAGGAAACATCATGTCGCCACATGACAGGCAGCGCAGGCTTAGGGAGCTGCTGATGGATATGAATAATGATGCTGCATCTTATGAAAAACAGGCCGATGCCAGAAATGAGCACGCATATTTAGTCAGTGAGAATGTTCTTAGCCTTTCGTACGAAAGCGAACTTAAGAGAAGAAATTATAAAGTTGACTTAAGCAGTTCTGAGAGCGCCAAACGTTCGCATGCCATGCGTGAACTGTCGGCTATTTATCGAGAATACAGAGAATGAATTTAAGTTGACGTGAAAATTACCGTAACAGATAGGCTTAAACATGACTGCCACTAATGAAGAGATGGAAACAGATAGCGCGGTTTACAGAACCCTGCTGGAATCGACCAAAGCGATTCCATGGAAGCTAGACTGGAATACTTTGAAGTTTTCTTATATTGGGCCGCAGATAGAAAGCTTGCTCGGATGGTCGCCTGCAAGTTGGGTGACTGTCGAGGACTGGGCATCCAGGATGCATCCTGATGACAGGGCCTGGGTGGTGGATTTTTGCGTCGCACAGTCTAAGGATGGCGTTGATCATGAGGCAGATTATCGCGCCCTTACCAAGGATGGGGATTATGTGTGGATTCGCGATGTAGTGCATGTGGTGCGCAAGGAGGATGGCGAGGTCGATTCCCTGATTGGCTTCATGTTTGATATCAGTGAGCGGAAAACAACTGAAGAAAAACTCATCGTTTTGCAGAAAGAACTGGAAGAGCTGTCATTCAAGGATGGTTTAACCGGTATCCCCAATCGGCGCATGTTTAATTCGATTATAGAAACAGAATGGGCCAATGCATTGCGCAACCATCAGCCGCTTTCGTTGATCATGATTGATATTGATTATTTCAAGCAATATAACGACCACTATGGGCATATTCAGGGCGATGACTGTTTAAGGCGTGTAGCGCAGGTTCTGAGCGCTGCCGCTACCCGTGCCCGAGATTTCCTTGCCCGTTTTGGCGGTGAGGAGTTCGTACTGGTGCTGCCGGAAACAGATGCCGAGGCCGCTAAAAATGTGGCTGAGCGTTGCCGCAGCCTGATCTTCAAAGAGCAGATATTTCATGAAAAATCCCAGGTCAGCCAGCTTCTGACAGTCAGCCTGGGTGTCGGTACTATTATTCCAATGCGCAGTGATACCCCATTAATGTTTGTTGATAAGGTGGACAGGCGGTTATATCAGGCAAAGCAAAAGGGCCGAAACTGCATCATGTAAGCTTAACTGGTCTTAGCTGCCATATTGCCCCGAGCCGTATGCAATTTTCTGTAACTGTCGATCAGGCGGTGGTGCCTGTCGAGCCCTTCCAGTTTCATGCTGGTTGGCGTTAAGCCGAAGAAGCGCACACTGCCATCCACTGAGCCCATTACGGCATCCATCCTGGCATTGCCAAACATGCGACGGAAGTTAACTACATAGTCGTCGAGTTCCAAATCGTCATCCAGCATAACCTCCAGTACCACATTCAAGGCCTGGTAGAACAATCCGCGCTCGACAGTGTTGTCGTTGTATTGCAGGAAGGCACCTACCAGTTCATGCGCCTCATCAAATTGTTGCAAGGCAAGATGAATCAGCAGCTTCAACTCCAGCACTGTTAACTGACCCCAGTCTGTATTCTCGTCAAATTCGATGCCAATCAATGTGGCGACGTCGCCATAATCATCCAACTCGTTATTCTCTAAACGCTTAAGCAGTGATTTCAGGCTGGCATCGTTCAGGCGATGCAGATTCAAAACATCAGCGCGGAACAACAGCGCCTTATTGGTGTTATCCCAGATCAGATCTTCAATCGGATAAATTTCAGAATAGCCTGGCACCAGAATGCGGCAGGCAGTCGCGCCTAGCTGGTCATACACCGCCACGTAAGCTTCTTTGCCTATTGCCTCCAGAATGCCAAACAAGGTCGCAGCTTCATCGGCATTGGAGTCTTCACCTTGGCCTGAGAAATCCCACTCTACAAAATCGTAATCCGATTTGGCGCTGAAAAAGCGCCACGACACAATGCCGCTGGAATCAATAAAGTGTTCAACAAAGTTATTGGGCTCAGTTACGGCTTCGCTGGCAAAAGTGGGTTGAGGCAAATCGTTCAGGCCTTCTAAACTGCGTCCCTGCAGTAATTCCGTCAGGCTACGTTCCAGTGCAACCCCCAGGCTTGGGTGTGCGCCGAACGAGGCAAACACGCCACCTGTGCGCGGATTCATCAACGTGACACACATCACTGGATAGACCCCACCCAGCGATGCATCTTTTACCAGCACCGGAAAGCCTTGCTCTTCCAAGCTATGAATGCCGGCCACAACGCCAGGATATTTCGCCAGTACTTCCTGCGGTACATCCGGCAATGCGATTTCACCTTCAAGAATTTCGCGTTTCACAGCGCGTTCAAAAATCTCCGACAGGCATTGCACCTGTGCCTCATTCAGCGTATTACCGGCACTCATGCCATTGCTGACGTAAAGGTTTTCGATCAGGTTGGACGGAAAATAGACGATTTCACCATCCGACTGGCGCACATAGGGCAGCGAACAGATACCGCGCTCGGCATTACCGGAGTTGGTGTCGATTAGATGTGAGCCGCGCAGCTCGCCATCGGGGTTGTAAATCTCAAGGCAGTACTCATCCAGAATCTCTTTCGGCAGTGCATCTTTACGGCCCGGCTTGAACCAGCGCTCATTCGGGTAATGCACAAACGCTGCGTTGGCGATATCTTCACCCCAGAACGACCCGGCATAGAAATGGTTGTTACTCAAGCGCTCGATGTACTCGCCCAAAGCCGACGCCAGTGCGCTTTCCTTGGTCGCGCCCTTGCCATTGGTAAAACACATCGGCGAGTGTGCATCACGGATATGCAGCGACCACACATTGGGAATGATATTGCGCCACGAAGCGATTTCAATCTTGATGCCCAAGTTAGCCAGCAGCCCCGACATGTTGGCGATGGTTTGTTCCAGCGGCAGGTCCTTGCCCTCAATAAAGGTGAGCGCGTCAGTAGCCGGATTCACCATCAGCAATGCCTGCGCATCGGCGTCCAGATTAGCGACTTCTTCAATGATGAACTCGGGGCCGGCTTGCACCACTTTTTTAACCGTACAGCGGTCGATAGAGCGCAAAATACCCTGGCGGTCTTTGTCGGAAATATCTTCAGGCAACTCGACCTGAATCTTGAAAATCTGCTGGTAACGGTTTTCCGGATCAACAATATTATTCTGTGACAGGCGGATATTTTCGGTAGGAATATTGCGCGTGTTGCAGTACAACTTCACAAAATAAGCCGCACACAAGGCTGATGAAGCCAGAAAGTAATCGAAGGGGCCGGGTGCAGAGCCATCGCCTTTATAGCGGATAGGCTGGTCGGCAATCACAGTGAAGTCATCGAACTTGGCTTCAAGACGTAGCTTATCGAGAAAGTTGACCTTAATTTCCATGGTGATAATTCCAAAAATCGTGCAAAAATGATGTGGGCACTATTATCCCTTACAACGCCGATGCCGTGTAATACATCGATGCTTTTCACAAACGCTAGCGCATCAGGGTAAACTGGCAGAAAATCTTGTAGCGGGCTGGTAGCTGTTTTCTAACGAGTTTTCCATTGAAAACAGGCTCTATCAATGTCTGATTTTGACATTGAATTCAAGGGATTTAGCGTTTTAATAAAAAGTGCCAGGATTTAATACTCTTGTCTTTAAATGAAAAAAAGCTGAAACCTTTATGGAATCAGCTTTTTTTGATTTATTGGCGCGCCCGGCGGGAGTCGAACCCACTACCCTCGGCTTCGGAAACCGATACTCTATCCAAATGAGCTACGGGCGCGAATTTGTTTGTGCTTGAGACATTTAACTTGTCTTTTAATCTGGCGCTTAGTTCTTGCTAGATATTATTTGTGCAGCAGTGCTGCAGCAAAAACCACAGGTGCGGAGTATAACATTGAGGCAGCCAAAAAAGTATTACAGAAAACTTCTGTGCAGCGTCCATTCGTTTGTTGCTCTGGTCTGGATGTTTTCGCTTATATATTTTTAGCTTAAGTTAAGAGGCTTGTGCTGCTCTGAATTACAATCGTGCCTGACAGTTAATAAGGTTCATGAAGCGGGCAATCAATCGACATGGCAATCACAATACTTTCAAATACCTTTAATAAGTTTTTTGAATCTGAGAAATCAAGCGGCATTCTTCTTGTTATTTGCACTGCTGTTTCAATTATCTTGGCCAATTCAGCATTAGGACGGCATTACTTGAATTTATGGCAAGTAAATCTGCTGGGCTTAAGCCTTGAACATTGGATCAATGACGGGTTGATGGCGGTTTTTTTCTTGCTCATAGGGTTGGAGCTTGAACGTGAGATTTATATAGGCGAGCTTTCAAAACTCAAGAACGCGCTGCTTCCATTTTGTGCGGCGCTTGGCGGCATGATAGTGCCGGCGCTTATTCACTTTTATTTTAATCATGGCATGCCAACGCAAAACGGCATTGGCATTCCCACGGCTACTGATATTGCCTTTGCGCTTGGCATACTGGCCATGTTGGGCAGCCGCATTCCAGCTTCGCTCAAGGTGTTTGTGGTGGCTTTTGCTGTGATAGATGATTTGGGGGCGATTATTGTGATTGCCTTGTTCTACACAGCAGAGCTTTCAGTTTTGTATCTGGCTGCAGCATTATTGGTGTGGGCGCTGCTGCTGTTGCTTAACCAAAAATTTAAAGTGATGGCCATGCTGCCATACCTGGCCGGTGGAATGCTGATGTGGTTCTTGATGCTGAAGTCGGGCATTCATGCCACGATTGCCGGCATTATGCTGGCTTTTGCCATTCCATTTTCTGCTAAAGACGATGACCAGGAATCACCATCACATAAACTTGAGCATTTACTGCACCGGCCTGTGGCATTCATTATTCTGCCGATTTTTGCACTGGCCAATACCGGCATTGTTATGGATGCAAATTGGCTGCATGGTCTGGCAAGCGCCAATAGTCTAGGCGTTGCAATGGGCTTGCTGGTCGGCAAGCCTTTGGGTGTTAGCTTG
>Ga0208114_1000381_pt1 | contig 11438 bp, 9 predicted proteins | sample LakWasMeta2_LOW4_2_FD_183854 | JGI IMG/M metagenome (GOLD analysis project Ga0208114, IMG submission 183854) | Freshwater sediment methanotrophic microbial communities from Lake Washington under simulated oxygen tension - Sediment Metagenome... | ecosystem: Environmental > Aquatic > Freshwater >... | reverse complement strand
CGTCGTATCGGCCAATTTATTTTTTGCCGGAAAATTCGACAATGTATTTGAGGCCCTCCGTCATGGCGGCTTTCAGGTGGTGTCGGCCATCACAACCAGCGGATTCACGACGACGGGCTTTAGTGACTGGCCGGGACTGGCTCCGCTGGCGCTGATCATGCTTGGATTTATCGGTGGCTGCGCCGGCTCGACCGCCGGCGGCATCAAGGTCGCCCGCGTGCAAATGGTCATGCGTCAGGGTCTGCGGGAAATCAAGCAGCTGGTGCATCCGAAAGGACAATTTCTGGTAACGCTGGGCGGCAAGCGCGTTTCCGAGAGCGTGGTCATTTCGGTGGCGGGCTTTTGTACGCTCTACATCTCCAGCTACCTGCTGATGACCTTGATTCTGACGGTGTCAGGTGTCGACATTCTCACCGCGCTATCCGCCGTGGCGGCCTGCATTAATAACGTCGGGCCCGGGCTTGGCCTAGTCGCTTCCAATTTTCAGGCACTGGATGACGTGTCCATCTGGGTTTGCAGTTTCGCCATGATTCTCGGTCGTCTGGAAATCTTTACCGTGCTGGTATTGCTCACACCGCAATTCTGGCGCGAATGAAACAGGAGATCGGTGCGCGATACGCGCACCCTAGAACGGCAACGGCCCGCGACTGATTTTCCCGGAGAGCAGAGCCATTAACTCGCTTGCCTGTTCGCGCGGTAAATACGGAATCCGGAAAGACGAGGCCATGGCATTCGCACCGGCCGTGTCCAGATACAGACTCGCCATGCCGAAGCGTCGATCCAGAATCCCTTCGCGCAGACTCATGCCCTGAAGTTTGCTGATTTCGGCGAAACGCCACTCCCGTGAAAGCCAACCTTCACGGACGGCGATCAGGTCTTCCGTGTGCGCAAAAGCCGCATGGGCAGACCAGACTTTTGCGCGTAAAAACAACACCGGAATAACGAACAACACCATCAACGAGGCTGCATCGTAAAAAATGGCCGACGCCACCCCTGCAAGCAGGAAAAACAATGCCGGCAAAATGAACTCGCGTTTCCAGGCATCGCGATGCAGGCTTCGCCATTGCTGAATCGGCCATTGATCGCTCGCCAGAAAGCGGGCGATAAGCACATCCATTTCGGCAGGCTCGGCCAAAGGCACCAGATCGCGCAAGGGTGACTTGTCTTCCTGGTTGACGGCAGCGCCTGCAGCACTGTCGACTTTCAAGCTGCGCTTGTTGAAACGCCGATGCAGCCAACCCTCCGACAGGCCGTACGCCTGAATGCGGCGCAATGGCAGGCTGCTCCGTAAACGCGACAGAAGACCGCGTTGAACGGTGAGCCGACGACCGAGTTGCGACAGAGTAAAACCGTGATACTGCAACATGGCCAGGGCAATCGAAAAAATACGCACCAGCACGAGAAAAAACAGAATCATGAAAACGACGCCCAGCCCCGTGGATATGACTCCCAGATGCAGACTCTCGGACCAGCCAAACAACCAGTTGAAGCCCGATTTCATGAGCCTGCCCATCGCCTCGCCCGCTGTCTGGAATAGCACGCCGACCGCGGCACCAATCACGATCATGCCGCGATTGTTGATCAATCCAAGCTTGATCACGTCCATGACAGAAAGCACATGCAACACTTCGCTATCGGCTGGGTTTGTATTCGACGCAATCGCAACATCGGCCGATCTGGAAAGACTGCGAATCGTCGCTTCCAGTTCATGGGCATCGCCAATGCTCAGCACCCGCATTTCGGCTTCTGGCTTGGCGCCGCCGGCAGCTTCCAGCCTCACTTCGGCAACATTGAACAACCGATGCAGGATATTTTGCGTGATCGAAACATTTTGAATCCGGCTGAATGAAATATGCCGTACCGATTTTTGAAATACCCCGCTGCGAACCACCAGTTCGTCATCCAGTACGCGATAGCGATACGTGAAGTACTGGAAGATCGAATACACCGCCAAGGCCGCAACGCCGATCAAGGGCCATAACTCGTTTCGGTCGCCGCGCCCGGTAAACAATAAAACAATCAGGGGAAAGGCGAACTGCCGAAGATGGACAAGCAGAACGAATAACCATGACAGCGGATGCAGGCGGCGCTGCCTGTCGTCCTCGTCACCGGATGAATCAGTGACTGGTTGCGCCAGCTCATTCGTCATTGCGACGATCCTTCGGCACCAGCACGTCACGCAGGTATTCCGCATCGGCCAACAACAGGCCCGATTGCCTGACGGCACGTTCCTGACTACCTGCGGTATGCACGACCAGTGTCGCCAGGCCATAGCGGCGCTCTAGCGGGCCGCGTTCGAAATCGAGATGCTGCACGCGCGAACGAGGCACGCAGATATGCTTGAACCAGGTTTTCCCACGGCGAACATGCAAGGCTTCGTCGTCGAGCTTCCAGAAGGTATTTCGCCAGCGATTGAACGCGATCGTCGCAGAAAGAATGGCGATGACCAGTGCCAATGCCAGTACCGCGAAAAAATTCCGCCACGGCAAATCATCCTCGGCGATGACGATGATGCTTGCCGGTATCAATGCAATGATCAGCGTCCATGCAAACGCCATGACGACAAACACATTGCGGGCGGCAGGTGCCAGCGGTCGCCATTCTTCGGTAGAAACAAGCGCCGGAACTTCCTGGGTGATTTGGGTATTCATGATTTGCGGTAGTGAGGTCCGTAGGGATTTCTTTCGCCGCTGCTGGGCGGTCTTAGCGTGTAGCGTTTATAGGTCCATTGATACTGCCGAAGGTCACGTTTTGCGATGGCTTCGACCTGCGCATTCATCGCTTGCGTGGCCACGCCCAGATCCCTGTCGTAAATTCGCTCATCGGCGATTTCGAAAAACAAATCGAAACCTTCCGGAGTGGCCTCGGTATAGGCGAACACTACCGGCGCCTTGCTGCGCTCGGCCAATTTCGGAATCAAACTCAGGGTCAATGCCTGTTTTCCGAAAAACGGGGCGAATTCGCCACCGCCAAACTTGGGTTGCTGGTCCGGCGTTATGCCCACCATGCCGCCGGCCTGCAATGTTTTCCAGAGCGGACGCATCGCATTGGTTTCCGCCGGCACCAACACGACATTTTCTCCCCCGCGCGCCAAGCGCAAAAAGACATCGCCCCATTTTTCTTCGGGCACCCGGTATACGAGCGCAAAGGTATCGAGCGACGCCATGTACTCGATCAGCAACTCCCAATTGCCGTAATGCGGTGCGGCAATGATCAGACCCTTGCCCTCCGCTTTCGCGGCCTGCAAGTGTTCGATGCCGTGGATGTGCTTTATCAATTGGAGATTGTCTTTTCGGACGCGTGTCCAAACACGCAGGGTTTCCATCAGATTGCGGCCGGTCGAACGCATGACCGCCTTCACCAGAGCCTCCGCCTCGGCAGGTGCCACGACTTGGTTATAGAGAAAATTCCGTCTGGCTACCTTAACTTCGCGCGTATTCATCCGGTAAAACAGTGAGCCGAGAACTTCACCCAGGTTTCGCTGCCACGACAAGGGCAAACGTCCCGCGAGTGCCGCAAGGGAAAATAAAAAATGCCCGAACCAGGCCGATGTCTTCATGGGTCAAGTCTAAACGGGAGTGCTCCGCATTGACCAATATTTATCCACTCTGTCAGCATGCGGCCATGATTGCCCTTATCCAGCGCGTTAGCGAAGCCAGTGTCGAAGTCGACAGCAAAATTATTGGCGCCATCGATACCGGATTGCTTGCACTGGTGGCAGTGCAGCCTGGCGATGATGAAGCCCGGATCGGGCGAATGTGCGAACGCTTGCTCGGTTACCGCGTTTTTGCCGATGCACAAGGCAAAATGAATAAATCACTGCAGGATATCGGTGGCGGTTTGTTGCTCGTTAGCCAGTTCACTCTGGCGGCAGACACCCACAGCGGCAAACGGCCAAGCTTCAGCAGCGCGGCCAGCCCCGAAGACGGCTTGAGGGGCTTCGAGCGACTCGTGAGCCTATGCCGACAGCGGCATGAAAAGGTCGAAACCGGGCAATTCGGTGCCGATATGAAGGTCAGGCTGTTGAACGATGGCCCGGTGACGTTCTGGCTAGAGACCTAAACCGGATACAAGCCTAAAAAAATAACTTCAATAAAATCAGTTACTTGCCGCTTAAGTCCCGTTTCCTATATAATGCCGGGTTCATTCACGTCTGCGGCTTTTTTTACATGAGCATCGATCGTCCGACGCAACAGTCCGATATTAAACTACTCATCAGCAAAGGTCTCGAGCAAGGTTACCTAACCTATGCCGAGGTCAATGACCATTTGCCCGATGACATCGTCGATCCAGAACAGATCGAAGACATTATCGGCATGATCAATGGCATGGGTATCGAAGTGCACGAAGTTGCACCCGATGCCGAAACCCTGCTGTTGTCCGACTCCACGCCTGTCCAAAGTGCCGACGACACCGTCGCTGCCGAAGAAGCCGCCGCCGCGCTGACCGCACTTGATACCGAAGGTGGTCGCACCACCGACCCGGTCCGCATGTACATGCGCGAAATGGGTACGGTGGAATTGCTGACCCGCGAAGGCGAAATCGCCATTGCAAAACGCATCGAAGAAGGTCTGGGCCAGGTTCACGCCTCGCTCGCCAGCTTCCCTTGGTCGATTCAATTATTACTCGAAGATTACGACTTGCACCTCGAAGGCAAGAAGCGTCTGGCCGAAGTGGTCAGCGGCTTTCTGGATCTGGAACCGCCCGTTGAAGAAATTCCGGTCGAAGCGCTGGATGAGAATGCCGAAATCGTGGTCGAAGACGTGGTTGAAGGCGATGGCGAAGATGGCGAAGCTGCCGTTGTCGATACCGGCCCGGATCCGCTTGAAGTGGCCCGTCGCATGGAAATCCTGAAATCCCTGCATGCGAAGTTCCTGAAGCAGCACGCCAAAGGCGGTTCTGCCGACAAGAAAACCCTGCAAATCCGTGAAGAAATGGCCGCTGAGTTCCTGCGCCTGAAACTCCCGAACGTGCAAATGGAAAACTTCGTCCGCAAATTGCGTGAAGTGGTCAATTCCATCAAGGACCACGAACGCCGCATCATGGACATCTGCACCCGTCTGGCAAAAATGCCGCGCAAGGATTTCCTGCGCGCCTGGCCGGGCAACGAATTGAACACCTTGTGGGCCGACGATGTCATCCGTCGCAAGCAAAAATGGTCGTCCGGCGTGCGCGAGCACAAGGATGACATCGTTGCCGAACAGGAAAAACTGGCCGGTATCGAATCTTCCCTGCACTTGTCACTGGCCGACATCAAGGAAATCAGTCTTGCGCTGATCCGCGGTGAAGCCAAGGCCCGCAAAGCCAAGAAAGAAATGGTCGAAGCGAACTTGCGTCTGGTGATTTCAATCGCGAAAAAATACACCAACCGCGGCCTGCAATTCCTTGATCTGATCCAGGAAGGCAACATCGGCCTGATGAAAGCGGTCGATAAATTCGAATACCGTCGCGGTTACAAGTTCTCGACCTATGCCACCTGGTGGATTCGCCAGGCCATTACCCGTTCGATTGCCGATCAGGCCCGCACCATCCGTATTCCGGTGCACATGATCGAAACGATCAACAAGCTCAACCGCATTTCGCGCCAGATGCTGCAGGAAATGGGCCGCGAAGCGACGCCGGAAGAATTGGCGAAGAAAATGGAAATGCCGGAAGACAAAATCCGCAAAGTCCTGAAAATCGCCAAAGAACCGATCTCGATGGAAACCCCGATCGGCGACGACGAAGACTCCCATCTGGGCGACTTCATCGAAGACACCAATGTCGAATCCCCGATGGAAACCGCGACCAATATTGGTCTGCGCGAGACCGTCGGTGACGTACTGGCCGGTCTGACGCCGCGCGAAGCGAAAGTGTTGCGCATGCGTTTCGGCATCGACATGAACACCGACCACACTCTGGAAGAAGTCGGCAAGCAATTCGACGTCACCCGTGAACGTATCCGCCAAATCGAAGCCAAGGCGTTGCGTAAACTGCGTCACCCGAGCCGCTCGGAACAACTCCGCAGCTTCCTCGATCTGGAATAAATCGAAAACATTAAAAGCCCCGCGATGCGGGGCTTTTTTTATACCTTCGCGCTCTAATAAAAGGTTTCCCAATCGTCCCGCAACAGCGATAATGGTCTTCTCCGTAGGGTCAAAGACGCCTCTTGATTGGCGCCTTTCAAACACATCGACGGGCCTATAGCTCAATTGGTTAGAGCAGCGAACTCATAATTCGTTGGTTCCAGGTTCAAGTCCTGGTGGGCCCACCATTCTGCTCGGCACACTCAGGCAAACCTCTCTTGAACACGCTTCTCGAAACCCATGAAATCGAAACCGGCCCCCATCCCTCGATCAGTGTGATCTGGCTGCATGGCCTTGGCGCCGACGGCTTCGATTTTGCACCGATCGTGCCCGAACTTATTCGCCCCGGCTGGCCTGCCATCCGCTTTGTATTTCCGCACGCTCCTGTTCGTGCCGTGACGATCAACAACGGTTTTCGCATGCGGGCCTGGTATGACATCAAGAGTTTCGATTTCAAACAGCGCGCCGATGAAACCGGAGTGCGGGAAAGCATGGCGCAAGTCGATACCTTGATTGCACGCGAGAATGAACGCGGGGTCACGGCCTCACGCATTTTCCTGATCGGTTTTTCGCAAGGCGGTGCCGTTGCACTGGCCAATGGATTGCGGCGTGAAGCAGGCTTGGCCGGCATCGTCGCCCTTTCCACCTATTTGCCCATGGCCGATACAATTGCAAATGAAATGACCCAGGCCGGCAAACACACACCCGTTTTCTTCGCCCACGGCAGCGGTGACCCCGTCATTCCGGTCGCTATCGGAAAAGCCAGCCATGACGCACTTGCGCAGCTTGGCGTGAGCAGCCAATGGCACGACTATCCGATGCAGCATGCCGTCTGCGCCGAAGAAATTTCAGACTTGGCCGATTGGCTTGATCAAGGCATCGGCAAGCTTTAAGGCTGCCCGCGTTATAAGTACTCTCGCCATCGTGCGGCGCTGTGTGCATACTTTGGCCATGCTTGGCACCATTCTCAAAATTTCGACGATTCATGCCCTGTCGCTATCGATGGAATGCTGCTTCAGCTGTCGTCAGCAAGACGGTCGTGGCGGTGAGGTACCTATGTCCGAGAACGAGTGTGCGACATGAGAATTTTGATCGTCGATGACGAACCCCTGGCCCGAGAACGTCTTGCCGATTTTCTTGGCGAGCTGTCCGGCTGTGAATGCGTCGGCATGGCATCGAACGGTCGCGAAGCGGTCGAGAAGGCGGTCGAGCTCAATGCCGAAGTCGTCTTGATGGACATTGCGATGCCCGTCATGGACGGCCTTGAAGCCGCGAGACATTTGCTTGAATTGCCACAACCGCCCGCTGTTATTTTTTGCACCGCTTTCGACGAGCATGCACTCGCCGCCTTCGATGCCGCTGCAGTGGACTACCTGGTGAAACCGGCGCGTAAAGAGCGCCTGCAACAAGCTCTGGAACGTGCACGGACACGGCTTGCCGGTCTCGCCATCGCGGTGACGCAACTGACTTCGCAAAAACGGCGAACACACCTTAGCGCTCGTCTGCGCGGAAGTTTGCGACTGATCCCCATCGAGGATATTTATTATCTGCAAGCCGACGAAAAATACGTCGTGGTACATCACGCGCGCGGCGAAGATTTAATCGAAGAATCGCTGAAATCGCTCGAACAGGAATTCGGCAGCGTCTTCCTGCGCATCCATCGAAATTGTCTCGTGGCACAGACCGAATTTCAGGAATTGCGCCGCGATAACGACGGCGGTGTGCATGCCATTTTACGACACGGAAAACAGGCACTCGAAGTCAGTCGCCGATGCGTGCCGGGCTTGCGTGATCAACTGACCCATCTGTAGGCCCCATGCCTGAACTTCCCGAAGTAGAAACCACCCGCGCAGGCTTGGCGCCGCATTGCGAAGGCCGTGGCATTCGCAGCGTGACACTGCGTCGGCCCGATTTGCGCTGGCCGATTCCCAAGGAAATAAAAAAGCATCTGCCATCTCAAACCATTCTTTCCGTAAGACGTCGTGCGAAATACCTGTTGATCGATACCGCACCGGGCAGTGCACTGCTGCATCTGGGCATGTCGGGCTGTTTGCGCGTACTGCCCGCCACCACCCGAATCGAAAAGCACGATCACGTCGATATTGCGCTCGATAACGATACCGTCATCCGATTCACCGATCCGCGCCGATTTGGCTGCTTGCTGTGGCAACCCGTCGGTGAAACCCATTCGTTATTGCAGCATCTCGGGCCGGAACCCCTTTCCGATGACTTCGACGGCAATTTTTTGTACGAACTCAGTCGCGGCAAACGATCGCCGGTGAAACATTTCCTGATGGATCAAAGCATCGTGGTGGGCGTCGGCAATATTTACGCCGCCGAAAGTCTGTTTCAGTCAGGCATTGCGCCGCAGCGAGAGGCCGGCAGCATTTCGCGCGCCCGATACGCGGCACTGGCAACGTCGGTAAAAAGCATCTTGAGTTATGCCATCGCCCGGGGCGGCACCACACTGCGCGACTTTCTGAACGCCGACGGTGCTCCGGGTTATTTCGAGCAGGAGCTATTCGTTTATGGTCGCGAGGGCGAAGCCTGCAAGGTCTGTGGCAAGCCCATCCAAAACCTGAGAATGGGTAACCGGGCCAGCGCCTGGTGCAAAAAATGCCAGAAGTAGGCTTTTTTTCGTAACAATCCGTAACATTATCGCCATTCGGCTACACTAGAGACTCAACCCGCTTAGACGGGACCGGGGAAGATATGGCGGATTCGGCAGACATCACCTTATGGCTAAATGCTGCGCGAAGCGGCGATAAAAGTGCACTGGATCGTGTACTGGCCACGCTGTATGCCGAGCTGCACACAATGGCCCGTCGCCATTTGGGCGGCAATCAGGGGCATACGCTCGATGCTACCGGCCTGGTACACGAGGCCTACATCAAGTTGATTGGCCGCGGCTCGGCGGAATTTGAAGACCGGGCCCATTTTTTTGCCTATGCGGCATCGGCTATGCGCAGCGTCGTGGTGGACTACGCACGTCAGCGATTGGCGGTAAAACGCGGCGGCGATTTGCACCGTGTCACCGAACTTCCCGAAGACGCCGGCGGCGGCTTGCGGCTCAATGAAGATTTGCTCGGCCTGGACACCGCACTGAATCGCCTTGCCGATGTCGACAAGAAATTGGCACAAGTGGTCGAACTGCGTTATTTCGCGGGATTGTCGGAAACCGAAATCGCGGAACTCCTGAAACGCTCCGAACGCAGCGTGCGTCGCGACTGGCAAAAAGCTCGTCTATACTTGCTGGCATCGTTACAAGACTAAACGGTAATCATGCATACCGAGCGCTGGGCCACCTTGTCGCCCTTGCTGGACGAGCTTCTCGAGCTCACTGGCGAAGCAAGACAGATGCGCTTGTACCAGATGCAGGAACAGCATCCGGAACTGGCGGAAGAGCTGTTCAAAATGATGGAACTGGAAAAGGGAAATCCCGACTTCCTGGCCGAGCCCCTGGCGAATTTGAATGGCCTGAATCCCCGCATCAACGATGAAATCGGTCCCTATCGTCTCGTCAGCCTGCTAGGCGAAGGCGGCATGGGACATGTCTGGCTCGCGGTGCGTTCCGACGGGCTGTACGAACGTCGCGTTGCACTGAAATTGCTTCGTCCGGGACTCGGCGATGCCGGGCTGCGACAACGTTTTACACGCGAGCGACAAATCTTGGCGCGTCTGGCCCACGCCCATATTGCGCGCCTGCTCGATGCCGGCATCACACCTGACGGCCAGCCCTATCTCGCCTTGGACTACGTTAACGGCGAGCCGATTACCGATTACGTCAAACGACTGAATCTCGATCTGCGCAGCCGTCTGCTCTTGTTTCGGCAAGTATGCGATGCCGTCAGCCATGCACATGCCAATCTGGTCGTGCATCGCGATTTGAAACCTTCCAATATTCTGGTCACACCCAGTGGCGAAGTGATGTTGCTCGATTTCGGCATCGCAAAACTGCTTGATCATTCCAACAGCGATCAAACCGAAATCACCCAAACCGGCAGTCGCACTTTTACACTGCACTACGCCGCACCGGAACAACTCCGCGGCGAAATCATCAGCACCATGACCGATGTGTATGCGCTCGGTGTCGTGTTGTATGAAATTCTTGCCGGCTGCAAACCCTACTGCCCCGAGCGCAAGACCGATGCCGGCTGGGAAGAAGCGATCCTGAAAGACGAGCCGATCAAGCCATCGCAAGCGTTATTGAAAGACAAAGAGTCGATTGCACAGGGGCAAAACCGGCGCGTGGCAAAACAGTTGGCGAACGATCTGGACAATGTCGTATTGAAGGCGTTGAACAAGGATCCGGAATCACGCTATGCCTCGGTGGAATCCTTCAAACAGGATATCCTGCGTTTTCTCGATGGCCAGCCCGTCCATGCCCGCGCCGACAGTTTTGGTTATCGCGCGTCGAAATATATCCAGCGGCACGCCATCGCCGTCGGTGTCGGCGTAGGTACCAGCACGCTGCTGGCCATCGCACTGGCGATGACCAGCTGGCAAGCCAACCAGGCGGTCAAGGAAGCCAATCGTGCCGAAGCCATGCAGGGCTTTGTCGTGGCGCTGTTTGAAAATACCGGCGACAAGGCCAATCCCGAAGACATCAATGTCCGCGAATTGCTCGATGCCGGCGTCAGGCGGGCAGATACCGAACTGACCAACCAGCCGCAGGCGCGCGCCGAACTGCTTGGAATGATTGCAAGATTGCGCTCCGGGCTTGGCGATGATCGCGAAGCATTGCGTCTGCTCGACAAACAGTCGATGGCTTTCATGCAACTCGATATCAACACGCCACCGGAATTGCGTCTGGAATCGCTGGCGATTCGTGGCTATAGCCTGCGACAGCTCGGGCAATACGATGATTGCATTCGTGATCTGGCACCGTATTTACAGGTCGCCGAAACCATTTCCGACAAGGCGCTCGAAGCCAGTTCCGCCTATTTTTCCGAACTCGGTCGCTGCCATGCGGCAGAAGGCGGTATCAATGTTGCACGCGATTTATATAGCCGGGCCTCCCAGCTTCGCAAACAGATAAGCAACGAAAATGCCCTGCAAGCCGAGAGTCTTGCCGATCTTGCTCAATTGCTCGGGGATGAAAAAAAATACCCGCAGGCGATCACGCAGGCCCGGGCCGCGCTTTCCATGTTGCGCCAGGCCAGCGGCGAACGGAATGCCCTCGGTGTCCGTATTTGGTACGACCTCGGTCGCTACTATCGCGGCGCTGGCAATCGCCGCGAAGCCGAAGCCAGCTTTCGTCAGGCACTTGATATCAGCCAGAACCGGTTTGGCATCAATCACCCTTTGAACGGACCCAGCCAGCAAGCCTTGGCAGAAATATTGATCGAAAAAAACCAGCTAGATGAAGCCGCA
>Ga0208114_1000376_pt1 | contig 11484 bp, 6 predicted proteins | sample LakWasMeta2_LOW4_2_FD_183854 | JGI IMG/M metagenome (GOLD analysis project Ga0208114, IMG submission 183854) | Freshwater sediment methanotrophic microbial communities from Lake Washington under simulated oxygen tension - Sediment Metagenome... | ecosystem: Environmental > Aquatic > Freshwater >... | reverse complement strand
TTATGTTTAAACAGGAGCACGATCATCTTTTTGCCATTATCGACTTCGGGTTTTACGGTGCCGTAAATATTGCAATACGTGGCAATTTTCTGTTGCTGTTCTTCAACGGCAAATAATCCGCAGCCTGACAAAAAACAGGCAGCGCATAACACAATCCCGATTGCATAATTTTTGTTGAACATTTTCTCTTCTCCCCAACGTGTCTAGGAGCAAGCCATTTGGTGGCTTAGACTCCACTCAGCCACCGATCTGACTTAATTAGTGCTTCGGCTCTTTAGCTGCTGAAGCGCTTGATTTCTTAAGCTTTCTCGCCTCAAACACCACGACACTGCGCGCGTGAACTTGCTGCATTCCCCCTTGTACCGGGCGCTGACGTTTGTACTCTATGATGTCACTCGGTGACGGTTCGGCGGTATCAATCGCCAAATACCAGTGTCGTTGCGGGATCTCAGGAAGTTGCACTTCAATGCCTTGTTCGGACATGTTTAAAACAATATGTACATCCTCTTCAGTAGCCGTACTGCCTGCGAGTGTAAAAGCCAGCACTTGCGCCGTCTCATCAGCCCAGAGCGGCTCATTTAACTGCAAGCCATGCCAGGTAACATCGGGTATGCCGTCTGTAGACTCCGGTCGACCGGTCAAAAAGCGCGAACGGGTTAAACAAGGGTGACGATGACGAAACGCGATTAGCTCACGCACGAAGCGGATCATGTCGCGATTGGCTTCAGCCAGTTGCCAATCTAGCCAGGAAATCTCATTATTTTGGCACCAGGCGTTATTGTTGCCATGTTGGGTATTTAAAAATTCATCCCCCGCCAAAAACATCGGCACACCTTGGCTAAGAAACAGGATGGCCATAAAGTTGCGTGCCTGGCGCTGACGCAGTGCCAATATGTAGGAATCGGTAGTTTCGCCTTCGAAACCGCAATTCCAGCTTAAGTTTTGATCGGTGCCATCACGGTTGTCTTCGCCGTTAGCTAGGTTGTGTTTGCCGTTGTAACTGACAAGATCCCAAAGCGTGAAGCCGTCATGACAGGTGATGAAGTTGATACTGCTGGTCGGTAAACGATGTTTGTCGGCATACAGATCGCTGCTGCCCGCCATGCAGGTAGCAACATCTCGCACCAAGCCGTGATCACCACGAATAAAACGCCTGATGACATCGCGATAGCGGCCATTCCACTCCGACCAGCGCGAACCGGGAAAGGAACCCACTTGATACAGTCCGGTAGCATCCCAGGCCTCAGCGATAACAGGGGTATTCGCCAAGACATGCGATAACTCGATACTCCAAGGCAATGACGGATTGGCTAGCACTGCGCCGTCTTCGCCCCGCGAAAACACGCTGGCAAGGTCGAAACGAAAACCATCCACGCGCATGGTTTTTACCCAGTATTCCAAGCAATACACCAATAAATGCGTTACCAGCGGGTGATTACAGTTGATGGTATTGCCGCAACCAGTGAAATCGCGAAAATGCGCGCCATCGTGATGATAAAAGATGTCATCCGCCAAGGCCTTAAAGTGTATCGTTGGTCCATCAACGCCACCTTCGCTGGTGTGATTAAACACCACGTCCAAAATAACACCCAAATCAGCCGCATGCAGCGCTTCAACAAGTTCTTGAAATTCGCGCACCGGCTCGGGCGTTGCGCAAAAATGCGGATGCGGTGCGTAAAAGCCATAAGGACTGTAGCCCCAATAATTTTTATTACCGCGTGCAATTACCCCTTCAGGCGCATCTTGTTCATCGAAAGCCATCACGGGGAGCAGCTCGACATGCGTGATACCCAGTTCTTTAAGATAAGGTATCTTTTCAATCAAACCAGCGAAGCGACCCGGCTGTTGAGTGCCGGAAGATGGATGCTGCGTGTAGCCGCCGACATGGACTTCATAAATAACGGCACCATCCAACGGCTTGGGCGTAAACGTTGCATCGAACCATTCATAATGGGTATCTGTGACGATCCCGCGCAAGCCGTTGGTTGGAGAAATCGGTTGACCGCGATCCCAGCCTTCATCACTAACCGCACGCGCCCACGGATCAAGCACCTCCCACCAAGCGCCGTCCCGCTTTTGCACGTGCCAATTGTAATAGGTACCCACAGGCAATTTCTCAACGAACACATGCCACGAGAAAAAAGTCCGCTGTGTGTTCGGATCCAGTTCAATCACTTGGAACGGTTTGGTACTGGTAGCGGTTTTGTACAGCAGTAACTCGATATTGATAGCATCGTAGCTATACACAGAAAAATTTGCGCCTTCCTTACTCCAGGTTGCCCCGCCGGGAAGCCGGTTGCCAATACGGGTACGAAAACGTGCAGTTGTCGCTATCATGCTTTATCCCCTTGGTTTAATCTTGATTTGTTTCGCGGCCTTATAGTAGCCCGAATAGGCAAAAACCGTCCCACTTCAATGCTTAAAAATCTACGCTTTAAATAACTATGCAAGCCGCAGCTGCGCTAAAGAAGCCACCCTTTGCCCTCCGCTTATCTCAGGAACAATGTTCAACTCAAGCACAGTGACTGCTGACAGATCGACACGGTAATCTTCTGTTTCAGAGGTTGTACCCAAAGGACTAAAGTTCCATTGCTGCCGCACAATTTCCTGAAATGTCTGGCCACCGTCCGCTGACCAGCGCAAAACAAATTCTTGTGTGCGCTCAACCTCAGTTTCCACGAAACTCAGCCAGATTCTGCTTAGCTGTTGCGGATGTATGAAGATAAGCCTGATCGTTTGCTGTCCTGGCCCAGCAGCACGCCAACCCGAGCTCTGCCCGGGCAACAATGCCGACTCAATGGGATGCGCGGCATCTTCCGAAGTGATTTCCACCTCAGCCAGCGCTTCCACATCCAGCCATTCCTGATTAGGAGCCGTAGTATGTTGTTGATCGGGGGTAATAATTCGCTTACGCATCGGTAATGGCTCCTGGAATTGAACTGAATAAACCTAAATGACTAGGCTTGTATAACGTCATTGCGCCGTATGCCATTGTATAGCTAGTTTTAGCTGAAATACGTATTCATTAAATTCAGCAAGCTTGGCTAAGAAGTCATAAAACTGTCATTTTACGGCTTGTGAAATGGATCGGGTGGGCTCCGTTTTTGTGCCGACGCTGTAATTGCTGAGTAATAGAAACAATGTTTCTGCCGATCATGCTACATGAAGAAGGATAAGTGTCTATAACTAATCAATCCCTCGAATTGCTGATTGTATTCAATCCAGCAATTGACAACTTTAAAGAAAATTCAATATGTGGCAATTATTCAGTGATGCTTTTAACCTGACCGGACTAGTCCCGCACGGCTTCTGCCTCCAATGAAATCCATTATTGCTTTGGACTTTAGTTGGCTCTGACTCACTGATCGCAATCTCTTATTTTTCCATTCCCTTTGCGATTTGGTTTTTCGCGCAAAAAAGACCTGACGTTCGTAATCGATGGCTACTCATACTATTCGGTCTTTTCATTATCGCTTGTGGGATCACGCATCTTCTTGATGTGCTGACAATCTGGCAACCCAATTATTGGGCGAATGCATTGGCAAAAGCAGTGACAGCCGTGCTTTCTCTGGGAACTGCGTTAATCATCTGGCGCATCATGCCGGCGGCTTTACAGGCGCCTTCTATGAATCAACTTGAACAGGCCAAAGCTGAGTTGGAAAGTTTAAATGCTGAACTGGAGAGCCGAGTAAAGGCAAGAACTGAAGCATTAGCTGATTCAAATGAGCAAATCCAATATGAAGATTGCTTTACGAAAAGGCGACACTCTTGCCCGTATCGGTGGCGATGAGTTTGTTGCACTATTAGTCGATTTGGAGCAAGTCACTGATTGCGAACAGATCCTGGATCGTCTTTTACAAGCCGCCTCCAGTCAGATCACCCTGGAAAATTCCGAGTTACAACTTTCAGCGAGTATCGGTGTCACTGTTTATCCGCAGGATGATGTTGATGCCGATCAACTTATACGCCATGCTGATCAATCTATGTATATCGCTAAACAAGAAGGCAAAAATCGCTTCCGTGTGTTCGATATTTTGCAAGATGTCGCGATTAAGACAAAGCAAGCAAGCTTAGACAATATACTTCGTGCTCTGGTTGATCGCGAATTCGTATTGCACTATCAACCCAAAGTGAACATAAATAGCGGACAAGTCATTGGCGCTGAAGCATTAATTCGTTGGCAACATCCTGAGCGCGGCTTACTCTCGCCGGCAGATTTTTTGCCTACCATTGAAAATCACTCCCTTGCCATTCAACTTGGCGAGTGGGTAATAAATTCCGCTTTGACCCAGGTTCGCGAATGGCAGGCTGCAGGTCTTCGTATCCCGATTAGCGTCAATATTGGCGCCAAACAATTTCAACAAGCCGATTTTGTGGAGCGGATATCGGCATTGTTAGCGTTTTATTCCGACATCCAGCCCGGCTGTTTGGAGCCGGAAGTACTGGAAACCAGTGCATTGGAAGATTTATCTGCCATTGCTGACAAAATTAAAGCCTGTCGTGAAATGGGTATTCGATTTGCACTCGATGATTTTGGCACTGGATTTTGCTCATTAACCTATTTAAGACATTTACCAGTGGATGTATTAAAAATCGATCAAAGTTTTGTGCGTGACATGCTAGACGATCCGGATGACCTTGCCATTGTTAAGGGCGTTATTGGCTTGGCAAATACCTTTTCTCGTCAAGTAATAGCCGAAGGTGTGGAATCCATAAGTCACGCCAACATGCTGGTATCAATGGGCTGCGAATTAGCTCAAGGCTATGGTATCGCACGCCCGATGCCAGCAGAACAAATGCTGTATTGGGTAAACAAATGGCATTCAGAAGGGGGATGGAAAGCATAATCAATCCATTAACTAGATACTTCAGCTATAAAAATTTAGCGAATAATTACTGGGTAACCTGCGCTGGTTCCCAGCTTGAATCAGGGTTGTATTCTTTAATTTTATCGACGATGTCTGCAGTTTTGGGCCCCAAGTCTTTCTGAAAAATCTTGCCTTGATGATTGACTACGAAAGTCATTATACCGGAGGCGCCATATTGGGCGGGAAAGGCCACCAATGCGAAGCCTGCAATCATATTGCCGTTGATAACATAGTCATATTTACCACCTGGCACGTTACTACCTTGCCGCGTGAGGATGCGGTAGTAGTAGCCATGGTAGGGAGCGGGGTTTTCAGTTGCACCTTTGAGCTTATATCCCTCGGCTCTTGCTTCGGCAATTAACGGCCCCAGTGGACTTTGCGGCTGGCCGGCTTCGGTTTCCCAAAACAGGCCATCATTTTTACCCTGCTCGCTCTGTAGTTTTTGTGCATATTCGGACACGCCGTCACCATCCCTATCTGAATTGGCGTAATCGAACTGGGCTTCTACGTAGCCGCGAATTGTGCCAAGCGTACTGAGTTCGTTACGACCGATGCGCCGGTTAAGAATTTCCTGCCGCCCTTGTTCAGCATCGAACTGCCAACTATCACCATTTTTCACCACTGGAATTGGGAAGGGCCAGTCTGAGTTACCGACATGCACGATAGCCTTGTCTTCGCCGATCTTTTCCACGGCCATTTTTTGCTGAGCAAGGGTGACGAACTCTGAGCGGTTATTTTTGTCTTCGACTTCATCGCCCGACGACAACAGCTCTGAATTGTGGCTGCCGAATAGTGCGATGATCTTATCGCGGCTATCACCGCGCGCGGCTTCCAGTAAGGCTTTGACCGCGTCATCCGGAGTTTTGAAGCTCTGTGCTTTGACAGTTTCTGCCTGGGCAGGGGCAGTCAATGCAGGGCCTGGGGATGCAGCGGTAACTGATAACGGGGCTGTAGTGAGCACTACCAAAAGTATATTTTTAATTTTGCGATACATGATGCAAACCTCAGTTTTAACTACTTAATTGAAATCGATAGGGGTGGCATAGTGTCGCGTAAGAGCGACACTGTAGCGTTCTCTGGTGTGCCAGATTTAAATTGATTGTTAATTTTTTCAATCATCGGCGTCGACCTCCACCACCACCGCGAAAGCTACCGCCCCCGCCACCACTTCGAATACCTCCGCCACCCCCTGAAGAACGAATATTTCCAGCGTTAGCTGAGCGTTGTTGGCTAAAAGCACCGCGTTGGCTGGACATTTGGGTAGCGTTGGCGTTTCTTGTGCCTTCAAAAGCATTAGGTCGAGCACCTTCAAAACGGCGTTGTGTATCCCTTTGCTGTTGAGATTGATCAAGCCCACCAAAGGTCTGACTTCGACCGGTCTGTTTAGGAAAATCGGCTTGGCGTTGCCCGAATTGAGGCGCGGATGCCCGTGGCTGTTCCATTTGCGGGCGCTGGATACGCTCTGCGCCTATTGATTTACGAGCTTGAATGTCACGCGCAGCAGGAGATGACAATTTGCGGCTATCCGTGCCCCGTTGGCTTTCGAACCGCGTGGCTTGCCCGGAATTGTTGATTCCCTGCAGCGCATTACCTTGAGTAGCTTGGCCTAGGCGTCCTTGGATGTCACGAGTTGATGGCTTCGGTTGTGTCCCAGCAGCAAGTCTGTCCTGGGTTGCTGGTTTTTGCGCTAGCTGTTGGCGAATGTCGGCGCTGGAAGGTCTGCGTTCGGCGGGTAGAGTCCCGGCTGCAGGTTGAAGTCGGTTTTCCGCGAATCCCCTTGTTGATGCCGGAAGTGTCTGAGCTGCACCGAGTCGCTGTCCGGCCAAGCCCGGTTGTTGGCTCTGCCCGAGTCGTTGTTGCACGGCTTTCGGATAGGCTTGTCCACGCCGGTGGCGCTGATCAGGTTGCCAGTTGGCGGGCCGTTGCGCGGGCTTCAAATTGCTCTGATTGAAAATGCCGCCACGGTCGATATTGATGTCGTTGCCGGAAATATTGATGTTCTTGTTGTAGTTAACATTACCTCGATCACCATAATAACCGCCGCCCCCTCCATGCCAACAGTTGCCGCTGTGACATACGGTATTGCCGTAATAATGGCCGACGTAGTGGTAATCATCCCAATCATCGTCGTGAGCCCATTCCATAATGCCCCAAGTCAAAAGCCCGCCCACTAAGGCGCCGGTAGCGAAGTTATTCCAGGAATCATTAGTTGATGTCGTGGTGGTTGTCGGGGCTGGATAGTAAGTGGGGTAATAGCTCGGTACCGGAGCTGCGGTTTGATTAACATTAACTACTGTCGTGGCGGGATAGCCGGACGTAGGTGGCGGTGCCAGTGGCGCTTTGTAGGCAAGCTCTGGATTGTATTGAGGCACATACAGCATATCGGACTTGGCTGGCGTGATGGTAATCACGTCTTTTTTCAGCACAGCCGGTGTTATCTTACCTGCACCCCCTTCAGTCGCTTGGTCTACTGACATAGTCTGCGCGCTTACTTTAAGTTCCGGGGTGTCCTTCAGAAATCCAGAGTCCTTTGCACGTTTGCGCAACTTTTGAATCACATCCATGACCTCAATTGGTTTGGCCAAAAAAGTGTCGCCAAGTTGCGTGGTCCAGTCCAGATGATCATTCATCATCTTGATGACCAATGGCACGCTGGCAAGTCGCATAATGCTGGCGTCCCAATCCTTGCTACTAAGTGTTGCCAAATCTGGCTTAGTTTCCAACCATCTGGCTGCCTGCACGACCTCAAGGGGATAAGTCGATGCCACCAGCAATTCAGCCAGCAACGGATCAGGATACAGCGCAATGGGTGCCAGCAGAGATTCCAAATCAGTGAGCGGATTAACTGCAGCCGGCTTAGATTCCGCTATTTCGGTGGTTGGCTGCACAGCTGGTGCGGATTGAGCTGGGGGAGACTTAGTTGCCTCCTGCTCGTCTTTATTACACCCAACAGGTGCAATAACCAATGTTATCAACATCGCTCTAATTATTGCTGAATTGCAGCGATAGTGACTAATAGGTGGTTTGAAATGAGTCATAGCTTTTCTCTCAAAACGGGCGAATTTCCGGAGAATTACAACTGAGCACTGGCTACCAAAGCTGGATAACACATTGATATAACTGCCGGCATTTACTCTGCAAAACAGCTTTTATTATCTGAACTGCCAGAGTAAATAGGTTATAGCCAAATCACTAGTAAGCCCAGTTCTTTTGGTTAGCATGGATTTTGTTGTTTTAGTATCAAGGTATTTCTAGCTCGTAGGCAATTAGTATTTATACGTATGTGTATTGAGCTCGAAACAGTGTATTTTGAATAGAATTTTCTAATGACGTTCTGACTAAAGCCTTCAATAGGCTAGATTTGCGGTTGCCTCATGTCTAACGGCAATTCCATTTATTGACCATTTTTAGCCAAGTTTCATCTTTCACGATTCGTATTCATCAAGGGTGATACTCAAAATGACGACATCTGCTCGGTCTGGTACCGAAACACTAAACATGGCTGAGCTACAACCGATTAACGCCTACTGGCGATAAACCAGCTCATAACAAGTATGATCTTAATGCCATTTTCTTGGTCAGCCCTGGTCACAGTGCCCCGGGCGTATTAAGTCCTGTTTATCTTGAAGGGATCTATGCGGAAACTTATCCCAACAAGAACAACCAATGGCAGCGGCCCTATTAAGTGACCAACATGAAAACAAACAAAACGGTTATCCCTTTGGAAAACAATGTTATGAAGGCACTGGAAAATACCAGAACCAGTTTGAGCACAGCCTCTTTAAAACAAGCCGTTCTCGATCATCTAATCTATAGCATTGGTCGGCCACTCGAAGTAGCCCCTGAAAACGCTTATTACAAGGCAGTCGCGCTGACTGTTCGGGACAGGCTTCAGCATCGTTGGACGAATACTGTGCAAACCTATTTCGCCGATGGCAATCTTAATAAAGGGCTTAAAGTGGCTTGCTATTTTTCTGCCGAGTTTTTGATGGGACCTCAACTCGGCAGCAGTTTAATCAATCTCGGCATTGAAAAGGAAGTTCGCGAAGCAGTCAGTGAACTTGGCAAAAATCTCGATGACCTGATTGCTCTGGAGGAAGAGCCCGGCTTGGGAAATGGCGGTCTCGGAAGGCTGGCTGCGTGCTATCTTGATTCACTAGCATCACTCGAGATTCCTGCGATTGGTTACGGTATCCGTTACGAATTCGGCATCTTCGATCAAGAAATTCATGACGGCTGGCAGGTGGAGATTACCGATCTTTGGTTGCGTAAAGGCAATCCTTGGGAAATTGCCAAACCCGATATTGCCTATTACGTCAATTTTGGCGGCTATTCCGAAAGCTACCATGATGCTCAAGGTTATATCCGGAAACGATGGGTACCGCACCGGGTAGTTAAAGGCGTGGCTTTTGACACTCCGGTGCCAGGTTATCGCGTCAATACTTGCAATACTTTGCGTCTTTGGAGTGCCGAGGCCTGCGAATCATTTGATTTTCAGGCATTCAACACCGGTGATTATTACCAGGCGGTGGGCGATAAAGTGATTTCCGAAACACTGACCAAAGTACTGTATCCAAATGATGAACCTGAAGCCGGCAAAAAACTCCGTCTGGCACAACAGTACTTTTTTGTGTCCTGCTCACTTCAAGACATGCTGCAACTCCTTGATCTTACTGGCGAAACAATAGAGCATTTCCCCGACAGGTATGCCGCCCAGCTCAACGACACGCATCCCTCGATTGCAGTGGCCGAACTGATGAGAATTCTGGTTGATGAGCGCTTGCTCGACTGGGACTTGGCCTGGAGCATAACTTTTCGTACTTTTGGATACACTAATCACACCTTGCTACCCGAGGCTCTGGAAACTTGGCCGCTACCTTTATTTAAGGAACTATTGCCAAGACATCTGGAAATAATTTATGAGATTAATGCCCGTTTTCTTGATGAGGTACGGCGGCATTATCCGGGCAATGATCAACGCATAGCGCGTTTGTCACTTATCGATGAGGCTGGCGACAAGCGTATACGCATGGCTCATCTCGCCTGTGTGGGCAGTCATGCTATTAACGGCGTGGCAGCGTTGCATAGCGAACTGCTCAAAACCAGTGTGTTAAAGGATTTTTACGAACTCTGGCCGGAACGCTTCAGTAACAAAACCAACGGTGTGACGCCAAGACGCTTTATGGTATTGGCAAATCCCAAACTCAGCGATTTAATCACAAGCAAAATTGGCGACGGCTGGATTAAGCAGACCGATGAGCTCAAGAAGCTCGAGCCTCTCGCCGAGGATGCAACATTCCGTCAACAATGGCGCGCCGTCAAGCAAGCCAACAAGCAAAAACTTGCCGCTTATATACGCAAGCATACCAACATCGAACTCGATCCCTCTTGGCTGTTCGATATTCAAGTTAAGCGCATTCATGAATACAAGCGCCAACATCTTAATGTGTTGCACATCATCACCTTGTATAGCCGTCTCAAGCATAACCCCGGACTCCGCATTCCGCCGCAGGCCTTTATTTTCGGCGGCAAAGCAGCGCCTGGTTATTTTATGGCCAAACGCATCATCAAACTGATCAACGCTGTAGGCGAGGTGGTGAATAACGACCCTGATGTGAATAAATACTTAAAGGTTGCGTTTGTTCCCAACTTCAATGTCCAAAACGCCCAGCTGATTTATCCGGCAGCAGATTTGTCCGAACAGATTTCTACCGCAGGCAAAGAAGCGTCAGGCACTGGCAATATGAAATTCACTTTAAACGGTGCGTTGACTATCGGTACCCTTGATGGTGCCAATGTCGAAATTCGTGAAGAAGTCGGTGCAGCAAATTTCTTTCTTTTCGGGCTAACCGAAACTGAGGTCGTTCAAGTCAAGCGCGAGGGCTATTCACCAGCGGCTTATATCGAGCGGAATCCTGAGTTGGCAGAGGTCATTCATCTCATCGCCTCGGGGCATTTTGCTCATGGCGACGCCGAGGTATTCCGGCCTTTACTGGATAATCTGCGCCAACATGACCCCTTTCTGGTATTGGCTGATTACGCTAATTATGTGGCCTGTCAGGATAAAGTCACCGCCATTTGGAAGGACCAGGAACAATGGACGCGCATGTCCATCCTAAATACTGCCAGAGCCGGCAAGTTTTCCTCGGATCGCGCAATTCGTGAGTATTGCGATGAGATTTGGAAGGTCAAACCGGTAACCGTCGAGTTGTCTCACAAGGAACAAAATTTTTAAAATTCGCTTGAACATTTCTTTACTACTCGATGAAGCCGAGTAGGTCAGGCATGCTGTTTCTGCCCGATATCATGGCAACTAAAATGTCGGGCAACGAAAAGCGGTTGCCCGACCTATCCGGACTATTCAGCATTATTTGGCTTTGATGAGTTGAAGCAATTAACATTCGCCCTGTCAGACGTTATCTAAGCACTCCTACGGTTACCTCCCCTCAATTGTCTCAACTTTCAGCACGCATCACATACGGATTGTCAGTGTATGTTCGATAGCGAACAGACTGTATTCGATGTTAACGATAAGCTGAAATCTCATTTAAGGAGGTCGTTATGAATTTCGCAATCGAACCATTACTTGCTCTGGTCATTGGCATATTAATTTTGC
>Ga0208114_1000370_pt1 | contig 11553 bp, 7 predicted proteins | sample LakWasMeta2_LOW4_2_FD_183854 | JGI IMG/M metagenome (GOLD analysis project Ga0208114, IMG submission 183854) | Freshwater sediment methanotrophic microbial communities from Lake Washington under simulated oxygen tension - Sediment Metagenome... | ecosystem: Environmental > Aquatic > Freshwater >... | reverse complement strand
TGATTCAATATCTTGAGTAGGCGGTAGGATGGATAGAGTAACGCTTTACCCATCCAACTAACTGAGTGCATAAAAAAGAGTTATAATTTTTTAACGCTTTACCTCCCCCAATTCATATCCCACGCTTTGTTTAATCAGGCCAGGATATGACGATCTTTTACTTTATGGAGATAACACATGCTTGTATTTGGCATGATCATTATCACATTAAGCCCTCAAAGTTTTACCTCATCCCTATGAATATCATCGGCAGTTGGACGTGGAAAGGTTTGGGCGATGCGCTCTTTAGCCCCAAAGCGACCGGCATAGAATCCAAAATAAACGAAGTCAAGCAACGCTTGCCGATTCCTGTTTTTTGGCTGCTGGGCAAAACACAAGCCGGAAAAACATCGCTGATTCGAGCATTAACCGGTAGCGATGCGGCGGAAATCGGCAATGGCTTCCAGGCTTGCACTAAAAGATCGCGATTTTACGATTTTCCGTCATCCAGCCATCCGATGATGCGTTTTCTGGATACGCGGGGTTTGGGCGAAACTGCTTACAATCCCGGCGAAGACCTAGCCTGGTGTGCCAATCAGGCGCATTTATTAGTCGTAGTGCTACGGGCGTTGGACATGAATCAAGCGGAAGTGGTTGATACCGTGTTGACGATTCATCAGCAGCACCCGGACTGGCCTATCATAGTGGTGCAAACCGCCTTGCACGAAGGCTATGCAAGCGACGCCGAGCATATTCAACCATATACTTATCAACAAACACCCTTTCCGCTGCAAGTGCCTCATGCTTTGGCGCAAGTGCTGTTACATCAGCGCGACTGGTTTAAGTCAGTGCCGGTGCATTTTGTGCCGGTCGATTTCACGCTGCCGGAAGACGGTTTTGAGCCTGCCGATTACGGGTTGGATGCGTTATGGCGCACCATTGAAAGCGTGTTGCCGGCGGGCGTGATCGGCCTATTGCACGGTACCGAGCAGCATAAGGAATTACTGGATTTTCATGCTAGGCAAGCTCATCCGCACCTGATCGGTTATGCGGTACTCAATGTCGGCATGGGCGCGATTCCCCTGGCAGGTTTGCCGTTAGTGCTGGCTGTGCAGGCCAAACTGTTCCACAGCATCGCTTCAATTTATGGCCTGGAGCTGACCCGCAGACTGTATGCCGAATTTACCAGCCTGATCGGCGTCAGTGTCGGCGTAGGATTATTAGGACGGGAACTGCTGAAATTTGTTCCTGTTTACGGCTCGGCGGTGGCGGGCGTTTATTCGGGAGCGGTGACCTATGCACTGGGCAAAGCTTTTTGCGTGTATTTGCATGGCGTAAAACGAGGCGCTTTACCCGACCATGCGACGTTAAAACAGGCTTACGACGAAGCTTTCGCCCATGCGCGTCAATTGCTCAAAAATAAGGAAACCTAGCTTATGCTTGTAACGCGCTTTAGCATTGTCTTGGCGGTGGTGTTTTTAATGCCTTGGCTGGCGTTAATAGGCTTGGGCGGTTACTGGGTATGGCAACACGGTTGGCTTTATCAGGGCATGGGCATCTTATCGGCCAACATCGCACTGGTCTATGGACTGCTGCACTGGCGTAGTCATAGTGCAAAGCCGTTGTTTGTAGAGCCCATTGAGATTCAGCCTAATCCAAACTGGCCGGATAAAGCTCAGCTGGCGTGGCAAGCACTTAAGCCATTAACCGAACGCTGGCAAACAGAATCGGATTTGTTGACGGACTCAAGCAAAGCCTTAAAACTGACCAATGAAGTATTAACGCTGGTTGCCAGGCACTTTCATGCCGATTCCAAATACCCCATTTTAGAATTTCCGCTGCCGTATTTGCTCAAGCTGATTGTGTTGGTCTGCGAAGATATTCAGCACGACGTATTGGACAAAATTCCCGGCAGTCATGCAGTCAGAGTTGGCGATTTATTGCGCGCCAAGCAGGCCGTCGATACCTTGAATAAACTTAAATCGGTTTTCGATGTCGGGAATTGGCTGTTTAATTGGGCGGGTGCGGCGCTGGCTAAAGCGCGCAGTGTATTAATCGGCAAAGGGCTGAATACCGTTACCCATGAAATATCGCAACGCTTGATCAGCGCCTATATCAACAAGCTAGGCTATTACGCGATTCAACTCTACAGCGGTCAATTAACCTTGGATGACATGGTACCGACTGACAGATTAACCGCCGCCTCAAAACAAGACATGGCGGAAAGCGAAGCGCATAAGCAGTCGATAGAGCCGCTACGGCTACTTGTTGTAGGCCAAGTCAGCAGCGGCAAATCCAGTTTGATTAACGCCTTGTTCGGCGAAATAAAAAGCGCGGAAGGACTCTTGCCGACTACCGCAGAAATCACCCCTTACCTGCTCGAACGCGACGGCTTGCAACAAGTGATCATACTGGACAGCGCCGGTTACGGCGGCTTAATGCATGACCAGGCACCTGAGGCATTAATGCAGGAGTGGACAAAAGTCGATGTGATTTTAATGGTTTGCAATGCCGCGCAAGCCGCCCGTCAAGTCGATACAGAACAAGTGAACGCCATTCGCCGCTATTTCCAGGAGCAATGCCCAAACCAAGCCATGCCGGTTATCATCGCGGTGGCGACGCATTGCGACCGTTTACGTCCGGTCCGTGAATGGAACCCTCCCTACAATATCCAACAACCGGACAACGCCAAAGCATACAGTATTCGACAGGCTTGTGAGGCGATGGCCCACGATTTGAGTTTATCGCTGGATTGCATCGTCCCCGTTTGTCTGGCCCCTGAAAAACCTGCTTACAATATCGAAGACGGTTTGATGCCGTTGATTTACGAACATCTTAACGCGGCCCAGCGAGTGCGTTATTTGCGCTGTTTACGCCAGCAACAATCGGAAAGCTACTGGCGGCAATGGCGAAAACAGGCATTACAAGCGGGGCAGCTTATTTTTAAACGTTGAAGAAAAAATAATACGGGCTAAATATTATCTTTCGGTTTTACAAGCTGTGCGACAGAACCATGAACGAAATAAACACCAGCCGTTCCCCGGGCTTGCCGAACAGCCGAAAGACGGGATCAGGTCATTCACAAATTCCGTATAGCCGCATCAACTTTAAAGCCTCAGTCCCGCATCGGATGCTTTGGCGGAGGCATAGCGCCGCCAAAGCGCCTTGATCCAGCTATTGAAATCATCCAAATAGGTATACGCCACCGGGATCACCAACAGGCTGAGCAAGGTGGAGGTCACCAAGCCGCCGATCACGGCGACCGCCATCGGGCTGCGGAAGGATGAATCCGCGCCGCCCATGCCAAGCGCAATCGGCAGCATGCCTGCACCCATCGCAATGGTGGTCATAACGATAGGGCGGGCGCGTTTCCGGCAGGCATCCAGCAGCGCATCCCTTCGCGACATGCCATGATCCCGCCGGGCAACAATGGCATACTCGACCAGCAATATGGAATTCTTGGTGGCAATGCCCATCAGCATAATCAGCCCGATCAGCGACGGCATGGAAAACGCTTTACCGGTCAACAGCAGCGCCACAAAACCGCCGCCGAAAGAAAGCGGCAGCGCGGCCAAGATGGTGATCGGCTGCAAAAACTCCTTGAACAGCAGTACCAGCACGATGAATATGCACAGCATGCCGGTGAGCATGGCGAGGCCAAAACTGGCGAAAAGCTCAGCCATCATTTCGGCATCGCCAATATTGATCCGCTTTACACCGGCAGGCAGATTGCGAATGCTGGGCAAATTTTGCACTGCCTTAGTCACATCCCCTAACGGCAGGCCGGAGAGTTCAATTTCAAAATTGATGTTGCGTGAGCGATCATAGCGATCAATGACCGCAGGTCCGCTGGAAAACGCCAGATCGGCCACCTGACTCACCATCACCGATCCCGAACCCGCTTTGCCTGACGGCACCGCCAGCCGTTCCAGCACCGAAAGATCGCTGCGTCCGTTTGCGGCCAGTTTCACCACCACCGGCACCTGGCGTTGGGCGAGATTGAGCTTGGGTAAGGACCAATCGTAATCCCCTATCGTGGCAATGCGCAGCGTCTCTGCGATAGCCGCGGTGGTGACGCCCAGGTCGGCGGCACGGGCAAAATCCGTTCTTACCGCAATTTCAGGCCTTACCAACGCGGCGCTGGAGGCGATGCTGCCCAGGCCGGGAATGGTCCGAAGATCGCGCTCAACGTTACGGGCAGCGGTGCTTAAGGCCTGCGGATCGTCGCCGCTCAGCACCAGCACGTATTTCTCGCCCGATCCGCCGAGGCCTACTTTGGTGCGCACGCCGGGCAGACTTTGCAGCGCCTGCCGGATGTTTTGCTCGATGACTTGCTTGCGCACGGGCCGGTCTTGACGATTAGCCAGCGTAATCGTCAACGTGGCTTTACGCACTTCGCCGCTTTGAGAGGCGGCAAGAGGATCGCCGCCGGCCGAACCGCCGCCGATCGTGGTATAAACCGATTTTACATAAGGCACGTTTGCCACCAGTTGCCGGGCAGCTTCCGCCGAGGCGCTGGTTTGGGCAAGGCTGGCGCCGGGCGATAATTCGACGAAAACCTGAGTCTGCGGATTATCGTCCGGCGGTATGAACCCCGTGGGCAGTAAAGGGATCAGCAGCAAGGAGCCGATGAAAAACGCCGCCGCAGCCGCTATCGTGGTCAGGCGATGCTGCAAACACCAGGCCGCCAGTTTCATATAGTTTTTCATGATGCGCCCTTCCGGTGGCTCGAAGTGGCCGCTGTCTTTCAACAGATAAGCGGCCATCATCGGCGTCAGCATCCGCGCCACGACCAGCGAGGCCAGCACGGCCAGCGCTGCGGTCCAGCCGAATTGCTTGAAGAAGCGCCCGGCAATCCCGCTCATGAAGGCCGTGGGCAAAAATACCGCAACCAGTGCGAACGTGGTAGCGACCACCGCCAGGCCGATTTCATCCGCCGCCTGCATGGCCGCCTGATAAGGTGTTTTGCCCATCCGCAAGTGGCGCACGATGTTTTCCACTTCGACGATAGCATCATCCACCAGAATGCCAACCACCAGAGATAACGCCAACAAAGTGATCCCGTTCAGGGAAAAACCTAAATAGTCCATGCCCAAAAAGGCCGGAATTATCGACAGCGGCAGGGCTACGGAGGAGATGAAAGTCGCCCGCCAATCTTTTAAAAACAGCCATACGACCAATATCGCCAACAAAGCGCCTTCGTAAAGCATGGTCATGGAGCCGTGGAACTCTTCCTGCACCGGGGTGACAAAATTGAACGCTTCGGTAAATTCTATATCCGGGTTGGCAAGCCGTAATTCCGCTAACGCTTTTTGCACGCCCGCGCCCACCTCGACGTCGCTGGCGCCGCGGCTGCGGGTGACTTCAAACCCGACCACCGGTTTGCCGTTGAGCAAGGCCAGCGATCGGGGCTCCGCCACCGTGTCGTCGATGGTCGCGACCTGGTCGAGCCGGAAACTGCGGCCGTCTGCCAACGAGAGTTGCAACGGTCGCATTTCTTCCACCGACGCAACGTTGGCTAAGGTGCGTACCGGCTGCTCACCACTACTCAAATTGGTACGGCCGCCCGCACTTTCTCTTTGTATCGCGCGCAACTGCCGGGAAATATCGGCAGCCGTAGCGCCTAACGATTGCAATTTGACCGGGTCCAGTGCAATGGCCACTTCCCGGCTGGCGCCGCCCACCCGGCTAACTTGGCCCACACCGCGTACGCTGAGCAACTTTTTGGCAATCGTGTCTTCTACAAACCAGGAAAGCGCTTCGTCATCGCGCTGGGCGGAGGCGACAGTAAACGCCAGGATCGGCGAACCGGCCAAATCCAGCTTGGTAACGACCGGGTCGCGCAGATCGGCAGGCAGATCGGAACGCACTTTGGACACAGCGGAACGCATGTCGTCCAGCGCTTCCTGTACGGGTTTTTCCAGACGGAACTCGGCAGTAATAATAACGCTGCCGTCCTGCACTTTTGTGGTGATGTGCTTTAGGCCTTGCAAGGTGGCGATAGCGTTTTCGATCTTACGCGCCACCTCGCTTTCCAGCTGGGAAGGCGAGGCGCCGGGCAGAGATGCCGTGACTGTCACCGTAGGCAAGTCCAGATCCGGCATATTTTGAACTTTCATCGACTGAAAACTCAACAGCCCACCGAAGCTCAGCAGCACAAACAACATCAGCGCCGGAATGGGGTTGCGGATACACCATGAGGAGACGTTCATGGCTGCACCACTTGCACAGTATCGCCATCGGTCAGGAATGAGGCGCCGGTGGCGACCAGACGATCCCCCGGATTGAGTCCCGAAAGTATTTCCAGGCTGTCACCGGTTCTTCGGCCCAGTTGCACTTTGACCTGAGAGACTTTGGCCATTTCGCCATTTTGCTCGCCCAGTTTGAAGACATAGCTGAAGCCTTCCCGCAAAGAGAGCGCAGTCTGGGGGACGATGAGACCGGCGTTGATACCGATTTGAAATTCGCCCCGGCCGAACATTCCCGCGCGTAAGCCATGCTGGGCGGCTTCCGGTAAATCCACATAGACCAAACCATTGCGGCTCTTTTCATCCAAGGTCGGAGCCAATGCACGAATTTTGCCCTTGATGCCGCCGACGTTGGGCACCTCGACGCTAACAGCGATGCCGGGCTTGAGTTGGGCCATTTCGGAGGCAGTGACTTCGCCCCGCCATTCCAGCCGGTTTTGCCGGATCATGCGAAACAATTCCTGCCCCTTTGCAGCGACCGCACCCAAGGTGGCGCTACGGGAAGAAATAACGCCCTCATCGCCGGCTAAAACCTTGGTATATTTCAGCCGCAACAATTGCGAATCCAACTGCGCTTTGGCCGACTGCACCTTGGCTTTAGCGGTTTTTTCGCCGGTCAGATATTGGTTCACTTGTTGGCTGCTTAGCGCCCCGGAAGCCGAGATCTGTCCGGCCCGTTCGGCGTTAACGCGTGCATCGGCCAGATTAGCCTCAGCCTCGGCCAGCGCTGCCCGACTTTGGGCGACATCGGCTAATACGCTTTCGTCGGAAAAAACCGCCAGCAGCTGTCCTTTCTTTACGGTTTCGCCCACTTGCACATTCACCTCAATCAAACGCAGGTCGCTTATTTCAGCGCCGATAATGGCCTCCTGCCATGCCGCTATCGAACCGTTGGCCGTCAGTGTCATGGGAATGTCGCGCATGGCGGGCTGGATTACCGTTACGCTGAGCGCAGGCTTCGGCGCGGGAGCGGTGTCGGCGGAGGCAGAATGGCTACTGCGTCCGGCGATAATGCCAATGCCGATCAGTACGCTTAAGGCCGTCAGCAGAGCGCCTGTTTTTCCTTTTATCATGATTTTCCTCCGGTGAAATCGACTTGATGATTTAAATAGTGATCTGGTTTTTCGGGTTCGCCGCTGCTTGGAGCAGAAGAGCTTACAGCGCCAATTTTCCGGGCATCGTCATGTTCTTCCCAGCTGCCGCCGACTGCACGGTACAGAGCGATCCAGGCGCTGACTTGCTCCTGTTCTAATTCTTTAAGCGCCATTTCAGCGGACAGAACGTTACGCCTTGATGTTTCGACATCAATCAAATTACCTAATCCGACTTGGTAAAGTTGCTGGACAGCCAGAAAATTTGCCCGGTAACCGGTGACAGCCTTGCGGCCTTCGGGTAAGCGTTGGCTGGCGCTGTCTAAGCGCACCAAGGCTTCTTCCACTTCTTTTACCGCCGTGCGCACCTTGCTGCGGAATTTGCTTTCTGCAGCCTGATATTGGACTCGCGCCGATTCCACATCGGCGGCCCGCTTACCGGCATCGAACAGCGGCAAGCTGAGCGTCGGGCCTATCGCCCAGGTTTGTGCGAGCAAAAACGCTCCCCCGTTAATGTTTTGCAACGTCGGCGTTATGTTGCCGGACAGACTCAACTTCGGAAACCGCTTGGCCTGTTCGACGCCGATATTGGCGCTGGCCTCCGCGACATCGCGCTCGGCGGAGGCCACGTCGGGCCGTTGCAGCAACACGCGGGCAGGCAGGGAATCAATTCGGAACGCCGGTGGGCTGGGCAGCTTTGCCGCCCGGTCCGGTGCCTCAGTTAACAATTTACGAACTTCCGGTTCCTGTAAGCCGGTCATTGCGACAAGGCCCTTTATCGAACGTTCGCATTGCGCTTGTTGTTGCAGCAACGTTCTATTGCCCTCGGCGGCACTGGCATTGGCAAGCGCGACGTCGCCCGGCGCACGGAATCCGGCTTTACCTGCGATTTCCGAAAGTCTGGCCGATTCCCGGCGCGACGCGGTGTCGGCCTGCACTATTTGCACTTGACCCTCGCAATAACGATAAGCCAGATAAGCATTGGCGGCTTCCGCCGCCACCGAGACGCGGGCGTCGTGCCAAGCTGCATTTCTCGACTCCAGTTGACTGCGGGCCGCTTCCTCCTGGCGCGCCAAGCCGCCGAACAAGTCGACTTCCCAGCTGGATTGCAGCCCCGCCGGTAACTGGTTCCATACGAACGGAGCGCCTCCAAAGGAAGAAGAGGAGCGTTTAGCGCCTATGCTGGAATCTATCGAGGGCAGTAAGGCGGCATCGGCGCCGACCAGGTTGGCCCTGGCTTGCTCGATGCGCGCCCTGGCATCGGCCACGGACGCACTTTCTTGCTGGGCTGCCGCTAAAAAGCGGTTCAGAACCGGATCATTAAAGCGTTCCCACCACCGGCTAAGATTGGCCGGGTCGCCTTGGTGAGCAGTGGGCAAGTTATTCTCGCCTAGCTGGGGAGCTTGCCAGTTAGCCGCTGCCTTCAAAGGCTTAGTTTGGTAATCAGGGCCCACAGTGGTCAGCAAGCCGCTGGAGCCGCATGCTGAAAGGAGCAAAGGCAGAAGACTCCAGCTTAGTCGTTGTAGATTTTTATCACTCATGAGTTGCTTCTTGTGCGCGACGCCGGGCCTCGCCTTCGATCATCGACACGGCGTAACCGGCCAGGCGTTCTGCCAGAACATCAATCGCCTTGAGAGTGTTCAACACTTGCGGCGAAATGGCCGAAACAACCTCTTGCCCGACATAAAAATGCACGGCCATGCCGATGATGGCAAAAGCCAGCCGATGAACATCAGTATCAATGCGTTGCAGGGCCAAATGCTCTTTGAGCAGAGAAACCAATGCTTCATGTTGTGGTTTGATCTCCGCATCGATTTCCTGCTGCCAGACTCCGGTCGGCTCGATCATTTCCCGGAAGTGCAGTTTCATCACCAGCCTGATTTCTTCGCCTTTTTTCAGCGGTTCAAGAAATTCCGTGAAAAACCTGGCTAGCGCTTCGGGCAGCGGTAAACCGGCATAAGCCGCGATATTGGAGCCACAGGGTGTGTCGCCCATCGGTTCGGTAAATGCGGCGCGATAAAGGCCGGCCTTATCGCCGAAGTAGTAGCGGATGGCCGAAATATTCGCGCCCGCCGCTTCGCAGATTTCTCGGGTGGAGGCGGCCTTGTAGCCTTTTTCGGCAAACAGCCGTAATGCCGACATGACCAGTCTGCTGCGTGCGTCGTGAGTTTCTGTTCCGGGATTTTCGTTAGTGACCATGCTGCCTCAGGAATTGCTTACAAAAAAATAAATCAAACGATTGATTGTCACAATATCAATCAATCGTTTGATTGTCAATTCTGGGGGTGTTAGGAGGATTTATTGAGGTAGGGGGCCTTTGCTGCTGTGGCCTAGACGTAGTTAAGGATTAATTTGGGCTGTTGATCAACATGCAAAAATTATCGGGGAATCGGGGGAAATACAGATTGAAAACTTTTCAGGTTCCAAGAGTGTTGCTTAGGAAATTAATGTCATACAGTATATTAAGCGGGTAGCGTCAGTGTTGATAACTGGAAAATGTGGGGCGTTGATTGACAACAACTAAATGCTGTTTACCACTTTTTTCAGGAACAAAGCCCCAATCAAGCCTTGCCGGTGATAATTGTGGCTACGCATTGCGACCGTTTACGTCCGGTCCGTGAATGGAACCCTCCCTACAATATCCAACAACCGGACAACGCCAAAGCACACAGCATTCGACAGGCTTGTGACGCGATGGCCCACGATTTGAGTTTACCGCTGGACTGCATCGTTCCCGTTTGTCTTGCCCCTGAAAAACCCGCCTACAATATCGAAGACGGATTGATGCCGCTGATTCACGAGCATCTTAACGCGGCCCAATGGGTGTGTTTTTTGCGCTGTTTACGACAGCAGCAGGCGGAAAGCTACTGGCGGCAATGGCGGAAGCAGGCATTACAAGCGGGGCAGATTATTTTTAATATCGGCAAATAGTAAGCGGACCGGCGGTAGGATGAGTAGAGCGGTAGCGAAACAACCCATCGCATAGATTGATTTTGATGGGTTTTGGCTATAGCCTCTACCCATCCGAGCTGAGTGTATTATTTTGGATTTTTTGCAAGCCAAATCTCAAAATGGCCTAATTTTGCCGTTAATTTTGGCCGTTTTGCCTTATCAGACACTTTGTAGCCTAGTTCTTTAAGTTTATCGTTTATTTGAGCAGCCGCTGCCTGATCTGATTCATTAAAATAACGTACTTCTGTTTGATCTGGTGATTTGCTACCGACTTCTTCAAATCTAGGTGTGATAAAACCTTGGCTCTGAAAGGTGGCACGCAGAGAGTCAGCCTGCTTACTGAAGTCTTTGTCTGGGATTTGGATATAAATACGTCTTGGTAAAGTTTCTGTAATGGCGAAAGCAGATACTTGATCTTGGCCCTGTTCAACTACATTCATACTTCCAGTTGCTGTGGAGCTGCCGATAGCGTTACCGTTACCGGCAAATTGCAGTGTCTTTGTTCTTGAACTAGCGTCAACAACAGAAGCCACCGTTTCTGCCGCTTGTCGCTCCTCTAGTTTTGCGCTTGGCATTGTCCCTGTTTCTACGATTTCCTTTAATAGAGGTTCAAGCTTTGCGTATAAAGAGGATTCTTGCCTATTTTTTTGTCCTAAGTCTGATATTACAGTTATTGCCAAACGAAACTCAGGAGTATTGCCGCCTTTAGCTAGTGCTGGCAACAAGCGGGTTACCATATCAGCATCTTGTAATGATTTTTGCCGTTCAGCTGCATGTGCTCGTTCATCTTGTGTGCGTATGTCATTAACCCAATTGAAAACAACACCAGCAATTCCAACCAAGACAGTGGAAAGTAGCCAGCCGCCTACATTGCTGTTTAAAAAACCGAAAAGTCGTTGCCAACGCGTTTTTGGCGTGTTGTTATTTGCTAATTCTTGTCTGAGTGCATTACGAAATTCCTCTTCGGCACGGAAGCGCGCTTTCTCATCTTCGTTTAACATAGTGTCTTTCTCCAATTTATCTGAGTTATGTCGTAAGGGCCGTAGGATGCTGTGAGTTTACGAGCCGCATCAATCGCGAAGATGCTCACCATAATCCTGCCTTGTTGATCAATCGGCCATGAAAGTGCGTAGCCGGTCGGGCAACAGCCTTTCGTTGCTCGACATTTTGGATGTCATCTATGTTGTTTTCCCTATGGTTTATTCGAAAGCCACCGGCCATTGTCTTGCTGCATGAAAAACGGCCAAAATCTGAATTTGGTTTTCTTTCACACGATACGGCAA
>Ga0208114_1000369_pt1 | contig 11591 bp, 12 predicted proteins | sample LakWasMeta2_LOW4_2_FD_183854 | JGI IMG/M metagenome (GOLD analysis project Ga0208114, IMG submission 183854) | Freshwater sediment methanotrophic microbial communities from Lake Washington under simulated oxygen tension - Sediment Metagenome... | ecosystem: Environmental > Aquatic > Freshwater >... | reverse complement strand
GTGATCTGGCGATCAAGATTTTTGGCCATGATCTGAAAACTTTGGATGATAAAGCGCAGCAGATCATCAAGATTCTGGAGTCTATTCCTGGTAGTCAGGATGTCTACACGCCGGAAAACAGCGGCGTGCAGTATCTGCAGGTAAAAATTGACCGTGCCGCGGCTGGACGTTTGGGTTTGGATGTTACCGAGATTCAATCCATATTGCTTGCACAGCTGGAAGGTAAGCAGCTGGGCGTGGTGCAGGAAGGGCAAAGGCGCACGCCGGTGCTGGTCAGAGGCAGTCAGGCCTTACGTGACTCCCCAGCAGATTTTGATAGCTTGATGCTCACACTGCCATCTGGAACCAATATACCTTTAAGTGCAGTTGCAAAAGTTGTGCGTGAAGAGGGTCCGGTGAAGGTTGATAGGGAACGCGGCGCGCGCTATGTGGTGGTAACTGCCAATGTGCGAAATCGTGATCTGGTGAGTTTTGTGGAAGAAGCCAGGCAGCGTGTAGGCGCTGAGGTGAAGCTTGAGGAAGGGTATTCAATCAAGTGGGGCGGCCAGTTCGAGAATCAGCAACGTGCTGCGGCACGTTTGGCGATTGTAGTACCGGTAGCAGTTGCTCTGGTTTTTCTGCTGCTGTTTGCTACTTTCGGCTCAGTGAAGCAGGCGTTATTGATTCTATCCAACATTCCTTTTGCCATGATAGGCGGCGTATTTGCGTTGTGGCTGTCAGGTGAATATCTGTCGGTGCCGGCTTCAGTCGGTTTTATTGCCTTGCTTGGTATTGCAGTTCTCAATGGTGTGGTGATGGTGAGCTATTTTAATCAACTGGAAGCGCAGGGATTGGCTGTTCTTGATATTGTGGTTGAAGGGGCAAAGCGCAGGTTAAGACCGGTGCTGATGACAGCTAGCATCACGGCTTTTGGCCTGATTCCGCTGCTATTTGCTACCGGCCCAGGTTCTGAGATTCAGCGTCCATTAGCGGTCGTTGTCATCGGCGGATTAGTCAGTTCAACAGTGCTTACATTGGTGCTGCTGCCAATCTTTTATCGCCGATTTTTCAAATAGGAGTGCAAATGACACAAGATAATGCAGCGCAAGTGCTTTTGATATTACTTGTTACGCCTAAGCTGGAAGAGGTGCTGGTAGACTTTCTGCTACAGCAAACTGCAATCAGCGGATTTACCACTACCCCAGCCAACGGCCATGGTACGGGTCACGGCGCTGGCCATGGTTCGGTGAAACTCAGCCTGGTTGAGCAGGTCACTGGCCGGCAAAGTCGAGTGCAGTTTACATTGCATGCAGCATTACCGGTCATGCATGAGTTGATTGCGGCGCTAAAAGCTGAGTTTCAGCACACCGATATGCATTACATTTTGCTACCGGTGCTGGATGCGCAATCTATTTAAATCGAGGTTTTACACTGGCACTTTATTATCCACACCTGCTGAAATTGCCCCGCCTTGATACGAGGGCGAGAGTTGATTGTTGCGCTATTGCATAATTATTAGATGGATTGTTTCGACGGATGGTAATTACCTGGATTTAAGCCAGTTTACCGCACCATTGCCGGCAGCTTTGCCGCTTGCGAAGCATGCTGTTAAAAGGTAGCCGCCAGTAGGGGCTTCCCAGTCAAGCATTTCGCCTGTACAGAACACGCCGGGTAGGTTGCGAACCATCAACTGTTCGTCCAGCGCTTCAAATGTAACGCCGCCTGCAGTGCTGATCGCCTCGTTCAGTGGGCGCGGCGCTATAAGTGTAAGTGGTAAATGTTTGATTGCTGTACCCAGACGCTTGGGGTCGGCGTAAGCTTCAGCGCCAACCAGCTCTCTAAGCAGGCCGGCTTTAACACCTTTGATACCAAGACGGCTTTGAAGATGGCTAGACATTGACCGTGATCCGCGTGGGTGTGCGATTTCATCAATAATCTGCTGTAGGCCTTTACCGGGCAGCAAATCCAGATAAATCTCTACGCTGCCATTTTCTGCAATTCTGTCACGCAGCCCTGCTGATAAAGCGTAGATCAAGCCGCCTTCTATACCATTTGCGGTGATCATGATTTCACCTTGTTTGCGGTGTTCAGTACCGGCGATATCTGTGTAATCAAGCATCACGGTTTTTACCGGCTCGCCTGCAAAGCGCGTGCTGAAATGTTCACTCCAATTGGTATCAAAGCCGCAATTCGCTGGTTTCAGCGGCGCCACTGAAATGCCACGCTGTTCAAGCAGCGGCATCCATAGGCCATCAGAACCCAGGTGAGTCCAGCTGCCGCCGCCTAATGCCAAGACTATGGCATCGGCCTGCACTGATTTTTCTGCATCAGAGGTAGTAAAGCGCAGCGCATTATGCTCATTCCAGCCCAGCCAGCGATGACGCATGTGGAATGTAACACCTGCTTCACGCAGCCGGTGCAGCCATGCACGCAGCAAAGGTGCCGCTTTCATTTCGCGCGGAAATACACGGCCGGAAGAACCCACAAAAGTTTCGATACCGAGTGCATGTATCCACTCGCGAAGCGCATCTGGGTTGAAGGTGTCAAGCAAAGGCGCAATATCTTTCTCACGCTTGCCGTAACGTCCTTTAAAAGCATGCACGGGTTCTGAATGCGTGATGTTCATGCCGCCTTTGCCCGCCATCAAAAACTTGCGGCCAACGCTGGGCATCGCATCAAAAAGATCTACCTTTATCCCATGCTGAGATAATACTTCTGCTGCCATCAGGCCTGCAGGACCGCCACCGATGACTGCAACAGATAAAGGTTTATGCACTGACATTAATGCTGCTTAGAAATTAATTGGCTGCAGGATAGCACGGCAAAACTTTCATCACAAATAATCAAACGATAGGTGAATAACGCAGCCATAAGTTGAGCTCATCTTATTTTCGATTACGTAGGTTAAAAGATTTACTATGAATCCGTGAAATAATGCATGATTAAGACATGCAAAAAACGTTTATTAAGGTTAATTAAGTGAATAAAATTTTAATGGTTTTAATTCTGATATCAACACCGGCTGCAGCTGAATGGACGATGATTCAAACTGGCGATAATGAAAATGTGTATGTGGATTTTGATTCGCTACAGAAGCAAGGCAATTTGGTGACTGTATCAACTTTGAATGATTATAATTTTAAGCAGCAGAAAAATGAATTATCCACGCAGTTTACGGAGCTGCATGATTGCAAACTCAAAAAGTTTAAGGCACTTTCATTAAGCTATTACAGTGAAAACATGGCAAAGGGCAATGTAATCGGTGCCTCCAGCTTTAATGAGCCTGAAATTGCCTGGTCTGACGTAGTTAAATATAGTGTCGGTGAACTTAAGGCAAATATCATTTGCAGTAGATGATAGATAAATCTTCCTGATTGTGCTTTTGGTTTGCCTCTGCTGATGTCAGCAGAATATGAACGCTGTTTAAACCGCTAAAGTTTAGCCGATACTCGCCGCAGTATTGGCGACAATATTTCCCTTTTTATTTGATAGCCACTTGCTATCAGTTTCCGCATCCTTCTTTCCAGTCTTAGTTTTACTATGTGTCAATTGCGTAGGTGTTTTTACCATCTTTAGCCGCACTCAACTTTTTTGTAACTCACTCCTAAACCAGGCTGCTTGCTCTGTCATTTTCAGCTTTTGAATTTAATACGGGCTGATTAATTCATAATTTTGGGAAATAATCCCATAATTAATGTAATATTAAGGGCAGGCATCATCAATATTTAATGATTATTTACTAATGAAAATAAGGCATGCGCTATTTTCAAGCTGAGCATGCAGGTTTTGCAGAAAGTGATGTATATGGATAAGTTGATAGCAAATTTAGCAGCTAGATTCCCTGATTTAACTGATGATGATGTTTCGTTAGCAGTAGACACCATCATTAACGCAATGTCAGCGCAATTGATTAGTGGCGGCCGCATTGAATTGCGCAGATTTGGATCCTTCAGCCTTAATGCCAAGAGTGTAGGTACCTGCAGTAATGAAGTACATGAAAATGATCCAGAAAGTTCTGTTGTTATTTTCAAGCCAGGGCAAGTCATACGTGAAAAAGTAAATAATGCCGCTTAGATTGGAAAGTTGCAGCCAAAATTATCCAGCGTGGTTATTACACTACGCTATTTAAGTTGCTGCTTGTATTAAGCTGGATTTTTAAACATCAAATGGTATGATTCTACTGAAGCCTTATTTCATTTAGTGGGAATTGTTGTACTTGCATTGGTGCTAAGTATCTGAAGTCAAATGAAAAGGTTGGCGTAAAGCAAAATTCTAATCATTATGGCAAAAGGCTGGATCTGGCAATGGCGGACATCAATCAAAGTATGGAAACAGATAGCGCTGTATACAAAGCGCTACTGGAGTCGACAAAAGCCATTCCATGGAAAATAGACTGGAGTACGCTGAAGTTTTCTTATATCGGGCCGCAAATTGAGAGCTTGCTAGGTTGGTCACCAAGCAGTTGGGTGTCTGTTGAAGATTGGGCATCCAGAATGCATCCGGAAGACAGGGCTTGGGTAGTGGATTTTTGTGTTGCCCAGTCTAAGTCTGGTACCGATCATGAAGCTGATTACCGGGCGCTTACCAAGGCCGGTGAATATGTGTGGATTCGCGATGTAGTGCATGTTGTGCGTAACGAACATGGTGAGGTTGAAGCGCTCATCGGGTTTATGTTCGATATCAGTGAACGCAAAACAACTGAAGAGAAATTGATTGTTCTGCAGAAAGAGTTGCAAGAACTCTCATTTAAAGATGGCTTAACCGGTATTCCCAATCGGCGCATGTTTGACTCTATTATGGAGGAAGAGTGGGCCAATGCATTGCGTAATCATCAGCCGCTTTCGTTGATTATGCTTGATATCGATTATTTCAAGCAATATAACGACCACTATGGGCACATTCAAGGTGATGACTGCTTGAAACGTGTGGCAAAAGTTTTAAGTTCTGTTGCTACGCGTTCCAGAGATTTTCTGGCTCGGTTTGGCGGAGAAGAGTTTGTGCTGGTTTTGCCTGAAACTGATGCTGAGGCCGCTAGAAAAGTAGCAGAGCGTTGCCGCAATGTGATTTTCAAAGAGCAGATTTTTCATGAGAAATCACAAGTCAGCCAGCTTTTGACGGTAAGTCTTGGTATTGGCACTATGATCCCGACTAGAAACGACGAGTCGATCACATTTATAGAAGAGGTCGACAGGCGCCTTTACCAAGCAAAGCAAAAGGGCAGAAACTGTATCATGTAACATAAGCTTTATGCATAAGAAAACTAGAGTAAGGCCTGGTTCATAGAATAGCTTTGTTGCTTAATCAGCGTTTCATCATATTACTTTCATATTCAGCACTTATGCTTAGTGCAGTTATAGAATATTTAGAGAGAAGATTCGATGATGGATGATATTTTATGGAGGCTACTGATTTGGCTGCTCAATTGGGGCTTTGTGTTTATTTTGATCGTGTTTTACATCGTAGCGATGTTTTCATAGTCATCGCGGTTCAGCAAACGATAAAATCAACGATAAATTAAAAAATCACCCAATTAAGGGCGCCACCGTCAAGGCAGTAACCCTTTATCCTGAAATGTTACTTAATACGCGCTATTAAGTCTTCAATTTTCACACCAACTTCAGGTACGCCATCGAACCCTGAGCCTGGTCTAAGTGCTTTCCAGTGCTTATTTACTGCAATATATTCATTAGCTGGCAAAGGAATAAATCTAATACGTTTCGCTACGTTGGGCGAGCTCTTGAGATACAGGTAAAAGTCTACAAACTCCTTTACCTCTGGCTTGAATGCCGCTGCCGTGGCGTTTACATAAATGAATAGCGGGCGTGAAAGAGGCTGGTAGCTGCCATTTTTAACAGATTCAGCTGAAGGTAAAACTGCGGGCGCATCTTTTTTAGAAACAATTGGTACCGCCGCAAGTTTGTCCTGATTTTCTTCAAAATATGCATAACCAAAATAACCAAGTGCACCAAGTTCTGTGGTCACGCCATGCACTAATTCATTGTCATCTTCACTTGCAGTATAGTCTTTACGACTTTGTTTGGCTTTGCCAACGATGGCCTCGGTAAAGTAATCAAAAGTACCTGAATCAGTACCTGGACCATAAAGCGTCAGCGGCACATTTGGCCAGCTTGAGTTTACCTGATGCCAGCTTTTAATCTTGCCTTGTGCGGCAGGCTGCCAGATTTTTTTCAGTTCATCCACTGATAAGCTTTTAATAAAGTTATTTTCTTTATTCACAACAACTGTCAGCGCGTCATAAGCGACAGGCAACTCAATATATTGAATGCCTGCCTCTTTGCATAACTCCATTTCTTTTTTAAGAATAGGCCGAGATGCGTTCTGTATTTGCGTTTCGCCACGGCAGAACTTGGAAAACCCGCCGCCAGTACCGGATATATTAACGTTCACTTTTATTTTTCTTATTTTCTGAAACTCATCTGCAACTTCTTTGGTAAGTGGATATACCGTGCTGGAGCCGTCTATATTGATCGTTTTTTCTGCGGCATGAGATGTTGAGCAGGCAGTTGCAATGAGTGTGGCAATAAGCACATGTTTAATATTATTGTTGGTCATAGTGTTTCTGTTTTTATAAGTTATTAGAATTTTTAGGACAAGAGGTCACAAAGCCTTTTATGACTGCATAAAGTGCAAGCTTTGCGGTTTTAAATTCTATGTTTTATTTATGACAATACTGTGAAATTTTGACGGTAAATTGGCGTCTATGAAATTGGTGGAGATTCATAGAAGCTCTTTGCTAGAGCGCTTTTCAGCGCTATTGAAATTTAGTTATTGTGAATTTTAAGTTTTTTTAAGGCATGACAGAACGAGTTTATAAGTCGCATTGTCAATAAAACGTAGTTTTAATAATTCTTCTTATAAAATAGCACGTGGGGTGATATGCAAAAACTTGTTCAGATTATCTATATAAGTCGATCAACCTTTGAAAGCACTGATGCAATCAATAAAATTGAGCCGAATGTTGTCAGAATATTGGCAAAATCCAGGACCAATAACCGCAAAAATGGGCTGGTTGGTGTTTTGTATTTTGGCGATGGCGCATTTTTCCAATGTCTGGAAGGTGAAGAGGGCGCGATTAACACTCTTTTTGCCAAAATCGAGAATGATCCTCGACATAAAGACGTTAAATTAATTTCAAAAAAATATATTTCAAGACTTTCTTTCCCCGACTGGGCGATGAAATACGCACCTTTAGATGAAAAGATGGGTAAGTACCTGAAAGAGAATGGCTACCAGCATTTTGACCCATACGGTTTTACTCCAGAAGAGACTCAAAAAATACTGAGTTTTTTAATAGATGCTTATGATCCCAGCATCGAAATAGAATCAAGTTATTTGAATCCGGCACAGACGCCGGTGCCGAAACAAAGTCACTTTAAAAATTTAAATTTTTTATCACTACTATTTTCAATAATAGCCTGTGCATTATCAGCGGCGGCTCTGCTGACTGTTCGCGGTTTCATTTAAAAAATATAAAAATAATTTAGCTATTACTGGAGAGTAAATTTGATGATAGAAGTTAAACCATTTCAGTCGGTTGGCTGTAAAGAGTGCCGTGATCTGCAAAAATTGGACATTCAGTTCACGATGGCTTTTCAGCCTATTGTGAATGTGCGCGATAGGTCTATTTTTGGTTACGAAGCACTGGTACGGGGGCCTAATCAAGAAGGTGCAGCTTTTATACTGTCGCAATTGAATGATAATAATCGCTATAAATTTGATCAGGCAATTCGTGTTAAAGCCTTGGATCTGGCAAAAAAACTGAACCTGCAAGGCATGTTGAGCATTAATTTCTTGCCCAACGCTGTATATCGTGCAGAAACATGCATTAGAGCAACCCTTGAGGCTGCAGCAGAATTAAACTTTCCAACGGACCGTATCATGTTTGAAGTCACCGAGGGTGAGAAAGTTATTGATCACGACCATCTCAAAAGTATTTTTGTCGAATATAAAAAACAAAACTTTACCACTGCAATAGATGATTTTGGCGCCGGTTATGCAGGACTTAATCTTTTGGCTGACTGGCAGCCTGATGTCATTAAGCTGGATATGTCTTTAACTAGAAACATTCATAACGACCGTGTACGTAGATCCTTGGTGTTCGGCATTATTGCCGTATGTAGAGAATTATCCATCAAAATTATTGCAGAAGGTATTGAGTGCAGAGAAGAGTGCAAAACCTTATTTGACCAGGGGGTCGATTTATTCCAAGGCTATCATTTTGCCTATCCTGGTTTCGAGTCATTGCCTGAAATAAAAGAAGATGCATGGCTATGAGTTTATAGCCTGCATGATTGACGTTCAGTGTTCATAAATAAACCATTCCTTTGATACCAATAATATATGACCGACTCTAACAATAATGCGTATCAGAATTTGGCAATGTCATTGGCTGATCAAGCGTTGCTGTTCCAGGCTGCGCTTGATCAGTCCTATAACTCGGTAGTGATTACCGATGCCGACAGGACTGGCGATGGACCACGTATTATTTATGCAAATCCTTCATTTGAGAGAATGACTGGCTACCCACTTAGAGAGCTTATAGGCAAGTCTCCAAAGATGCTGCAAGGGCCTCTCACTGACAGAACAGTCATAGAACACATGCGTAATTGCATGCGTACCGGCAAATACTTTGAAGGTTCTACCATTAATTACAATAAAGAAGGCTACCCTTACAATGTTGAATGGAGTATCTCTCCTATAAAAGATCAATCAGGAATCATTCAATACTTCATTTCTGTACAGAAAAACATTACAGCGTTTATCAAGGCCCAACAAGAACGCAACCTGTTGGCAAAAGCACTGAATGACTCACCAGATTGCGTCATCATTACCGATATTGCAAACAAGATTGTATTTGTGAATACCGGGTTTGAACAACTCACCGGTTATAAGCAAGATGAAGTGCTCGGTAGAGAACCTTGTTTTTTGTGGAATAGCAACGCAACTTCGCTTTCTAAAAAATATAAATCAGCAGCGGCTTCAAAAAAAATCACGCATTTTAAATTGCAGGAGACTAATCTGCGCAAAGACGGTTCGCTGTTTTATGTTGATCAGAGCATTGCAAACATTATGGATGATGCTGGAAATATTACTCACTATGTCAGTTTCAGCAAAGACTCCACAGACAGGTTGAAACGAGAACTTGCGCTGGCAGACATGGCATCCAGAGATGCCTTGACTGGTTTGCTGAACAGGCGTTCCGGAGAGCAGCTGCTGAAGCAATACGATGACGAAAAACAACCATCTGGAAGATTACTATGTTTGATTATGATTGATATAGATAACTTCAAGAAAATCAATGATACTTTTGGGCATGCTGCCGGTGATCATATTCTAAAATCCAGTAGTCAATTACTTAAAAACAAAGCAAGAAATACTGACAGTGTCATCCGCTGGGGTGGCGAGGAGTTTTTAATTATAGTGCCAAATTCAAGGCTAAAAGATGCTGCAGAGTTTGCCGAGCGCATTAGAAAAAGTATAGAACAGCACACAGACAAGGAGGTTGGCCTTATCACGGCATCCTTTGGCGTTGCTGAACTACAGCTTGATGAAGGCACTGCGAGCCTGCTTAACCGTGCCGACAAAGCGCTGTACAAAGCTAAATTAGGTGGTAAAAATTGCGTCAGATCAGCCAGTTAATCCATTTAATAGATATTTATGCAATGTTCAGGTTGCAAGTGCCTGCTTGAAGACAGTGCTACTCCTCCCCCACGAACTTCGGCTTGAATGTCGAACTTAAAAAAAGGCTGAATCCATTGCGGAATCAGCCTTTTGACTTGTAACCACCCCTGGCAGGGATTAAAGCAGGTATTGGATTAAGACAGCTTATTTATATGGCATGCTCCGATATGCACATCTTATTTTAAGTCTTATTCATCACAACTAAAATATGTCCTTGAGAGTATATTGTCGTCAACATATATACTCATTTTTTCAATGTTGTTGGTAGTGTCTTTTACGCCAATATTAGAATAGCTAACCTCAGATAGCGTTACAGTTTGACCTGGGCACTGAAGACCGGCGCCAGACGGCGGTTCAATAGTGAGGCAACTGTTAATAGCTCCATTTTTGCCAGAAGAAAAAGTATCAGACTTGGATACCGGTCCGGTAAAATTGATTTTATTTTCAGCTGCGGGGCAATTACCACCATTGTTAACGCAAACATAAGTGGCAGTGGCATTTTGTGCGCTTGCCGTGTAGTTAATTTGCTGATTGTTGCCTACACCAGCTTCTTTCCAGCATACGTTGATACTGCCTGGTTTTGTTGGATTTGTAGAAAACTTGACAGCAATAGGACCAACGAAGTGAGGACTACCACCTAGAACTGTAACGGGAATTAAAGCAGATAACAGAAAAACAGCGGAGATTGAGCTTTTCATCATAGTTCTCCTTAAAACCTTAGCACCCTAACTTTGTGAAATATCTCAGCACATCATGCTCTAACCTCAATATTACCCAAAGGGTCTGCAAGTGTATGAGATTAGGTAATGTTAGTAAATTAGTGCTAGCACTTAAGGGGTCACACTTATATATGCATTAAGATTAGACTGAACCGCTATAGGGGCAGTCTTTTTGGGGCTTCTGAAGGAGGCTCAGTTTTCTTATGTCTTTGTTTGCAGCTTATGCCAGATGATGCAGCATATGATAATTAAGATTTATTTTTGAAGTAGTTTTGCGCATAATCCCTGGCGATAGCCTGAGCTTCGGCAATCTGAGTTGGAGGCATCTTTTGTGCCAAATTGTCACGTTCAGTCTGTGCAAAGTTGAAGCCGTAGGCACTAGAAAGATTAAACCACATGTGTGCCAGTGCAAAGTCCTGTGGCACGCCGCGCCCTTCTTCAAATAAGCGCCCCAAGCTTGCTAGCGCATATGGGTTAGCCTGCTTTGCTGCCATGTGGTACCACTTTAGTGCGGTTGGATAATCTTTAACAACTCCAATGCCATTGGCAAACATTTCACCCAGATTGAATTGGGCTGGTGCATAGCCACTTTCGGCAGCCAGGAAATACCACTTCAGGGCTTGTTGGTAGCCCTGACTGTTGTTTTGACGCATGTAAATTTCGCCAATGCTGAATTGCGCCGGTGCATATTGGTCTTGCGCTGCAAGACGGTACCATTTCATTGATTCTGCATAGTCCTGATGCTCAATATCTTCAGCATAGATTTTACCCAGATGCATGATGGCATTTTTGTAGCCTTGCTCGGCTGCAAGTGAGTACCAACGTACAGCCTCGTCAAAATCCTGCGTAACACCAAAGCCGTTCGCGTATAAACGGCCAAGAAAATACTGTGCGTTTGAGAGGCCCTGATCTGCTGCCAGGCGGTACCATTTAGCCGCTTGAATATAGTCTTGCTCTACGCCTTCGCCAAAATCATAAAGTATGCCGATTTTGTATTGTGCCTGCGCACTGCCTCTTTCTGCTGCGGCTAACCATGACTGCATTGCACCGGTGTAATCCAGCATTTCATATGCGGTTAAGCTGGGTGATCAGCTCTCAGTAAGGATAGTTGGCAGCAATAATGACTTATTGTACGGTCGCCTGGCTTATCAGTTACCTATCGGTGGTGATGGCTGGCGAGTAGGTGCTGCG
>Ga0208114_1000367_pt1 | contig 11644 bp, 12 predicted proteins | sample LakWasMeta2_LOW4_2_FD_183854 | JGI IMG/M metagenome (GOLD analysis project Ga0208114, IMG submission 183854) | Freshwater sediment methanotrophic microbial communities from Lake Washington under simulated oxygen tension - Sediment Metagenome... | ecosystem: Environmental > Aquatic > Freshwater >... | reverse complement strand
GTTAACGGCGCATCATGCGGTATTAATTACCAATGTCACTGACATTGAATCTGTTTATAGCAATGAAGCGGAGTTATTAGCGTTACCCAATAGCAGCAACTTAGTCGAACATTATCATGATGCCCAGTTTGATTTATCCGAAGCAAGAGCGCGATTTACGCAAGATAAATTGAGTATTAATGAGCTTGCCAAAGCGGAAAATAATTATGCGTTAGTGTGTCAGCAGATTAAGAATAATCTAAATCCAACCAATCAAAGCGAAGCAAGCATCCTGCAAGAACTCAATGAAAAACTGGCGGATAAGGTGTTTTGTAATTTCTCCTTGTTTCAATCACTGCCCGATGTCTGGGGTATCGACCAGATTTTCCCTATCATGCCTATTCATCGTTTGCATGAACAACCAACCCGCCGCGCTGTCATTCAAGATTTAACCTGTGATTCCGATGGACGTATCGACCAATATATAGATGGTCAAAATATCGAACACACCTTGCCAATTCATACTATCGACAGCCAACAACCCTATCTTATCGGCTTTTTCATGCTGGGTGCGTATCAAGAAATCTTAGGCGATATGCACAATCTATTCGGCGACACCCATTCTATCAACATCGAATTAGACGATAATGGCTACCATTTCTATGACTTGCATCAAGGCGAAGATGTTGCTGATTTATTGGATTATGTGCATATCAGCACCGAGGATTTAAAAATCGCCTATCGGGAAAAACTGGCAAATAGTTCACTCAGCGCACAGCAACAACTCGATTATGAACAAGAATTATTGGCTGGATTAACAGCTTATACCTACCTAGAAAAATAGCCTTCCGCGTGGGTGCGACAGAGTCGTTTAAAAGAGTTAAAACGCTTACATGATGAGGAAATATTGCACATTTATCGTCTAGTTAATTACTTACTTACTTATTTTATTGTCTTTTGTACCCGTTAGTTTTTATTATACACTTAGCTCGTTATTGGATGATTTAAAAGCTATTAATTCAGAATCTCAGCTTAATTCATACATCACAATAAAAATTGGTAATGGTAAAAAACTAAGTGACCGCGTTGGTAGAGACGCAATGTGCGCGTCTCTACATTTATATGGAATCACTTGGGCTTTGACCACCACCTAAAAATCCTACTAAATAACGTTAGGACAAAAATATGCGTCATTTCAATAAGTTCATATCGTTGACCGCTATTTTCAGTATTGTCCTTGCAATAACAGGCTGTGCCAATAATCCACCTGTTCAAAATCAACCTGCCGTTAACACCAATAATTATAATAATCAAAGCTCAATGCCTGTTGATGTCTCAGACCTTAATAACGGTGCTGCAAGCTATGCTGAACAACAATTACAGGCACGCGGTTTTAATTAGACACGTTCAATACCACCTTCTAACGGATTCAGTAATAGTTGGTGGCTCAATTCCAGAACCAATCAATGTTTTCAACTTGAAACCGCTAACGGTAAAGTAATGACACTGAATCCAAGAACCTCACAAGACCTGCCCCACAACGTTGCAACTAATCACGTCCCACAACAACCCTTGAAATAAGGAGAAAACATGAAGCGTTCCAATAAGTACTTATCTTTAACCGTTATTTTCAGCACTGCGATTGCACTGACAGGTTGCCTTGCTAATAAGAACAATCAAAATACACCTAATACTTACAACACCCCCCCTAATTCTCAAGCTGCTAATAACTACGCAAATGCAGGGCTGCCGCTATTTAACTTTTCTTGCCCGACAGGCATAGACGTTCATGGTGATGATGCGCAAGCAGGCGGTAATATTTATATCAATGGCAGACAAGCTTATGTCAAAAAAATGAATAACAACTACTATGAAGCAAGCGATTCTGGTGTGACTATTTCAATCAATAGAAATCCAGATGGCTCATTAGCCGCATCTTACTCACGTCAAGGTGGTGCGAATGGTATTTGTCAAAATCGAGATATGAACTCTGGCTATAACAACCCGCCATCCAACACAGGTTATAACAATAATGTAACGCAACCTGTTACTGGGCAAACACCCGCCGCATTAAATGATTTTGTCGGAGCTAGAGCTGGGCAAGCAGACGATGAATTGGCTAGACGCGGTTATGTACTTCGTAAAACTCAGGGCTTAACTTCTTACTGGGAAGAAACTGCTACAGGCGGCTGTGTTTGTATCTTAACAAATGATGGACGTTTTCAATCACTGGTGTACGTCGTAGCTGGTGCGTGTAGATAAATCTAGTAACCCAGTCAGCTTTAGTGAGATACAAAATATTTACTTAGGTTGGTTACTTACTCAACTATCGGAGCTATCCATGAAAAAACTATTAGTATGTTTATTAGCAGGTGCTTTATTAACGGGTACTGCATTAACCGCAGAAGCGGCTAAACAAATCGCGTTTGGTAAAGGCAAAAGTTCTGCTTCTGTCAGCGGCAAAATCAAAGGCAATGAAGACATGGATTATGTCTTACGCGCCAGTGCAGGTCAAACCATGACGGTTGATATGAAAGCCAGTAAAGGCGCGGCTTTTTTCAACGTCTTGCCGCCAGGTAGCACGGGTGAAGCCATTTTTGTCGGTTCAAATGATGGCAATCATTTTAAAGGCGAATTACCCGCCGATGGCGATTACACGATTCGTGTCTACTTAATGGGCGGCGCGAAAGATAGTGACAAACCTGTAACCTATACCCTGAAAGTCGGCATTCCAGCCAGTGGCAAAAGCAGTGCCGCAACAACAGGCTCAAGCTCCAGCAATGTTAAAACAGCAGAAAAAAACTGTCTTGCCGCGGTTGCTAAACAGGTTGGTGTTAGCCAAAGTAAACTGTCGGTCAGCTATTCATCTGAAGCTGAATCAGGTATTGGCATTGATATTAAAGTCCCAGATGCCACAGACCCTTGGTTCTGTTTAACTGACAGAAAAGGAAAAGTCGAAGATGTTAGATTTAAAGGTTCAGAAGGTAAATTATAAACCTACCCTCACACTGAAAATGCCCAACCTAGTTTGGGCATTTTTTTTATGCTTAAGAGAACAGCAAGATGAAAAAATTATTCGCAATCCTGTTAGGCAGTTTTTTACTATGCAGCACAGCAACGGCTTTCGCTGATGAAAACAGCTTTAATCAAACCTTTAAACTGCATGGCATTCAATTTAAAGTTATCACGCAAGGCAAGCACTTACGCATCATTCCTGCTGGACTAAAAATTGATAACTCGTCCATTGAACGAGACATAGAAGGTGTGGTGACAGGTGCGGACATAGGCGATATTAACGTAGATGGTTCGCCTGAAATCTATGTTTATATCAAAGCTAAAGATAAAGGTTCTTTAATAGCCTATTCAGCCAATAACAAAAAATCGCTGAGCGAAATTTACCTGCCGCCGATGACAGACGACCCGAAGCTTACTAAAGGTTATCGAGGTCATGATGAATTTATGATGGTTGAAGGGATTGTTGCGCAACGCTTCCCGATTTATAAAGACAATGACACGGATATTAAGCCTACGGGTGGCTGGCGACAATTGCAGTACAAACTAACACAAGGCGAAGCCAGTTGGGTTCTTAAACTCGATAAAGTGCTTGAGTTTTAGCGTTCAACCCACCGCATCTATCAAGGTGTACAACCGTTTTTAAGGATATTTATGATAAAGATTAAGAATACGACGTTGATAATATCGGTGCTATTAACGTTAAATGTCAGCCATAACGCTAACAGCGAACCTGAAAAATCAACGCCTGCACCTGTTGCAGAGACTGCCCCTGCAACACCACCTGCTACAACCGATGCTAAATCTGACAACTGGGGCGTTGACATTAAAAATATCGCTAAAGAAATTTCGCCAGGCGATGATTTTTATCGCTATGTCAATAAAGGTTGGTTAGATACTGCCAAAATTCCACAAGGTATGTCAGCTTTTGATTCATTTACCGAGGTCGTCTTAACCACCGAAAAGCAGATTGATGTCATCATTAAAGATGCGGTGGCTAAAAATGCCCAAGCTGGCTCACCAGAGCAACAGGTCGCTGACCTTTATGCCACCTATACCGACATTCAGGGACGTAATCAGCGCGGTTTTGATATGCTAAAAAGCGAACTGAATGCTATTTTAGCTAGTAAAGACCGTAGTGAAATTGCCAGCAAAATGGGACGAGTCGGATACGCCCCCCTGTTTTTTATCGGTACTGACATTGATGCAGGTAATCCGCAACGCTATATCCTCACGCTATCCCAAGCAGGTTTGGGGCTACCGAGCCGCGATTACTATCTCAATAAAGGCGAACCTTTTATTGGACATCGCGCCGCTTATCTGAATTACATTGAAGGTGTGTTGCAACGTGCGGGCTTAGATAATATTAAACAACGGGCAAAAGCGATTTTTGATTTTGAAAGCAAAATAGCAAAAAACCATTGGACAGCTGCGCAAAAACGCAATCCCGTCAAAAGCTACAACGTCATGAGTAAAGATAAATTGCTCACTTATGCCCCTGGCTTCGACTGGAGCACTTTCATTGCCGCATCAGGTTTTGACGGTATTAATACCTTGAAAGTCACAGAAAATACAGCAATCAAAGGTATGGCGGCATTGTTTGCCAAAACGCCCGTTACCACCCTACGCGACTATGTGGCTTTTCAATACCTCAATCTACACGCATCTCTACTTTCGGAAGCATGGGTTGATGCGAACTTTGATTTATTTTCTCGCCGTCTTATGGGAATCCCACAACCACGTCCCCTAGAACAACGTGCAGTGCAGTTTGTCAGTGGCACACTGGGTCCCGAAGTGGCAAAGCTTTATGTAGAACGCTATTTTCCAGCCGAATACAAAGCGAAAACCGAAGAAATGGTCGGCTTTATCCGCGAAGCCATGCAAGAGCATTTGCAACAGTTAGATTGGATGGATGAACCTACGCGCAAAGAAGCCTTAACCAAACTCGCCAGTTTTGGTGTCCAGATTGGCTATCCTGAAAAATGGCGCGATTTAAGCTCGGTCAAAATTGCCAAAGATGATTTAGTCGGCAATACCCATCAATTAGTCACTTGGCTACGGCAAGATGATCGTAAAAAACTCGATGAACCTGTGCGTAAATGGGATTGGGGATACCAGCCGCATCAAGTCAACGCCTATTACTCGCCAAATAAAAATGAAATCGTTTTCCTTGCCGCCATTTTACAACCGCCATTCTTTGATCCCAAAGCCGACCCCGCAGTCAACTTCGGTGCTATCGGCGTAGTGATTGGACACGAAATCGGACACGGCTTTGATGACCAAGGCAGACAATCGGATGGTACGGGTAAATTGCGTAACTGGTGGACGAAAGCCTCTACCAAAAACTTTAATGCCAAAACCAAACGTTTGGTAGCGCAATACAATAACTACTCACCCATCAAAGGCGTTAATTTAAATGGCCAGCTCACTTTAGGTGAAAATATTGGCGATATGTGTGGTGTGGCAGTCGCTTATTCTGCTTATCAAAAATACGTTGCCGCCAAATATCCAGATGGCAAGCCGCTGGTATTGGATGGTTTTACAGGCAATCAACGCTTCTTTATGGGCTATGCACAATTATGGCGTAGCGTCATGACCGATGATGTAACACGAATGTACGCACTCACCGACCCCCATAGTCCAGGTGAATTTCGCACTAACGGTATCCTGACTAACTTCGACCCTTGGTATGCAACGTTTGGCGTAACTGAAAAGAACAAACTGTATTTACCTAAAAAAGAGCGTATTAGTATTTGGTAAGGTTTAGCTGAAATACGAATCCCAGTATTGCATAATGCTGGGATTTTTTTAGCTCTATACATTCATAATATTCGGCATCTCCTCTCGTTTCCATTGAGGTGCAATACTCGAAATTAAGAATTTTTCCGTTCGTGCTGAGCTTATCGAATGGCATCAATGACTTAACTTAATGGCAGTGGTTGCTTTGTTGCGTTAGAATAACGCCATTCACAAATAACCAACCTATAAAGTCAAGATATGAAAATTTTACTCGCTAACCCTCGTGGATTTTGTGCTGGTGTTGATAGGGCTATCGAAATTGTCGATCAAGCCATTGAAACATTTGGCGCACCGATTTATGTACGCCATGAAGTGGTACATAACCGTACTGTGGTGGATGGTCTGAAAGAAAAAGGCGCAATTTTTATTGAAGATTTAACCGATGTCCCAGTCGGTTCTTATCTTATTTTTAGTGCGCATGGCGTGTCTAAACAGGTACAAAAAGAAGCCAAAGAACGTAATTTAACGGTATTTGATGCGACTTGCCCGTTAGTGACTAAAGTACATATTCAAGTGGCTAAACACGCTAAATCAGACCGTGAAGTGATTTTAATCGGTCATGCTGGTCATCCTGAAGTGGAAGGCACAATGGGGCAATATGAAAAATGTACTGAAAATGGCGGTATTTATTTAGTTGAAACGCCTGCCGATGTGGAAAAGTTAGTTGTGCATAATCCTGATAATCTGGCTTATGTAACGCAAACGACGTTATCCATGACGGATACTAAAATCATGGTCGATGCTTTAAGAGCGCGTTTTACGTCAATTCAAGAGCAGAAAAAAGACGATATTTGTTATGCCACACAAAACCGTCAAGATGCAGTGCATGAATTGGCTAAATCGGCAGAAATCATTCTGGTGGTCGGTTCACCTAATAGTTCAAACTCAAATCGTTTGCGCGAAATTGCTGAACAATTAGGTAGAAAAGCCTATCTTATTGATACCGCAAAAGATATGCAGCTAAATTGGTTTGAGGGTGTCAATACGGTGGGTGTAACTGCTGGGGCTTCCGCGCCTGAAGTGTTGGTGCAAGAAGTGATAGATCAGTTAAAAACATGGGGTGGCGAATCTACTATTGAAATTCAAGGTATTGAAGAAAAAGTAGTGTTTTCTTTACCTAAAGGCTTGAAAAAACACGCCGAACATCATCATGGCGCAATCTGAACTTGATGCAATACGCTTAGATAAATGGTTGTGGGCAGCGCGGTTTTTTAAAACGCGCTCGCTTGCAGCGGAAGCGATTTCAGGCGGTAAAGTCCATGTTAATGACCAACGCGTCAAAGCCAGTAAAGAGGTAAAAGTAGGCTCGGTGTTGTCGATTAGTAAAGACGGTTTGCGCTGGCAAATTACCATTACTGCACTCAGCGCACAACGCCGTGCGGCAAAAGATGCGGTGTTACTTTATCAGGAAGATGCGGACAGTTTGGCGAAACGTGAGCAACAACAGATATTGCAACGCGAACAACGAGCGTTGTCTGGATTTACGCCGTCTGAACACAAGCCGAACAAAAAAGATCGGCGGTTGATTCATCGTTTTAAAGAAGTTCAATAGCTTTAGCTATTGAAGAAAAAACAGCTAAAGCTGTTTTATAAGCAAGTGGGTGGTTTAGGCAATCCTGCTAATTTGCAGGCATCGCGTAGTGGCGCGTCAGGGAATAAACTGTGCAGATAGCGACTATTGCCTTTGTCTTCACCTAAGGTTTTGGCTATCGCTTTGATGAAGACGCGCATATTGGGCAGGTGTTTAAATTGCTGATAATAATCACGAATAAAACCAATAATTTCCCAGTGCGCAGGGGTTAAAGTTATTTGGTTCAATTGGGCTAATTGATTGGCAACGGTCTCATTCCAATCGTTGGCATTGACTAAAAAGCCTTGCGCGGTGGTTTCAGGCATTATGTCCATGATTGAATGACTGGATTTTGAACGGTTAAAGCTACTAATTGGGCATAATCTATGACGCTAATGCCTTGTACCAATTCCGCCGCCGCGATACCGCGTACCGCTAAATCATCAGCTAACACATACAATTGTTGAGTTTTAAGCAATTCAAGTAAGGTGTTATTTAAATTACCAGTTTGTAACAACCGTAGTACCGTACTATCAAGAAAGACAATATCATCACCAGCACAGAACCTTGCTAACACCGCACTTTCAATCGGCGACTGAGAAATAAGGTGTAGCATGGTTAATATGAGTCCGTTAATTTAAGACCGATAATGCCGATGATAACCAAGATAATGGATAATAAGCGTAGCCAATCCATTGATTCTTTAAACAGAATAATGCCCATAATGGCAACGCCCACCGCCCCCATGCCTGTCCATACGGCATAAGCTGTACCTAGTGGTAAGGTTTTGATTGCCCACATTAATAAACCAAAACTGCCTGCACCCGATATTGCTGTGATAACACTAGGCCACAGTTTGGTAAACCCTTCGTTATATTTAAGACTTAAAGCAAAGATTATTTCTACGCAACCTGCCGCAAATAACAGTATCCAAGCCAAGCGTGTCTCCTTTTTTAGGTATAAAATAAATTGGTTAGCGTCTATCCTGAGTACGCCATAGTTGTACGATTTCTTCGACATTCATGTTATCTGTCCCTTTTCTCCAGCCAGCCACATAATTGACATCATTACTTTTTGGCTCTGGATTTGGTTTGTAAAGCTGTACGCGTGTCGGTAACGGCACGGCTTCGCCTAATACTAAGGCTTCACCTCGACCGAGCGAACTGAGTACATCGGCTAAATTACCTTCCGATTCGGGAATCAGCCCTTTGATATAGGCTTGATCGTCTAAGCTGGTGGTGCGTAAACAGATAAAGGAACTGCATTGCGACAGCATAGTTTCAGAAAGTTCGGTCGGTCTTTGACTGACTACACCAATGGAAACCCCGTATTTTCGCCCTTCTTTGGCAATACGTTCCATCATTTTTTTTGAGCCTTCAAACTGCCCGCCGCGTTCTTTAGGAATGTAAACATGGGCTTCTTCACAGATTAACGTGATAGGAAATTCACGGCGGTTAGGATTCCAATAATTAAACTCGTAGGCTAAACGCCCAACTTGTGCGGAAATCGCAGGGCGAATATCAGATGGTACAGCACTTAAATCGACCACGGTAACATTGGCTTTTTTATCGCCTAATCCCACAAAAGTGCGTAATAAATCCACCATGCTTTCTGAACTTTTACGTTTTTTCGGTCTGAGTAAAAAATCATAGCGTACGTCATTTAAGCGACTTTGCATTTTAATCAGGAAATTATCAAATTGCCCATACAAAGGACCTAGCACTTTACCAAAGGCTTTTTTCTCTTCGTTCGCAGTTTTAAATGCCATATACATCTCCGCTAAGGAGAAGTAAATAGGCGTATCAATTGAAAAGGTAGACAAGCCAATGCGCTTAGACTCTTTGCGCTTGAGCTGCATCAATATTTCGCTCATAAACGACATTTGTGTGGACGCGCCTTTATCTTCCCTATCAATAAATAGATCGACTAATTCAGCATAGCTCATCATCCAATACGGCATTTCCATTTCTTGCGCATCAATGCAATTGACCACGCTTTCATCAAATGCCGAATACCGTTTGCCGTTGCTATCTTTCCAGCAATATTCACCGTGTAAATCTAGCAAAATGATATGGCTTTTAGGCATAGATTTAATAGCGCGTTGAATCAGGTTCGTTACTGCCCATGATTTACCTGAACCAGATTGCCCAACAATAGCAAAATGGCGACTGAAAAAAATCTGTGGATCAAGACCTAGATGATAATCCCTATGCGAAGATAGCTGACCAACAAAAAATTTATACTTTTGGTATTTTGAAAAAATAGCACTGACTTCGGTGATACCAACGGCATAAACCTTTGCACCCGCTGTCGGATAATTAGTGATGCCACGAGAAAATGTACCATCCTTTAAAATTTCACCGACAGGGGCTAAAGCGATAAAACGATCCGTTTTACGCATATCGGCGTTATCAAAACGATTTACTTCCCACATTTTAATAGTGACGGCTAAGATATTGATATTAGCTTGCCTAATAGCGACATACGAACCGATATGACCGACTAAAATTTCTTCATTGTCTACTTTGATACGCGATGTGTCTTTGACGAATTCTTCTGCTATTCTGGCATCCATGCCGTTATTGCGAATTTCAGATAAATAGCCAATGAGAATATTGGATGACTGTGTGGACAATGTTTGACTCCTGTTTGCATGGGTGCTAAAAATAAAAAGGTTATTTTTGCGTCTTCAACTTAAGGCGGAAACACTTTTTACCGTCTTTTATGAATAACTAAAGCACAGTAGGTTGGAGTCGCTTACTCACCCTAAACTACAGTACTGAGTTTTTATTTTAGTTGAAATTATCCACAATATGACTATTTATTTATCCATTCATACAATTCTGTCAATGTAGGATCACATTTACAGCAACTGGTACCGCAAGCAGACTCTAACGGCATGACCCGCACATAACCTTTACTAATCCATTTGCCCAGCATACCGCGCAAGGCATCAGCGTCAATATTAAAATGATTAACTAAGTCTGCCAGCGAGACTCTACGTTGTTGTTGTAAATAACTTCTTAAATCAGACAAAATCATTCGCTAAACCTCCTGCATGGATTTTTCGGGTCTTTTGCCCAATAGCCACAAACCGAACAACACCGATAAAAAAGCTACTAACAAGCCTATAATCCAAACTAAAGAATAGCTAGGGTGCTGGCTATATCGTATGGTTTGGTAAAAAATAGTGGCCGTCATATAAGCGATACCTGTTGTCCAGAACACCACAAACAGCGTCCAGTTGCGATTAGTTTCGCGGTAAATCGCGGCTGTGGCGGCAACACACGGCGCGTACAATAAAATAAATAATAGATAAGCAAAAGCTCCTGCTTTACCATCAAAACTGCGCTGCATGGCGGCAAAGGTTCCCGTATTAACCGCTTGTTCTTCATTGACTGAACCCAGCCCTAACGGGTCTAGGAGATTATCAGCCACCTTGCCTAAGTTATCGGGAATTGTTGCGCAAGCCGTTACAAGCGCGTCTTTAAGATTAAATAGAGCTTGTTCAGACGGTGCGTTAGCATTAGCCATTTGGCTATACAAGGCATCCAAAGTACCAACCACAGCTTCTTTAGCTAACACGCCCGTAAAAATGCCCACGGTGGCAGGCCAATTGTCATTAGCGATACCCATCGGTTTAAAGGCAGGCGTTAAAGTACGCCCAATTTCACTCAATACCGATTTATCGCTGTTCTCTTGTCCAAAACTGCCATCTGTTCCTAAGGCATTCAGAAAATTTAACACTAACACCATCGGCACAATCACTTTGCCTGCATTGACCAAAAATGAATGCAGTCTGTCCCAAGTACGCAAGAATACACCGCGAAAAGTGGGTAAATGATAAGTAGGTAATTCCATAATAAACGGCGTAGTTTCACCTTTAAACAAAGTATGGCGCATAATTAAGCCTGTTAATACGGCAACGACTATACCTAATAAATACAAGGCAAACACCAAATTCTGTCCGCCAACAGGAAAAAACGCCGCCGCAAATAACGCGTAAACAGGCAATCTTGCCCCGCATGACATAAAAGGGTTCATCAAATTAGTCAGAATTCTATCGCGTTGATTTTCCAACGTGCGTGTCGCCATAATCGCAGGTACATTACAGCCAAAGCCGACTATCATCGGCACAAATGATTTTCCTGGTAGACCAATCAAACGCATGAACCTATCCATGACAAACGCCGCGCGTGCCATATAACCTGAATCTTCTAGTGCGGATAAGAACATAAACAAAAAACCGACAATCGGAATAAAAGTAGCTACCACTTGAATACC
>Ga0208114_1000366_pt1 | contig 11769 bp, 11 predicted proteins | sample LakWasMeta2_LOW4_2_FD_183854 | JGI IMG/M metagenome (GOLD analysis project Ga0208114, IMG submission 183854) | Freshwater sediment methanotrophic microbial communities from Lake Washington under simulated oxygen tension - Sediment Metagenome... | ecosystem: Environmental > Aquatic > Freshwater >... | reverse complement strand
GCCGCCTCGCGCTTGCCGGGCAAACCCCTGCGATTGATTGCCGGTGAGCCGATGGTGGTGCACGTAGCTCGTCGAGCACTGGCAGCCGGTGCTTCGCAGGTGGTGGTGGCTACCGATGACCAGCGCATCGCCGATGCCGTCAAACAGTATCCCGTCACTGTCTGCATGACACGCGTGGATCATGCCTCGGGGACCGACCGATTGGCCGAGTGTGCGGAACAACTGCATTGGTCCGATCGGCAAATCATCGTGAATCTTCAGGGTGACGAACCCTTTGCCCCGGCCGCAGGGATTCGTGCAGTTGCCTCAGTGCTGGAAAACGCCGATGCCCCGATGGCCACTCTGGCCACAGAAATCACCGACACAGACACGTATTTCGATCCAAACGCCGTCAAAGTCGTTCGTGCCGCCAATGGCAATGCCCTTTATTTCAGCCGCGCACCGATGCCCTGGCAACGTGATCGCTTTTCGGCGGATCGCGTCAATCCGCCTCAACCCGGGGCACTTCGCCATATCGGCATCTACGCCTACCGTGCCGGTTTCCTGAAAACCTTCACGCAACTCCCGATGGGCCAACTCGAACAACTCGAAGCGTTAGAACAATTGCGTGTATTGGAAGCCGGCTATCACATCGCCGTCGGTATTACGCCGGAGGCATTTCCGCCCGGAGTGGATACCGAAGCGGATTTGGAGAGGGCGGAGTTTCGGTTTCAGCAACGCATTGCTGGTGACGTGTAAATTCAATGCCGCAATTTTCAGGAATTGCCCAATACCACCATTTACGCTTTAGTTCTGATCGACGAGACAAACGGTACGACAAATCGGGCCAATGTCAGTATCGCAAAATACAAAGCGCCAAATGCCATCACAAGTCGAGCTTGTAGGTTGGTGCCTTGGCCCAACGCTTTTAGCAGCGCCGTTGCAGGGCGATGATCATATCGTTGTTTACAGTCAGCCAGGGAATTGGTAATCGACGTGGCCGTTCATGTCTTGACCATCGAAGGCCTGGTCACGATACGGTCCATTGCGGTCAACCCAATGCAGGAATAAATGTGCAGACCAGCGATTCGGATTTGGCGTAACCCGACCGTGGCGATACTCGGTTCCGCGATATAACACGGCATCGCCGGGCGCCATCGGAAATTCACTGTATTTTTCGCTGCCAAAATCCTCGTCGCCGCGCATTGTGTAGCGTTGCGCCTCGCTAACTCTGGAATCGGCAACCGCCAAGGCCCACGGGATGTTATCGGCATAAGCCAAAGTTAGAGACAGTGAGTGTTCGCAAGCCGGTCGGTCGGCGTGCACTCGGCAAATATCACCCTGCTGATAGGTGCGGAAGTAGCAATAGGTAGGCAGTAACTCGACACCGGTAGCAGCTTCGATTTTTGGCGTCAGACCCCACAAAAAAGTCATCAACGCCGGCCACTGTGCGCCCGACACTTCATAACATACCTTGTTACCGATGCTTGGCGGCACCAGCGCAGAAGGCGCTCTCGAGACACGCTGACCAATGAAATTCGCGAAGGCTGCGGTCAATTCAGCGGAATAAAGCCCTTCCAATAATATTGCGCCGGTGTTTTGGTAGGAAGAAGTTGTGTTCATGCAGCGTGGATTCCATAGCTCGGCGACCATCAGCCCGGTGGTGCCTCCGGTTTCGGAGAGAAGCATTTTGCATAACTTGACGATGAATCGGCAGCTGCAGCAATATTGCTCGCGCGGTTCACAGCTGGCGCAACGATTCAACTCGCGCATCATAGCGCATTGGAATTGGATTTATAGCCTGAAAGATAAAAACAAAAACAGGCCTGAGTCATCAATTGCGGATGCATTGCGCCACAAGCGCACCTTGTGACACCAAAAAAAACGGACTTTTTCTTCCGCTTTTCTTTTACGCAAACAACAAAAATTATAGCGATTCGAAAACACCCGCAGCGCCCATGCCGGTGCCGATGCACATCGTGACCATGTCGTATTATTGTTTACGTCGTTTTATGAATGGCCCAAGCAATTTAGCCAAGCCCAACATCCCAAAATATAAAACCCCGAATGCGACCACTCGATGCGGCTCGCTTTCCCAGATTCCTTCGCTTTCAGGGTCGAGACCGAATGTGGCGACCAATTCAGGCGTTATGCCGAAATAGGGCAGGTCAACAGCAATCGTAAAGAAACAGGCAAACAGATACACGGCGACCATGCCGGCCCATGCGGCCATGGCTTGCATGGTTTGATCATCAGTAGGTTTCTTGAGCATCCAGGATAGCTTGCCGACAAATAGCCAGCCGAATGCCAGCAACATCCACCATGCCTCAAATGACCAGGCGAACAGGCCGATCATCAAAAGATAAAAAGAAGTAAGCCCACCAAGAGCCAGCCAGCGATGGCTGCGAGCCCAATCGCGGTTGGCACCAAACCCGGTGTAAAAACCGGTCGCATGCACCAGGAAAAACTCGACCAGCATCGTCAACATGGTCGCTTTGACGGCACCGGCGCCGAACAGGAAAGGCGATATCCAAATAGTCGCAAAGACGGCCGACGTGGCGGCATCGGGCAGGGCGGATAAAAAACCTTGAAGCAACGGTGGCAAGGGTTTGGCGATGGCGGGGTCCTCTAGGTGGGTCGCAGATCCGGCAATGGATTTTGCTGAAAGTGCACAAGATGCTGTTTCAAGCCCGCTTCACAGGCAATCACATTTCTCTGCGTATTGTCATTCAACCAGCGGTCATTCGGATTGATACCATCGGGTTGGAGTTCACGGTGATAAATGTGTGTCGCCAATCCAGCAAAGCGGATATCTCGACGTTTCAATCCCGCGCGGAAGGCGCGCAACAAAATGTCGTTGTCTTCACGCCCCCAGCCGACAAAGCGTTCGTCGTAACCGTTCACCGCGACTAAATCCTTTCGCCACCAGCCCTGATTGCAGCCTTTGACACCATCGGTCTTTCGACCTTCCGAGATTTTCAAAAGAATCTTGGCAAGCCAGGGCATGCGGAGCGTATGGCGGCGCCGTGCAATGCCTTTGCTGAAAAAGTGCGGGTCCCGGTGTTCCAGTAATAAGGGTTCGGCGTCGAATTCGGGCTGGGTCAGAATGCGGCTACCTTGAACATAGAAACCAGGTTTTGCCGCGCGAATATGGTCCTCGACAAAATGCCGGTTCACCACCATGTCGCCATCGAGAATGATGATGTAATCACCGGTGGCTGCGGCAATTGCGAGGTTTCTGGAACGTGCCAGCCGGAAGCCATCGTCTTCCTGCCAGCTGTGTTTCAGGATGACCGGAAAATCCTTCGCCATTTCCATGATCATGCTTCGCATGGACGCTTTCGAACCATCGTCTGCGACGATGACTTCGTAGGGAAGTACGGTTTGCTGAGCAATGCTGCGCAGCACCGATTTCAGGGCGCTTTCCCAGTTGTAGGTGGTGACGATGAGGCTAACTTGCATTACGACGATTCATTGGGTTTGTATTCTCAGATCCGGCAAGGGGTTCCGCAAAAAGTCTCGCAGATGATTATCGAGGCCAAGTTCGCAGGCGATGATGTTGCGACGGGTATTGTCGTGCATCCATTGTTCGTTGGGATCGATTCCCGTCGGATCGAGCTTGAAATGATACACATGGGTCGCCAACGCAGCGTAACGAAGGTCTCTTCTTTTCAATCCCATGCGATAGGCACGTAACTGGATATCTTCGTCTTCACGGCCCCATCCGGTAAAGCGCTCGTCGAATCCGTTGAGCGCCAGCAGATCCTGTCGCCACCAGCCCTGATTGCACGATGCCACGCCGTTTATTTTCCGGCCTTCGGTTTTTTTTAGGCGCAGCTTGGCAAGCCATGGGGCCCGAAATGTATGCCGACGCTTTAGAATACCTTTGGTAAAAAAATGCGGCTGTCTGTTTTTCAGCAATAATTCGTCGGTGTCAAAGTCCGGCGTCGTCATGATTCGGCTGCCTTGAACGTAAAAGCCCGGTTTCGCCGCATGCATGTGGTCTGCAACATAATGCGGATTCAGCATCATGTCGCCATCCAGAATGATGACGTAATCGCCGATGGCGGCGGCGATGCCGCGATTCCGGGAACTGGCGACTCGATAGCCGATATCTTCCTGCCAGCTATGTTTCAGGATGAGCGGAAAGTCTTTCGCCATTGTCCGGATCAGCGCGGCTGTCGCCTCGCCCGATCCGTCATCGGCCACGATCACTTCATAGGGCAGCACGATTTGTCGCGAGATGCTTCGCAATACGCAGGCCAAGGCACTTTCCCAGTTGTAGGTAGTAACGACGATGCTGATTTTCATTGGCGCAGATTGAAAGAATGACTAATAAAAAAACGGGCAGAGTCTGCCCGTTTTAAGTGCGACGTGAAAAAATATTACAGCGATTCAAAAATGCCTGCAGCGCCCATGCCGGTACCGATACACATGGTGACCATGCCGTATTTATGTTTGCGGCGTTTCATGCCGTGAACGATGGTGGCCGTACGAATCGCACCGGTAGCACCCAGTGGATGGCCGAGTGCAATGGCGCCACCGAGTGGATTGATTTTCGAGGCATCCAGACCGCAATCACGAATGACGGCAAGTGATTGAGCTGCGAAGGCTTCGTTCAATTCGATCCAGTCAAGCTGGTCCTTGGTCAAGCCGGCTTGTTTCAATGCTTTTGGAATCGCGGCAATCGGGCCGATACCCATCACTTCAGGGCGCACGCCGGCCACCGAGAAACTGACGAAACGGGCGAGTGGAGTCAGGCCATATTCCTTGATCGCTTTTTCCGAAGCAAGCAGCACCGCACCGGCACCGTCCGACATCTGCGACGAGTTACCGGCCGTGACACTGCCACCGGCACGGAAGACCGGTTTCAGTTTTGCCAAACCTTCGATCGAAGAATCGGCACGCGGGCCTTCGTCATTCGTTGCAACGAATTCACGCATTTGAACCGTATTGCCCACCAATACCGGCTGACGGGAAATAATCTGATACGGCGAAATTTCCGAACTGAATTCACCGGCGGTAATCGCGGCGATGGCCTTTTGATGCGATGCAAAAGCAAACGCATCCTGGTCTTCACGCGAGATATTCCATTCCGACGCGACTTTTTCGGCGGTGATACCCATGCCGTAGGCAATTGCGATGTTGTCGTCTTCGAACACTTTCGGACTCATCGCGACCTTGTTGCCCATCATCGGTACCATGCTCATGCTTTCGGTACCGCCGGCGAGCATCAAATCGGCTTCGCCGAGCCGAATTCGATCGGCTGCCAGTGCGACAGCTTGAACGCCGGAAGAGCAAAAACGATTGATGGTCTGTGCGGCGATGACATTCGGCAAACCAGCCAGTAACAGGCCGATACGCGCCACGTTCATGCCTTGCTCGCCTTCCGGCATGGCACAACCGATGATGGCGTCATCGATACGGCTGGTATCGATCCCCGGCGCCTGGGCACAAACGGCTTTCAATACATGCGCCAACATTTCGTCGGGGCGGGTGTTACGGAACATGCCACGTGGCGCTTTGCCAACCGGAGTGCGGGTGGCGGCGACGATATAGGCTTCCTGAATTTGTTTCGACATTGTGATTCTCCTGGTCTCGTGCGCTTAGTTGCGAAGTGGTTTGCCGTTTTGCAGCATATAAATGATGCGTTCCTGGGTTTTCGGCATCATCGCCAACGCGATGAAATGCTCGCGTTCCAGTTTCAGCAACCATTCCTCGTCGACCAATGAACCACGATCGACATTGCCGCCGCACAGAACCGTCGCAATGCGGGTTGACACTTCCATATCGTGCTCGGAGATAAAACGGCCTTCGAGCATGTTGACGAGCATCATTTTGAAAGTCGCGATGCCGACATCGCCTGCGACCGGAATTTGACGTGACGGAAGAGCAGGGCGATAGCCCGATTCCGACAATGCTTTGACCTGTTGCTTGGCGACATGCAGCAATTCATAGGCGTTGAAAATGACAAGATCGTTTTCGCGAGCAAGTTTCAGTTCTTTGGCTTCGAGTGCAGAAGCCGAGACTTTACCCATGGCAATCGCTTCGAAGTAAGGTTTCAGGCCTGCAAATACATCGCCGCCCTGGCCGGCAGCCAAGCCGACGCGAGTGGCGATCTCTTTCAGGCCACCGCCGGCAGGCAGCAAACCTACGCCGGCTTCAACAAGTCCGATGTAGCTTTCCAGCGAAAATACGGTGCGAGCCGAATGCATCTGGAATTCGCAACCGCCGCCAAGTGCCAGACCGCGGACAGCTGCCACCACGGGCACCAACGAATATTTGATGCGCTGGCTGGTGGCCTGGAAGTTGGCGACCATCGATTCGAATTCTTTCAACTTGCCGTCTTTCAGGCTTTGCATCGCGCCTGAAAGATCGGCACCGGCCGAGAAGGTGTCTTTGCTTTGCCAGATCACCATGCCGGTAAAATCTTTTTCGGCGATATCGATCGCCTGCTGGATTCCGGACAACACGCCATCGCTGACGGTGTTCATTTTGGTCTTGAAGCTCAGCACCGCAACGCCATCACCGTCATGCCACATGCGAACGGCATCGGTTTCGAACACGGTTTCGCCAGGCGAGAATACTTCGCCCAACACGGGGTCCGGGAAACGCTGGCGTGCATAGACCGGATTGGTCGAACGACCAACGACTTTGTTTTGTGCCGGGCTATAGCTGCCAGCCGCTTCATTCACGCCATCACGTTCGCTCACCCAGGCCGGCAATGGCGCCGAGCTCATGGATTTTCCGGCGGCGATATCTTCCTGAATCCAGCTGACCACTTGTTTCCAGCCAGCCGACTGCCAGGATTCAAACGGACCCTGTGCCCAGCCGTAACCCCAGCGGATGGCGAGATCGACATCGCGTGCGGTATCGGCGATATCGGCCAGGTTGTAGGCGCTGTAGTGGAACAGATCACGGAACATGGCCCAAAGGAACTGTGCTTGCTTATGTTCACTGGCGCGGAGCTTGGCGAATTTTTCAGCGGGATTTTTCGTCTTCAGTATTTCGACGATTTCCGGTGCGGCTTCACCGGTAGATGGTCGGTAGTCCTGGGCCTTCAAATCCAGCACAACGATATCTTTGCCTCGCTTCTGGAAGATACCGGCACCGGTTTTCTGGCCCAAAGCACCTTTGGCGATCAAAGCCTGCAACCAATCCGGCGCTTTGAAATAGTCTTTCCACGGATCATTCGGCAAGGTGTCTGCCATCGTTTTGATCACGTGGGACATGGTATCCAGACCGACGACATCGGAAGTTCTGTAGGTGGCCGATTTTGGACGGCCGAGTAGGGGCCCCGTCAGGGCATCGACCTCATCAAAGCCCAAACCGAAGGCGGCGGTGTGGTGCAAAGTGGACAGAATCGAGAAAACGCCAATTCGGTTGCCGATGAAGTTCGGCGTGTCCTTGGCGTAAACGACCCCTTTGCCGAGTGTGGTGACCAGGAAAGATTCCAGACTTTCGAGCACGGCCTTATCGGTATCTTTACAAGGAATCAGTTCGGCCAAATGCATGTAGCGGGGTGGATTGAAGAAGTGCACACCGCAGAATCTATGATGAAGTGATTCATCAAGAACATCAGCTAAGCTATTGATTGACAAGCCTGAAGTGTTGGATGCCAGTATGGCATTCTTGTTTACATAAGGCAGAATCTTGGCATACAGGTCTTTCTTCCAATCCAGGCGTTCCGCGATGGCTTCAATAATCAAATCGCAGCCTTTCAACCACTCCAGATGCTCGTCGTAATTGGCTGCGACAATGGCAGTCGCCTTGTCTTTGGACGCCAGCGGAGCGGGCGAAAGCTTGCCAAGATTGGCGATGGCTTTATTCACGATACCGTTCTTTTCGCCGTCTTTCGCGGGCAAATCGAAGAGGATGGTGTCTACATTGGCATTGACCAAGTGGGCGGCAATTTGCGCGCCCATCACGCCAGCGCCGAGAACGGCGACTTTACGGATGCGAAGCTGTGACATGTGAAACTCCGGGTTTATGTATCGAAAAGTGGAAAAAAATCAGGCTGCCCGTAAACCGGCAGCGGCGAAACGTATTAGACCTTGGGCAGCTTTATCGGCATGGGCTCGGTCTGAGACACCTGCGGGGCGCTTGATCAGCCCGAAATCTGCCATGGCATAGGTCAGTGCGCCGGCGGTGAAGTCCAGCCGCAAATACAAATCCTCCTTGGCCAGATTTGGCAGGCAGCCCGCCAAGGCCTTGGCGAATTCACGAAGCACCTGGCCATAGTTGTCCGAAAGAAATTTACGCAGACCATCATTCTTTTCGGCGTAGGCCCGGGCTAAAACACGAACGAACGCCGAGCCATGACGGTCGTAGGTAAGTGCCAGCGCAGGCTGAATAAAGGCCGCGAGAATGGCTTCAAGGTCGCCGGGTTTTTCTTCCAGCGCTTCACGCAATTGATTCAGACGGCGCTCGCTCATCTCGTCCATGCGACGACGAAAGACTTCATTGACGAGGTTTTCCTTGGAGCCGAAGTGATAATTGACCGCTGCAATATTCACGTCGGCACGGCTGGTTACCTGCCTCAGCGAGGTGCCGGCGAATCCGAATTGGGCGAACAATTCTTCGGCAGCGCCAAGAATCCGATCTTTGGTATTGAAATGGGCGGTTGGCATGATCTCGACTCTGTGTCCAGCGTTTGATTCAAACGGATGTTTCAAGCTTAAATTCGAACGTTTGTTGGGTCAAGCCAATTGCTTCACAAAATCGCGAGTGGCGGAAGCCGACCACGAACGCGACATAGCTTTCATAATTCACGCTAAGTGCGTGTTTAATTGAGGTTTTTATGGTAAATTTAGCGACTTTCAACCCTTAGACACTGGAGTTACACCATGGCGCTGGAACGCACCATCTCAATTATCAAACCCGATGCCGTTGCGAAGAACGTAATTGGCCAAATTTATGCCCGTTTTGAAAATGCCGGCTTGAAAGTCGTCGCTGCAAAAATGAAGCACCTGTCTCGCAAAGAAGCCGAAGGTTTCTATGCCGTCCACAGCCAACGTCCTTTCTTCAACGCACTCGTTGAATTCATGATTTCCGGTCCGGTGATGATCCAGGTTCTGGAAGGCGACAACGCCGTCCAAAAGAATCGTGACCTGATGGGTGCCACCAATCCGAAAGAAGCTGCCGCCGGTACCATCCGTGCAGATTTTGCGGAAAGCATCGATGCCAATGCCGTACACGGTTCCGACAGTCTGGAAAACGCCGCGATTGAAACCGCGTATTTCTTCGCTGCCACCGAACTTTGCCCACGCTGAGTTTCAAAGAGAAAATCGTGACCGACGTTAAAGCCAAAATCAATTTGCTCGATCTCGACCGCACAGGCATGGTGGAATTTTTCACCGGCCTGGGCGAAAAGCGTTTTCGCGCCGAGCAGGTGATGAAATGGATTTACCATCGTCACGTCGACAACTTCGAGGAAATGACCGATCTTGGCAAAGCACTGCGCGCCAAGTTGGTCGAACACGCCGAAGTTCGTGCACCAAAAACAATGTTCGACAAACCTTCGCTCGACGGCACCCAGAAATGGCTGCTCGGTATGGATACCGGCAATGCCGTCGAGACGGTTTTTATTCCCGACAAAGGCCGCGGCACGCTCTGTGTATCAAGCCAGGTCGGTTGCGGTCTGAATTGCCAATTTTGCTCGACTGCAACGCAAGGGTTTAATCGCAATCTTTCCACCGCCGAAATTATTGGCCAGGTTTGGGTTGCAGCCAAAGCACTGGGCAACCAGGTGCATCAGCAACGCAAACTCACCAACGTCGTCATGATGGGGATGGGCGAGCCTTTGTTGAACTTCGACAATGTCGTCCGCGCAATGAGCATCATGCGTGACGATCTCGGTTTCGGCCTCGCCAACAAACGCGTCACATTGTCGACCGCCGGTCTGGTGCCAATGATCGACCGTCTTTCGCTGGAAAGCGACGTCTCGCTGGCGGTTTCGCTGCACGCCGCCAACGACGAATTACGCACCGAACTGGTTCCGTTGAACAAAAAATACCCGCTAGCCGAATTGATGGATGCCTGCATACGTTATGCAGAACGCAAACCGCGTACTTCCATCACTTTCGAATACACGATGATGAAAGCCGTCAACGACACGCCGGCGTTGGCACGCCAGTTGGTCAAATGGGTGCATACGCTGCACTCGAAGGCGCAGCGCAACGACATCGCAAAAATCAATCTGATTCCATTCAATCCATTTCCCGGCACGCGTTTTGAACGCTCGACCGAAGAAGACATTCGTGCCTTCCAGAAAATCCTTCTCGATAACGACGTGCTGACCATGGTTCGCCGCACGCGAGGCGACGATATCGATGCCGCCTGTGGCCAGCTGAAAGGACAGGTGATGGACAAAACCAGGCGTCAATCAGAATTCAAGGCAAAACTTGAAGCACAAGGCATCAGTGATGCGGCCTAAGTTTGCCAGCAATTTGGTCACGATCTGGCTTTCGCTGGCTGGCAGTCTTCTCTGCAATACGGATGCAGCTGCACAAATTCTAAACAGCACGAATCTGCCGACCAAGACGAAAACGGATGCAGTACTTTCCTACGAAGGCAGGCTTGCAATTTCGGTAGCTCAGGAGTTGGTGCAACAAAAAAAATATGTAGAGGCTTTGAAGCAAGCCGATAATGCGGTTCGAGCCGACCCAAAGTCCGGAACACCTCACATGGTTAGGGCCTTTATTCTCGATAAGCTCGGCGAGTCAAAGAAAGCCGGCAATGCTTTCAACAAGGCCATCAGCTTGTCACCCAATGATGGCTATATCCGCTATGAATATGCCAACCATTTGTGCGGCATGAAAGATTTCGCCAAGGCAGACGAGAACTATCTTCTCGCAGCCAAAGACGGAAATTATCCCTTCCCTCACAAAGCCTATGAAAGTGCCGCAGCATGTTCCTATAAAGCGGAAAAAATGGATACCTCAGAAACGCATGCCCGTGCTGCTTTGGCCATTCAACCCGAAAGTGCTGTCGCATTGAGCACAATGGCAATGCTCTTGTACAGCCAATCCAGGTACTTCGAGGCAAGGGCTTTTATCCAGAGACGTGAAGCGCTAGGGCCACTGGACATAACCCTGTTGGAACTTGCCTACAAAATAGAAAAAGCAGCCGGCGACGACCGAGCTGCAGCTCAGTATCAAAAACAATTGGATTTAATGTCGCAAGCTCAAATTCAGCCGCCCACGGGAGAGGGGCAGAAGAAGCCATGAACGATAACGCCTACCAAGAAACCCTATTTGCCGAACCGGTTGGATTACAGCTGAAACATGCCCGTGAAAAGAAAGGCATGAAAGCAAGCGATGCATCGGCCCGATTGAAATTACCCGTTGACGTGATTGAAGCGCTTGAACGCGAGGACTGGAAAAAACTTGGCGCTCCCATTTACGCGCGCAGCTACTTGACCAGTTATTTGAAATTACTCGAGCTTCCTCCAGCGATGGCCAATGAAGTCAGTTTTGAAATGGCACCCGCTGCGACGATGAAATTGCTGAGTGAAAAACCCGTTCGGAGAGACATAGACAAGACACTCGGCACCTTGGGTTACTTTGCCATTACAGGCGTCATTGTCGCTTCAATCATCATGCTTGCAATGCATTTCCAGACCCCCGCGAATCGCAACGAGTCATTGCCCCTGGATATCCAGTCTCAATCTGAAACGGCTGCGCCATTACCGGCACAACAATCTCCGCCGATAACCGCTGCGAACCAGGCTGTCGTCGATACGACTGCACAACCCCCCGTAATGGCAAGCATTGCACCGATTACTACAAA
>Ga0208114_1000361_pt1 | contig 11807 bp, 9 predicted proteins | sample LakWasMeta2_LOW4_2_FD_183854 | JGI IMG/M metagenome (GOLD analysis project Ga0208114, IMG submission 183854) | Freshwater sediment methanotrophic microbial communities from Lake Washington under simulated oxygen tension - Sediment Metagenome... | ecosystem: Environmental > Aquatic > Freshwater >... | reverse complement strand
CCAATCATTGCTAATACATCCGTATCATCTGGCCAACAGGCTTTGGGCGACGTCCACAAACAGAGTTGTGTTAATGCAAAAATATGCATCAGTCAAAATATGATCTTAATGGTTGTTAATTAAAGCGGTTGTGACCAATGCAGCCGACTCATCTAGTGCAGCATGCAGAAATATGTGAATTATATATGCCCTCCAGCCTTAGTGAGCATATCCACAATTGGGTCATGCTGTGTAACCGTAGGTTTCATATTTGATGGCGGAGTTGGTGATCTATATGCGCTCGGTAAGCGTGCACGATAACTACGATACCCATAGCCCTCTGCCATAGGCGCTGATTCTGCGGGCAGATATGCGGTTGCTGGTGCCGGTGCAGCCTCAGTTGAAATAACTCGTCCATTGTATATAACAGTGCTATTTCCGTAGTTACTTAGGGTATGGTTGCTGGCAACATTGTCCGCACGACGTTTGGCATAAAACAGCGGAGTATGGTTCGTAGCATCCTTAGCATTTACATTGGCATTGTATTCAATAAGAGTTCGCACGATTTCTACTGAATTATTATTTACAGCCCGAATTAGTGGCGTATCTAAAGCGTTGTTTGTTAAATCAGGGTTGGCACCATGCACTAAAAGCTGTTGCGTTGCATTGATATTACCTCGTGTTACAGCCATATATAGTGCAGTCTCACCTGCATCATTTTTTGTGTTGACGTCGACTTTACCCGTGGATAAAAGCAGGCTTAATGTGGGGGAGCTACTGCCATAAGAAATAGACTGATGCAATAAAGTTTGACCATTAAACTTACTGTTAAGATTGGCTCCATGCTTGACTAAAAGTTTAAACGTCTCCGGATTTGAGAGCGCTAATGTAATAGCTGATTGACCATTGCTCACGATGTTGGGGTCTGCACCAAGTTCAAGTAAGGCTTCAATCAATGCACCGTTGCTATTGTTGCGACATGCAGCGGCAAGTGCAGTAACTCCATTTTTATTTTCGGCATTTACATCTACGCCGGCATTGACCAACAGCTTGGCACGCTCTACAACATCCTTTGCCCCGCGAAATTGCATTACTAAGCTAATTAAAGCAGTGGAGCCATCTTTCGCAGTACCTTTGGCATTAGCTCCTTTCTCAATAAGCAGGTCAGCCAATTCAAAGTTATTGGAAGTGATGGCTGCGATTAGTGGAGGTCCTGCAGCGCCAGCTTTATTCAAGTCAGCGTGGTTTGAAATGAGGATGTTGGCTACATCCAGTCCGCCGTTACCATTATCCTGACCTCTATTGGTATATTTGGCTGAATAATATAAGGGCGTATTACCATCTTCATCGGCAAGGTTGACATCTGCACCTTGCTTAATCAGGGAGTTCGTCAAGGCCACATTCCCTTTGATTGCTGCACAATGCAAGGCGCTCTTTGAAACACCATCTTGTTTACCCGGGGCGGCTAATAAATTGACATTCATCCCTGCCTGTATAAATAATTGAACGCTACCCTGGTCTCCAGAACAGGCACTTTCCACAAATTTTTGCTCAGAAAATGGGATACCTATTTTCTGAAGATCTTGTTTAGCTGAGTAAGCGTTATAGGCTGGAAGACCGAACTTGTAAGCGGCGATTGTGCCAATCAATATCAGTAGAAATTTAAGAGCTCTAGTTTTGCTCCAGTAATGGGGAATTTGTTCCATACCAGCACCTTTTTTTATTCATTATTGTTCAGCTTAACCTGTAGCTTTGCGTAACTCAAATCAAAAGTCAATTCCTATCTGATAAGCGCCAGCTGCGCAGAATGAACTTTTACGGCAAGGGGGCTGTTTTGGGGATTTAGCTGACATTCAATTTTAATTGGGTAATGATTGGTGCAATATTTATATTGAATTATTGATTTTAAATATTTTTAAACTTAAAACACTGCTCATTCCTAGATTTTTGTGTATTCAGATTTACAGGGATATCTATGGAAAATGAACAATTTTCTGATATTTTTGCATTTATTGATATAAAGATTCATAATTAAACTGACATCTAAAAATAATAATAAGGAATCCTATGTTCTGCTGGGCGACCGTTGTTATTGATATACAGATTCATCATACGCAATGAATGAGCGCAGTTTAAATAACCTGCCTTTGGTTCTGGCAGTGCTGTTGCCATTTTTTGCCTTCTTCATACAATGGATGTATGGCGATGTCGTGCAGCCATTCGCATGGTTTCTTTTTTATCCGGCAGTTTTTCTTAGCGCCTGGCTCGGTGGGTTGCGAGGGGGTTTGCTCGCCACACTCACTTCTGTCGCTATTGTCTGGTGGTTTTTCATCCCGCCACAATTTTCGTTCGGTCTGAAGTCTGCCGTCTCACTGATTTCCGTTGGCGTGTTCAGCCTGATGGGGGTGGTTTTCAGCATTATTCTTGGCCGCCAGAAGAGAATGATCAAACAGGTTGATGAGGCGAATACGACTTTGCGTGACAGCGAAGCGCGTTATCGCATGTTGTTCGACGCAATGGATGAAGGATTTTGCGTAATCGATATGCTTTATGACTCGGATGGCAAAGCGGTGGACTATCGATTTGTAGAAATTAACCAGGCTTTTGAGAAGCAGACAGGGCTGTTGCAGGCCTTGGGCAAGACGATACGCGAAATGGTGCCCGAACACGATGCCGTCTGGTTTGAAATATACGGAAAAGTCGCTTTAACAGGCGAAGCCATTCGTTTCGAGAACCGGGCCAATGCAATGAAACGGCATTACGATGTGTTTGCTTCCCGCATCGGTGGCGATGGAAGCCGGCAAGTAGGTATTCTCTTTAAAGATGTCACTGAGCGTAAGCAAAACGAGCAGGCACTCGTTTCCGCCAAAGAGCAGGCTGAGCTTGCCAATCGCGCCAAGGATTCGTTTCTCGCGACCATGAGCCATGAAATACGCACACCGCTTACTGGCATGCTGGGGATGCTGGAAGTGCTTTCTTTGACATCGCTGGATCGTGAGCAGAACGAAACCTTGCATGCAGCCTGGGATTCCGGCAGAAGCTTATTGCGTATCGTCAGCGATATTCTGGACTGGTCAAAAATCGAGGAAGGTAAACTGGAACTCTCCCCCCGTTCTACATCCATTCATCAACTGCTGCAAGAAGTGGCCAACACTTATTCACGTGTTGCCAGTGCTAAAAGCCTCATGATTATCCAGCACATGGATCCACGTATCAGTGCGGCGCATATGGTCGACCCGCTGCGGCTTTCACAAGTATTGAATAATTTTGTGAGTAATGCGATTAAATTTACCGAACATGGAGGCGTTCAGCTCCGTGCTGAATTAGTCAGCCAACTCGATAGTAGCGAGACCATATGCTTCTCTGTTAAAGATACTGGCATTGGAATGAGTAAAGACGTGCAGAAACATCTATTCCAGCAATATCATCAGGAAAGTGCGGATACTGCCCGCATGTATGGCGGGACTGGTCTGGGGCTGTCAATCTGTCGTCGACTGGCAGGGTTCATGGGCGGTAAAATCGAATTGGAAAGTGATCCAGGCCGTGGGTCTACTTTCAGCCTTATTTTAACCTTACCGGTTTCCGCTGATTTAGGGGAAGTTGTTCAGAATCAGCATCCGGAAGTCGAGCGAAGAAGCGTTGTTCCTTTGTTTAACGATAATCATAATGCACCGCTAATATTGGCGGTAGACGACCATCCTATCAACCGTAATTTGCTGGCACGGCAGCTTAAACTGCTGGGCTTGCGTTCCGAGACTGCTGAAAATGGGCTAATGGCACTATCTATGTGGCGAGATGGCACTTTTAATATGGTCATCACGGACTGCCATATGCCGGAAATGGATGGCTACGCACTTGCGCAGGCAATACGCAGGATTGAAGTAGAAAAAAGCCTGCCCCACACTCCGATAGTCGCCTGGACAGCCAATGCATTGGCTGAAGAAAGCGATCATTGCAAATCTGCCGGCATGGATGATTTATTGGTCAAACCAGCCAATTTGATGCAATTGAAAGAAGTGCTCATAAAGTGGTTGCCCATTTCTACAATAATGGATAATCAAGTTAACGCTTCTGTGCATGGAGACACCAGCCAAACCAATGACCCGATTAATTTCGAAATATTGAAGGAAATGGTCCCTAGCAACATTGAACAATCCCAGGTGCTGCAAGACTTTCTGGCATATATCCGCACCGATAATCCTAAGCTGATTCAGCTTCTGAAAGTGGGTGATCAAGTGAATGCTGAACGCATGGCTCATCGCATGAAAGGATCCAGCCGCATGGTAGGGGCGATTCAATTGACCAATATCTATGCATTCATCGAAAAAGCATCACAAAGCGGGGATATCACTAATCCCCAAGTAATCATCGCTGCATTAGATGACGCTATACAACAGTTTGAAGCTTGCCTGTTGGAAACGGCAGATCCAAAAACAAAATAAAAAAGTGGAAAAATTATGCTAGTAAAAGAACTGAGCATTTTAGTTGTTGAAGACGATGATTTTCAGCGTCAGATGGTCATTAACATGCTGCGCTCGCTAGGTGTAGCTTCGATATATGATGCATCCAATGGCCAGCAAGCGATTGAAATGATTCGCAGGGAAAATGAAAACCCCGTAAACATCATCATCTGCGATTTGAATATGCCGGAAATGGATGGCCTGGAATTTTTGCGGCATTTAGGCCAGGAGCACCATAATGTTTCTATTATCCTGGTCAGCGCGCTGGGTAGCCGATTGCTGGGGTCCGCGGCGAGAATGGCGAAAATGTATGGCATAAAATTACTTGGCGCTATTGAGAAGCCAATTGCATTACAGCAACTCAAGAATATGTTCCTTAAGTATGACAGCTCAGAAAATAAATGGCTGAAAGCGGCAAACATTACGGATGGCTTTATGCTTAAAGAGATTCTGCAAGGCATCCAGGCAGATGAGTTTGAGCCATTCTTTCAGCCTAAGGTGGACTTGGCGACAGACCAGTTGGTAGGCGCTGAAGTATTGGCGCGCTGGAATCATCCAAAGCTAGGCGTTGTCGGCCCTTATGGTTTTATTCCGCAACTCGAACAAAGCAAGAATATTGAAGGCTTGACCTTTATGATGCTTGAGAAGGCCTCGGTTGCGCTGCGCGAGTTTCATGATAAAGGTTATAACTTTAACCTATCCGTTAATATATCCCTGGCTTCATTGAATGATACTGCGTTTGCCGATAAGATCACCCGCATTGTCCGAAATGTCGGTCTTGATCCCTGGCATATTATTCTAGAAATCACTGAAACCGCTGCCATGACCGATGCAGCACACGCATTGGAGAATCTGGCACGCTTGTGCATGAAAGGATTCACACTTTCTATCGACGATTATGGCACTGGTTATTCCACCATGCAGCAGCTTACCCGCATTGCCTTCAGTGAGTTGAAGATTGACCAGTCTTTTGTCAAGGATTTGTCGGATAGCGAGGCAATGCGTATTGTCGTCGAGTCTTGCATAGACATGGCACATAAACTGCAGGTTAAGAGTGTTGCCGAGGGCGTGGAGACACAGAAAGACTGGGATATGCTTAAAGGCCTTGGGTGCGATACTGCGCAGGGTTATTTTATAGCAAAGCCTATGAATCTGGATTCATTTACGAGGTATCTATCCAGTAATCAGCTTCAATAGCAGGTTTTGAAGTTGATTGTTGTCCAGATAGATATTTCGTTTGGCACGTTCTTTCTTTAAGCTACTGAAGCAAGGCTCTGCTTGCGCATGGCAATCATTGGCAATATAGCTTCTTTAATTAAATAACCAGTGCCGTACGAGTTTTGTATAACGCGGCATGACAACATACACCATGAGTGAAACTACAGCGCCAGTTACAATCAAAGTGTTAAGCAAGTGATTATCTGGCACGTTAAACCACCTCAAAATCGGTAAAAGAATTAATGGCAGGCTCACAACAAGCGGGAAAATTGCAGACCAGGTTACCAGAAACTGTTTCCAGCGCACCGGTGATTTAGGTTTTTCTCCAACCTGGCTGAACAGGAAATCCAGGCCGCTATTGATATGCACGTATTCCTGATTGGCTAACAGGCTATCTATTTTTGAAATCAATCGTCTTCGATCTTCTGATTCTATCCAGTTTTTAAGGTTTTGATGATTGTCATAGCGGATGATGACCGTGTAAGTATCGGTAAGCCCTGTAATGGGCCGGATAATGTGCCAATCCAGCAATCCTTGCGATGCTTTGCAAATAGGACCAATTTCATTCAGCCATTGCTCGTATTGCGGCTGCTGTATTGCTGATACACGGTGCGTAATGACAACTGTTGCGCCATTTTCCGTATTTGCTGAGATGGTTCCCTTAGTCATGGTTTTTCAAACCTTTCATCTTCTTATTCTGAATGGTCATGTTACTTAACAGGCTGCAGCGATCAAGCAGCAGCCTGTTTGCCTTGGTTATTTTTTAGCGTTCAATGCGTTGTACGAAGTGATGAGATTGCGATAGTCAGGAATATGGTTAGAGCACAGGGCAGCCAGGCCTTCGATATCGTTACGCCAGTCACGGTGCAATTCACAAGCTACGCCGAACCATGTCATCAACTGTGCGCCTGCGGCTTCCATGCGGCGCCAGGCTGCATCTCGTGTCATTTCATTAAACGTGCCTGATGCGTCAGCCACTACAAATACTTCAAAACCTTCTTCTATGGCAGACAGCGCGGGGAAAGCGACGCATACTTCGGTCACCACACCAGCGATGATAAGCTGCTTTTTACCGGTAGCTTTAATAGCTTTTACAAAATCCTCATTATCCCAGGCATTAATTTGACCAGGACGTGCAATGTAAGGCGCATCCGGGAACAATTCTTTAAGCTCTGGCATCAGCGGGCCATTGGGGCCACTTTCAAAGCTGGTGGTCAGGATGGTCGGCAGGTTAAAGAACTTTGCTGCATCTGCCAATGCCAGTACATTGTTCTTGAATTTGTCGGGGTCGATATCTCGCACCAGGGATAGCAGCCCCGCTTGGTGGTCAACCAGTAAAACTGCTGCATTATCGCGGTCTAGACGTACATATGGTTTATTCATGATATTTCCTTTTTTAGTGAGTGTTAAGTGTTAATGTGTCATCGATATTTAAGCTGCTTTTACAAAGCGGCCATGGTGATAGTCATCAAAAGCCTGGTTGATCTCTTCCACGCTATTCATCACAAAGGGTCCATGTCCAACCACCGGTTCATGCAGCGGCTCCCCGTTTAAAACTAATAACATCGAGTCTTGCTGAGCTTCCAAAACCAGCTCCGTGCCTGTGCGCTGCAACACTGCAAGTTCGGAAGGGCGTACGGTATAGGTGTCTCCCAAACCAACTGCACCACGTAATACAAATACTGCAGTCGTATGGCCTTCCGGCAGGGTAAATGTGGTCGTGCTACCCGCGTTCAGCCTTACATCCCATACGTTCATGGGGCTGAAGGTATGGGCCGGCCCTGCTTGACCGGCGTATTCACCGGCAATTACGCGTACCTTACCGGCATTGTCAGCAAGTAATACTTCCGGTATTTGCGTTCTGACTATGCCTTGATAGCCAGGGGTGGTCATTTTATGTTTTGCCGGCAAGTTCACCCAAAGCTGTATCATCTCGAAAGGGCCGCCATTACGCGCATAATCATCACCATGATACTCTTCATGAATGATGCCCGAACCGGCCGTCATCCACTGCACTTCACCAGGGCCAATTGTGCCGCCTGCGTTGGTAGAGTCATGATGCGAAACCTGCCCGTCATATACGATAGTCACAGTTTCAAATCCACGGTGCGGGTGTTGGCCTACTCCACGGCGCTCTTCTGTTGGTTCAAATTTGGCTGGGCCTGCATAATCCATCAGCAGGAACGGTGACATCTCTTCGTGAATGTCACGGTATGAAAAGATGCTTTGCACCGGGAATCCATCTCCTACCCAGTGGTTGCCATTGCTACGTTTGATAAAAGATAGTTTTTTCATGTTGCGCTCCTCATTGCGTTACGATGATTCACACTATAAAGATATGACAAATTGCAGACTAGATGGTTAAATGTGAAATTACTTTTCATTTAAATGAATAATATGGATTTTAACGAAACCGCTGTATTTGTGAAGGTCGTGCAGGCAGGAAGTTTCAGTGCGGCAGCTCGACAATTAGGCTTACCTACTTCGACCATCAGCACCAGGGTAGCAAGGTTAGAAGCACGGCTTGGCACTACTTTGCTGCAGAGGACAACCAGGCGAATAAGTCTCACGGAAGCAGGCACCGTTTACTATCAGCATGCTGCTTTAGGTTTGGGCTATATGCTTGAAGCGGAAGCCGCGCTAGATGAAGCCCGCCAACAGCCGCAGGGAAGGTTGAAAATTACTGCACCTGCTGATTTAGGTGATTACTTGCTGGCAGGGCTATTGGAACATACACAACGTGAGTTTCCAGCTCTGGAATTAGAACTCTTATTGACAGATCGCTATATAGACCTTGTTGCGGATGGCGTGGATGTTGCGATTCGGACAGGGCCATTACGAGACTCCAGTTTGATCGCAAAGTCTCTAGGTACCATACATTGGGCATTATTCGCTAATCAAAACTATTTAAAGCAAGCCGCACCTTTAAAGGCTCCGCAAGATTTGCACTCACACCGTTGTGTGCAATTCACTCCTTTAGGGCGTGATGCCTGGGATTTGAGTAGTAGCCAGAATGCACTGACGATACCCATGCAAGGCCGAACTATGATTAATAACATTGGCGTTGTAAAAGCCATGGCCGAGAATGAACAGGGCGTGGCATTGCTGCCGGCATTTATCTGCAAACAAAGCATTACTAGCAGCAAGCTGATGCGGGTGTTGCCAGAATGGCAGGGAAAAGCTGATCCTGTACATCTGGTTTATCCTAAGCAGCGCTTTATGCCTCCTAAGCTACGTGCTTTTATCGACCTTGCACAAGAAAAATTAAAGTCTCATTTCCTGGAATAGCGGTGAATCGGTAATGGAAGCGAGTGCTGTTGCCTGGTAACGCAACTGATGGATTTAATTATTGAGCCGATTCCAGCCAATCCAGTTTGCTGGAATCAATAAAGTATTGGTGAACGTCATTTGCGGTGCCCATGATTTGTTTAACTAAAGTACCATCTTTAATCGCATTCCATGGGGCTACGTTGCTTTCCCAGTTTTTGAGATTCGCACCAAGCTCATAATCAACCCACCATGGCCACCACGGGCTTTGCTTTCCGGAACCAAATCTGGCAGACATTGTATTATTGATATTTTGCCAATGTTCACCGGTATTGATGACTGTATTTTCTCTTCTTCTTATACCCCAATAAAATCCATTTAAGTCTGGGTTCCTGAACTCAAACCATAACTCAAAAGCAAATGACTGCTGGCTGCAAAAGTTGAAACCAAATCCGGAGTATGTTGGCCACTTGCTGTTCATGCTTTCTTTCCAGGCAAGTTTATAGCCTTTTTTCAGAGTGGCATTGGTTAAGTCATCCTTCAACTTTGCAATGAGCTCTTTTTTTGCATCGTCAATGGCGCTTGATACATTGATTGCAGCTTCAAAATTACCCTCCTGCAAAATAATGTTTTTAACTTCATTTGCAACAGACATATCCACCTCTCCATTAATATCTTTACGGATAAACTTAATCAATTCTTCAATAAATGTTCTTACAACGGGTGCTTTGGCATGCGAGGTACATATCTGCAGCCAGTCAATCAGCTCGTCATAACGCATGCTAATAAAGTGCCCTTGCCTTTCTAGTTCCAGGCGCGCTAGTTTTGGGATGCTTGTTTCACTCGGGTCAGAGTTGCATAGATAAATCAGTAACCAGGGCTTGCCACCTGCTTGTTTTTTCATGAATGCAGCATAATCAAGAAGCTGGTTTTTTTGGTCTTCGGCCCATGGTTTGTTTTCTATGCCAATCAATTCACCATGCGTAAATGCGAGAAAAACATCAATGCGCCTTTGATGATCTATGCATTGTTCCAGCTTGATTTTGCAGCCTTCGGCATGTGCGGCATTCCATTGAAAAATTTGCTTCTTATCTATGATGCCACTGTATGTTTCATCTTGGCGGATGTTTAGCATCTTGGCTTGTAATAACAGGTTTGTTTGTATGAGCAGCTGTTTTAAAAACACATCGCCCTGGCCATGCTTGCCGCCTGGATTGAGTAAATTGCCTATGCATCTGGACAAGCCCATCTCATCATCACGCAAATAGTCGAAGATGTAAAAATCCGGTGCAATCTGACTTCCGTATAGTCGTTTTGCTTCTTTAAGGCTTTCAATTTTTACACTTACTTCCCTGAGAAAGTCAGCGACCCCTTTTTCTGGCATGGTGTTTCCTTGCAGTAGATTCTTAATTGTTATAAACCAACAATAACATATTTGTTTGTGGCAGCAGGTTCGTATTAGTGATGTTCATAATGTTCAGATAGTCCTGGTTTACAGGCCATTGCGGGATCAGGTCTGTTGCGGCTTCTAGTTTTCTCTTAAAAGGTAAGTCCTCATTCAGCAACATGATGCTACTTGCTATGATTTTCGCATTGGACCAGATTTTGCTATCAAGCGTATTAGAGTTGATGAACCTGGCTTCGTTACCATATTGCAACGCTATCCTCAGGTCAGCCCAGTCAGTCATAAAGCACCCTGTTTGATTGGGGGTGCGTGTCATACCAATGATGAATAGTAGAAATTTTGTGATCAAATCCAGATGGTCAGATGAGTGGTCCTCGATTGTTATCCAATGTAAATCATTAAATTGGCTTTCATTCATATCAGGGCTGGTTATCTCATCATCCGTAGCCGGGGAAATCCCCACGTTTAACTTTTTAGCTGTAATTATTTCAAAATAAATATCAGCCCCGGTGGCAAGTTGTTCTGTGTGAGAACATGTAAACTTTTCGGTAGAGTCCCCATGCTGGATTTTCTGCCAAAGCGATTTCATTCTTGCAATGCAGACTTCATCACTTGCGAATAGCTTTTGTTTGTTAATAATCTGTATATGCATGGTCAATTTTTCTTTTGATTTTTTCACTGAGGTACTATTTTAAAGAATGACGCGGCAAATAGTGCCACTCTTATGCTCATCATTAAAATCTTGATTGAATAAAGCCTAAATATTTGCCGTACCAGTGATCAATTGGTATCAACCAGGTTTTGTGACGGAATCTTTTTATTGATCAGGTGTCCTTATCTCTGCATTACCTGTCATGTACCAATAAGCACAATTAACTGTGTGCGTTTTCTGAATCGTTTAAGGACTTCAACATTTCTATCTTTAGCAAAAAATTACGCTGGTCTTTTGTCTTTATTGGCATGATTGGCATCACCGCCTATTTTCTAAAGCTGGACGCTTTGGCCTGGTATTTCTGGCACAGTTACAAGACAACAATTTCCGATTCCGGGCATCTTGATCTGAAAAACTATCAGGTTGAGATTGACGCTTTACCTATACCTGATATTAAAAATGCATCAGCGCTGACCTATAACCCGAATAGAAATACTTTATTCACGGTCCTTAACAAAGAGTCGCTGATTATTGAGCTTGATACAAAAGGTAACGTGATCAGAAAAATCGACGTGGCTGGTGTCAGTGATATGGAGGGTATCGCCTATATCAAGGATAACCGTTATGTAATCGCTGATGAAGGCGATAATCGTTTAATTGAGGTGGTGATAGACGATAATGCCACGCACATCGATGCTGCGCACTCACCCAAGATCAGATTAGGCATTAACCTCGCAAGCAATAAGGATTTTGAAGGAGTGCATTGGGATGAAGCCGAGAACCGCCTTCTGGTCGTGAAAGAAAGCAACCCAAAATTTGTGATGTC
>Ga0208114_1000360_pt1 | contig 11809 bp, 12 predicted proteins | sample LakWasMeta2_LOW4_2_FD_183854 | JGI IMG/M metagenome (GOLD analysis project Ga0208114, IMG submission 183854) | Freshwater sediment methanotrophic microbial communities from Lake Washington under simulated oxygen tension - Sediment Metagenome... | ecosystem: Environmental > Aquatic > Freshwater >... | reverse complement strand
TAAGTGCAGACGATGGCCGCAACTTTGCCAATGCAGGCAAACTCAAGCCGATTGCATTTGCCAACTTGAAAGCTGCGAAAGGTGACGCTAAATGAAAGTATTGATGAAAAACTCCAACCTGGCCCACAGCCCGACCAAGGCACGCGGCAGCCTGTTCATTTCAGCGCTACTGGCAAGTCTTCTGGGCTTATCGAGCTTGCAAGGGTTCGCATTTGACCTGAAAGGCGTGCTGAAAGAAGCTGCCCAGAAAGAGTTAGGCCAGAGCCCTGAAGCGCCAGCCACTGATGCAGCTCAAACCCAGCCTGCTACAACCGGCAGCGAAAACACCGCCGCAGCCAAAGCCAGTGAACCTGAATTTAACTGGAAAAACCCCAGCAAAGAGGAAGAAATCGCACTGGGTCGCGAAATTGCCGGCAACCTGCTGGGCGCTGCCCCCCTGGTGAAAGACGCAGCGCTGCAAAAATACGTTAACTCTGTCGGCCGCTGGGTGGCGTCGCAGTCTGAACGCCCTGACCTGCCATGGCGCTTTGGCGTGATAGAAAGCGAAGACCTCAACGCTTTTGCAGCACCGGGTGGCTACATCATGCTGACCAAAGGCCTGTACCGCAAACTGAGCAATGAAGCGCAGCTGGCAGGCGTGTTGGGCCATGAAATCGGCCATGTCGTTAAAAAGCATCAGCTCAAGGTTTTACAGAAACAGCAGCTGTTAAATATTGGCGCCGGCTTTTTAAGTGATAAATACGCCAAAGATAACAAACTGGTAAGCAAAGCGATTGGTACCGGTGCAGAGATCAGCGCGCGCAGCCTCGACAAATCGGCCGAATACGAAGCAGACAGGCTGGGCTTAAGCTATGCAACCCGTGCCGGCTATGAGCCTTACGGTTTAACCGAAGTATTGCAGGCGATCGGCCAAACCAATAAAGACGACGGAAGCGTTGCCCTGTTATTCAAAACCCACCCCCACCCGGATGAAAGACTGGTGGCATTGGGTGATGCCATCGGCAATAAACTGGATAACATCAAGAACGGTAAAACACTGGAAAACAGGTTCTACCAGCTCAAAAACTAAACCCAGATAATTAAGTGATGTTGACTTGATCAAGGTATTTGACATCTCGATTTTTAAGGCGAAGAATTAACCTGTAAAGTTTATCTTGAAGGTGAATCATGGCTGAAAAACAGAGGTCGTCAAATACCGGAAAAGCCGGCAGAAAATCGCCGGCAGCATCGGCATACCGTGCCACAAAAACACGCCCGGCTGCATCCGGTGACGTGGCTCCGGAACCAACCCTGCATGGGTTCGAGACATTTGCTGTTGGCGAGAATGTAACAGCAGCTCGCGAATCAAAATCCACGGCAGTGCAGGACATCATGAGCCGCATATCCGGCGCAAACGACCAGGCCACCTTGCCGGAAGCCCTTAAAACAATCATGGAAGGCACTGCGCCGGATGATGCTTTAGCGCTTGGCAAAGCGCTCGACAATATCAAAAACACCAGAACCCGGAAATCACGCGAGCAGGCAGACAATGCCCTGGCTAAAGACTGGCGCGAAGGTGCTTACCCTTACAGAAACCTGCTTTCCAGAAAATCTTACGAGCAGCAGAAATACCACCTTCAGGTTGAGCTGCTTAAATTGCAGGCATGGGTAAAGGAAACCGGGCAGCGCGTTGTGATTATATTTGAAGGCCGCGACGCAGCCGGTAAGGGCGGCACCATCAAAAGGTTTATGGAGCACCTGAATCCGCGCGGTGCGCGTGTTGTTGCGCTGGAAAAACCAAGCGAGGTAGAACGTGGCCAATGGTACTTCCAGCGTTATGTATCACAACTGCCGACTGCGGGTGAAATCGTCCTGTTTGACCGCTCCTGGTACAACCGTGCCGGCGTTGAGCGCGTCATGGGCTTCTGCAATAACGAAGAATATATCGAATTCATGCGCCAGGCTCCCGAGTTTGAACGCAACCTTAGCCGCAGCGGTATTCACCTGATTAAATTCTGGTTCTCGGTCAGCCAGAAAGAGCAGCGCAGAAGATTCAAAGAGCGGCAGCTGCACCCACTCAAACAATGGAAACTCAGCCCGATAGACCTTGCTTCTTTAGATAAATGGAACGGTTACACGAAAGCAAAAGAAGCCATGTTCTTTCACACAGACACCGCAGACTCGCCCTGGACCGTGATCAAGTCGGACTGCAAAAAACGTGCGCGCCTGAATGCCATGCGCTATGTACTGCATAAACTGCCCTACTCTAACAAAGACATTGCAGCAATCGGAGCTTTAGACCCTTTGCTGGTCGGGCGTGCACATATTGTCTATGAGCAGGGAGAGCACAATCAGGCTTTGCTGTAAGCGGAATCGCCTGTTATTCAATAACGGCCCCTGCATTCACGACAAGCAATGGAAAAACTACCTGTATTTCCATTGCTTCTCCATCTCAATAAACATAAAAGAGGCTGTCCAGGTAATCAGCACCAGGCCGGTTAATGCCTCCAGCGCAGTTAAAAACCGGATATCGCCGGTGGCGACAATATCACCGAATCCAAGCGTCGTGAAATTGACAAACGAAAAATACACATAATCCATCATGCTATGATCAAACCGGCCAATCAGCGTGCCGAATCCAGCATGGTTCACCATAAAATAGTAACCGAAAGCAAACAGGAATATTTCCATCACGTGCGCGATCAATGCGCCCAGGACGCCGATCAATACGCGCAAGCGGTGCCTGATAGGAATTCTTGGCGTTAAAATCGAAAGCATGTTCAATGCTTCAAAATGAATTAATACCGCAACTGCAACAATGGCAGCATTCAGTGCAAAGGTAGCAATCATTTCAGGCTTTCAAAGAATTGACTAAATCAAATCACGCGCACGCAGCTCCGCTTTAACATACGCATAGTAGATAGGCGCAGCCACCACGCCCACGAGGCCGAATGCAGCTTCCATGCATAACATCGCGATCAGCAGCTCCCATGCGTTAGCGCGTATCTGGGTACCGACGATACGTGCGTTCAGAAAGTATTCAAACTTATGAATAACCACAAGGTACAGCAATGAGCCGATAGCAACACCAAGAGACTGGCTTAAGCTCACAACGACAATGACGGTATTGGAAATCAGATTGCCGATTACCGGAATCAAACCGACGATAAAGGTGATGGCGATCATGGTTTTAATGAGCGGCAAATGAACACCTGCCATAGGCAACACAACGGCAAGATAAATCGCGGTAAAGAAAGTATTCACCGCGGAAATACGTATTTGCGCAAAAACAACGCGCCTGAACGAATCGCTGAATAAATTCGCCCGCCCTGCAAGCGCACGTGCAAATGGCTTGTAATGATCAATCGTGACTGCTTCACGCAGCGCGATGATGCCGCCGATGATCATGCCGATAATAATGTGTACGGTTACGCGGCCCGCTTCCTTACCTACTACCTGTAGCTGGTCTGCATGCGTGCGTAGCCAGGTAGTCACCAGCTCTTTGAAGGCGATTGCATCCGCCGGCAAATGCTCCAATACCCAGCCCGGCAGGATCTTGCGTGAGTCTTCCAGTATTTGTGCCATTTTTGCCAGCAGCACTGTAATGCTCCCGGCATCCGAACGTAAAAAAGCAACGAGACTGGCGCCGGCCACGGCAAGCAGGCTCACAATAATAAAAACCAGAATGCCAACCGCCCATATTTTTGAGTAATTGCTTGGCCGTTTGCTAGGAAAACGGCGGGCAATATAAGGCGTAATGATATGCACCAGCTGAAATACAAGCAGGCCCGCAATCAGCGCCGGCAACAGGCTGAATTTAACAACAAAAAACAAGGTGAGGGCAGCTAAAATCCAAGCTGATTGTTCATGGATGGTGGCCGGTCCATGTGCGCTTTTAATCATAAATTATCAATGCCTTCTATTTAACGAGGTTCGGGAGCCTGTTATTTAATTAAATCTATTTAAAAAATTTACAACCTCATGCTTTGGTAAAGAAAGCTCTAAATCCACCTGCTCATTAAACGCTTTATTCAGGATACTGCCATGACACTTGCTCAGCGCCCTGGTCAATGCATCCATCTGATTATATTGAATTGTCAGCGTGACGGTTTGCATTTCAACAAAATCACCGATTCCGGCTGCATCCAGCGCCAATTTAGCCGTACCGCCGTAAGCACGCGCCAGTCCGCCTGTACCCAGATTAATGCCGCCGTAATACCGGATGACGGCAACGCAGGTATTGATCAGGTCACGCCCCTCGATCAGTTTCAGCACCGGCATGCCCGCGGTGCCTGAAGGCTCGCCTGCATCAGAAAACCGCTGCACGATCCCCTGCTCCGTTTTGATCCGGAAGGCATAAGCCAAGTGGTGTGCATTTTGATGCTGCGTTGCAAATGCACGCAAGGCAGCGCCGATCTCGCGCTCCGTTGTACATTGCACGGCCATTGCGATAAAACGTGATTTATTAATGGTCTGCTCGGCAAACCCGGTCTGTAATATGACTTGCAACTACTTGCGTCCGCCTAATATGCTGCCTAACACGCCACGCACAATCTGGCGACCCAGCTCAGACCCCACTGTACGAGCCACACTTTTAGCGGCTGCTTCCAGCACGCCATCAGAGCGTCTGCCGGCAGATTTTTTCTTATCACTGCTGCCGCCGAATAAACCGCCCCAGTCAAAACCATTATCAGGGTTTTCTTCCGTGGGTGAGGCTGCCGCGCGGCCTTTCAATATTTCATAAGCGGACTCACGATCTTCGGATTTCTCGTAAAAACTGAATACACTCGAAGACCTGATCACCTGGCTGCGTTCGGCATCGGTTGCAGGGCCGATGCGGCCACCCGGCGGGCAGATAAACGCACGCTCCACCGGAGTAGGAATCCCCTTCTCATCGAGGAATGAAACCAGAGCCTCACCGACACCAAGCTCGGTAATGACGGTTGCAACATCGACACCGGCGTTTGCCCTGAAGGTTGTAGCAGCAGATTTAACCGCCTTCTGGTCACGCGGCGTAAATGCACGCAGCGCATGCTGAACCCGGTTGCCCAGCTGCCCCAACACGACATCCGGAATATCCAATGGATTCTGGCTTACAAAGTACACGCCTACACCTTTGGAACGAATCAAACGCACCACTTGCTCGATTTTTTCCAGCAAAGCCGCCGGCGCATCGTTGAACAGCAAGTGCGCTTCATCAAAAAAGAATACCAGCTTGGGCTTGTCCAGATCGCCCGCCTCCGGCAGTTTTTCGAACAGCTCGGATAACAGCCACAACAGCAAGGTCGCATAAATACGCGGTGAATTGAAGAGTTTATCACTGGCCAGGATATTGATAATGCCATGGCCATTGGCATCAGTCTGTATCAGATCGTCCAGGTTCAGGGCAGGCTCACCAAACAGGCGGTCCGCGCCTTCAGTCTCCAGTTGCAGCAATGCACGCTGGATTGCACCTGCACTGGCGGCTGAAATATTGCCATACTGCGCCTGATATTGCGCTGCATTTTCAGTCGTGTGCTGCATCATGGCACGCAGGTCTTTGAGATCGAGCAGCAGCCAGCCATTGTCATCGGCAATTTTAAAGATTGCATTCAACACCCCTGCCTGCACATCATTCAGATTCAGCAGCCGACCTAATAACAAGGGGCCCATTTCAGCAATGGTAGTGCGAACCGCATGGCCCTTTTCACCAAACACATCCCAAAACGTAACCGGAGATTTTGCATAGCTGAAGCCACTGAGCTCCAGTTGCTGAACGCGTGCTTCAATCTTGGCGTTTCCTCCGCCCGGCTGCGACATGCCGGATAAGTCACCTTTCACGTCTGCCATGAAAACAGGTACGCCAAGCTTTGAGAAGCCCTCGGCCAGCGTCTGCAGCGTGACCGTTTTGCCTGTGCCGGTAGCCCCGGCTATAAGGCCATGGCGGTTGGCCATTCTAGGCAGGATATAACTGGATATTTTGCTGTTTTTGGCAATCAGTATTGGTTCAGACATACAATCTCTCTAAGTAGTGATATGTTGGTTAATGATCTTGCTGTTAAATCTAAATAGTCAGAATCAGAAGTCGCCTTTGCGCGCTCTATCCATGATTTCCAGCAACGCGGTTTCCAGCTCCTGCGCTGATTTTCTGGCACGCGCAGTCGGGTTTTTAATGCTTTTCAGATCATAGGTCGGACGATCCATCGCGATATAAAGTTTCAGCTTATTATCCGCATCCGGTTTTTCATAGATCGCAATGCGGCATGGCGCAAACACCAGAAACTCGGGATGATCCAGAATGATTTCGGTACCCATGCTTAAATTGCAGAACGAACGCACTTCCTTCATGCCTTGCGGGTCAACACCGCGCAGTTTCATGTGTTCACCAATGGGAAAGTTTGCCGGATTCACAAAATTAAGCCCTTCTGACAAGCTTTTCAGGTTATCGACCACGTCCTGGTAACTTACGCCATCGTTCACTGCCAGCTCATAGATTGCCGTATTTGGATCAATCGCCGGCATACCGGGCCTGATTTTGCCGATTGATTCACTGTGCGTGATTACTGCAGGTTTATTCACTGCACATGCTGTCACAGACAATACCAGAATTGCCATCAGCACTTTAAGGCAAGGCCCTGAGTATTTCACAGGTAAACCTCCGGGCAAAAGTCAGTTTGGTGCATTTGTTAGTATCCTGGCATATATATAATGACTGTTTACCGTGCAGTCTACTCGCTTATTTTCATTGCCGCATTGACCGCAGCGCGATTAAAGTGCGGCGCGATCAACTCAATAAAACTATACATATATCCACGCAAGAATGCATCTTTACGTATGCCCAGATAAGTCGTGCTATCCGGGAACAGATGGCTGACGTCAATTCTGGTTAAATTTGTATCCCGCTCAAGGTCATAAGCCATATTGGCAAGCAACCCGACCCCCAGCCCGAGGCTGACATAAGTTTTAATCACATCCGCATCGATTGCAGTCAAAACCACATTCGGGGTTAAACCGGCATCGCTGAATGTCTTGGATACCAGCGTCCCGCCGGTAAAGGCAAAGTCATAGGTGATCAGCGGATATGCAGCCAGCTTTTCTAAAGTGAGTAGCCCACCTGTTACCAGCGGATGGTCATGCGGCACAACAACGCAACGGTTCCAGTGGTAGCAGGGCAAGCATAACAACTCACTGTAGCTGCTGATAGACTCAGTTGCGATACCAATATCCGCTTCGCCGGAAACGACCTGTTCAGCAACCTGGCTGGGATTACCCTGATGAATATTCAGCTTAACCCCGGGATGCCTGGACATGAACGCTTTTACCGCAGCCGGCAATTTATAACGCGCCTGGGTATGGGTAGTAGCAATTGTGAATGTGCCTGACTCTACATCACTGAACTCATCACCGACACGTTTGATATTTTCGATGTCGCGCATCACCTGGGAAGCAAGATGCAGTATCTGCTGGCCTGGTTCGGTTAAGCCTGTCAGGCGTTTGCCATTGCGTTTGAAAATCTGCAGGCCAAGCTCTTCTTCTATCAGCTGAATCTGTTTACTGACACCCGGCTGTGAGGTGTACAATGCATCAGCGGCATTGGTAATATTCAAGCCGTGTTTTACAACTTCATGTAAATATCGCAACTGATGCAGCTTCATAATTCCACCTTCAGCACCATTGCCACCCGGCAGCGCTTATAATTAAATAATATATATATAGAATAACATATTCTTAAAAAAAACATTTAATGATTGCTATAGTGCGCTCCTAAATTTAAAATCAATAACGGATACTCCATATGGAATTTGGTTATATAATCTCCGGCTTTGCCGTAGGCATGCTCGTTGGTATTACAGGCGTTGGCGGCGGCTCGCTGATGACGCCTTTACTGGTGTTTTTGTTTGGCTTTAAACCGGCAATTGCAGTAGGCACCGATTTACTCTATGCCGCCATCACCAAGACCGGCGGTGTATTTGTACATCACAACTCGCACAAATCCGTTGACTGGCGCGTCGTTATCTGGATGTCCATGGGTAGCCTGCCGGCGGCGATTGCAACCATATTCCTGATTAAACATCTAATCAAAATTGAAAAAGACATTACCGGGATTATCACCTTAACATTAGGCGTTGCATTAATACTTACGGCAATTGCTGTGCTTATCCGCAGCTACCTGACCCGCAAAAAGATACGTGAAATTGAAGATAGCATCATCAGCAGCGGTCGTTTTAAGAAAATTCAAATACCGGCGACCATCTTTACTGGCATAATATTGGGTGTACTGGTCACGATCTCTTCTGTAGGTGCAGGAGCGTTAGGTACTTTGGCAATTTTGTTCCTATACCCTAAAATGAGCACGCTCAAAGTGGTAGGTACAGACTTGGCTCATGCGATCCCTTTAACAGCCATCGCAGGTTTTGGTCACTGGTCATTAGGCCACGTGAACTTTATGTTACTAGGCACATTACTTATTGGCTCGCTACCCGGTATTTGGGTTGGCAGTCATTTAAGCGTGAAAATTCCGGAAAAGGTATTGCGTCCTTTGCTGGCAACACTGCTATTGATTATTGGTTTGAAGTTTGTTTTTGCTTAACGAAATTTAGTTTAAAGAAGTCTTAATATACATGTATAAATATGATGAAATAGATCAACAGATTGTTGACGAGCGCGTAACCCAATACCGCGACCAGGTACGCCGCTACCTGGCCGGAGAACTGTCTGAAGATGAATTCCGCCCTTTGCGCCTGCAAAATGGGCTCTACATACAACGCCACGCGCCTATGCTGCGCGTTGCCGTACCTTACGGCATGCTATCCAGCAAACAGCTGCGTAAATTAGGCGATATTGCAAAAAAATACGACAGAGGCTACGGCCATTTCAGTACACGTCAGAACCTGCAACTTAACTGGCCTAAACTGGAAGATACGCCAGACATTCTGGCTGAACTTGCTACGGTTGAAATGCATGCCATTCAAACATCAGGCAATTGCATCCGTAACATCACGACTGACCAATTCGTCGGCATTGCGCCGGATGAGGTGATCGACCCGCGTGCCATCGCAGAAATCATGCGCCAATGGAGCACGTTCCACCCTGAGTTCGCGCTGCTGCCACGTAAATTCAAGATTGCGGTTTCCGGCACCCAGCAAGACCGTGCTATTGTTCAGGCACATGATATCGGCCTCGAGTTCTACCGTGATGCTAACGATAAAGTCGCAATCAAAGTTTGGGTTGGCGGCGGTTTAGGCCGTACACCAATTTTAGGCTCAGTCATCCGCGAACATCTGGACTGGCAGCATGCCCTCACCTACTGCGAAGCGATTATCCGTGTGTACAACCTGCATGGCCGTCGCGACAACATGTACAAAGCGCGTATCAAGATTCTGTCAAAAGCGATCGGCATCAATGAGTTCCGCAACCAGGTGGAAGCTGAATGGACGCACCTGAAAGATGGCGCAAACACCATTACCGAAGAGGAACTGGCGCGCGTTTCCAAGCATTTTGAAGCAATGCCTTATGAAACCCTGCCAGACCAGGATGCTGGTTTTGATGCAGCCGTTGCAAGCAACCCGGCCTTTGCGGCATGGGTTAAACGCAGCTTACATCCGCACAAACAGCCAGGTTACCGCGCGGTAACGCTTTCACTCAAGCCACACGGCAGTGCGCCTGGCGATATCACGTCTGAACAGATGTGGGCAGTTGCGGATTTGGCTGATGAATACAGCTTCGGTGAGTTACGCTCTTCACACGAGCAGAACCTGATTCTGGCCGATGTGAAATTAAGTGATTTATTCGCCGTATGGGAAAAAGCAAAGGCACATGGCCTGGCAACGCCGAATATCGGCTTGCTGACCGATATCATCTGCTGCCCGGGCGGTGATTTCTGCTCACTGGCCAATGCCAAGAGCATACCGATTGCCAAGGCAATCCAGATGCAATTTGATGATCTGGATTACCTGCATGACATCGGTGACATTGAGCTTAACATTTCAGGCTGCATGAACGCGTGCGGTCACCACCACGTTGGGCATATCGGCATTCTCGGTGTAGATAAAGATGGCTCCGAATGGTATCAAGTGACTATAGGCGGCAAACAAGGCAATGATGCAAGCATCGGCACCGTGATTGGCCCATCATTCTCGGCAGAACAGATGCCAGGCGTGATACAGAAACTGATCGAGGTTTACATTCAGGAACGTACGCCTGAAGAGCGCTTTATTGATACGGTGCGTCGCCTGGGCGCAGTGCCATTCAAAAAACATGTTTATGCAAAAGACGAGGTGTCAGCATGAGCAATTTAGTCAAAATCGAAAACGGTGTCGCCGCTGTAGCGGCTGATGACTGGACATTTGTTCAGCTGCCGGCTACCCAGGTTGAAGAGCGTATACAGGCAGGTAAAGTTGTATTGTTCAAACTGACCGGCGAAAGCACGGTTACAGAAGAACAAATCGCAAATACGGTGATTCCTGCTACAGGAAAAATCATTGTGCCATTAAGCGTATTTGTTGAACGTAACAACGAACTGGCAAGCCGCATCGCACAAGGCGAGGTCGGCGTGTGGCTGGCTACGCACGAACTGCTGGAATACCTGATACAGCAGCAGGCTGATTTAAACGCATTGCCGATTATTGCCGTATTTGTAGAACGCTTTGCTGACGGACGCATTTTCTCACTAGGCACGCTGTTGCGTACCCGCTACGGTTACAAAAACGAATTACGTGCATTTGGCGATGTATTGCGTGACCAGCTTTTCTTCCTCAAGCGCAGCGGCTACAGCAGCTTTGCCATCCGTAAAGACCGCTCAGCCGAAGAAGCTATTGCCAGCCTGAATGACTTCAGCCAACCGTACCAAGGTGCTGTAGACGAGCCTAAACCTGTATTCAGACGTTACAACAGGGGTGCCTGATGGCTACTGATATCGATTTAGGCCAAGTCGTCATGCTGAAACCCGGCGCAAATAACCCGGCAACCAAGCCTGCTTTAACAGATGAGTTAATCGCAAGCGTCAATCGCAAGGCTGATGAAGTCCATGCATTGCTAAGTGCTGCTGCCCGTGAGTTTTATGCCGGCAGCATTACTTTTGCCAACAGTTTCGGTGCTGAAGATATGGTGTTAACCGACATCATCCTGAATCACCAGGCTAAAAAAGACGCATTGAATATCGAGATCTTTTCATTGGATACAGGCCGCCTGCCGGCAGAAACCTATGACCTGATGGCTGCCACTGAGAAGCATTACGACACCAAGCTGAAAGTGTTTTTCCCAAGTGCGGACAAGGTAGAAACTTACGTCAATACAAATGGCATCAACGCTTTTTATGAGTCAATTGACCTACGCAAAGCCTGCTGCTACATGCGCAAGGTAGAACCGTTACAGCGCGCACTTAAAGGCAAAAAAGCATGGATTACCGGCATGCGCGCAGAGCAGTCTGCAACGCGCGTTAATTTACCGCTACGTGAGTTCGACAGCGGCAATCAGCTGGAGAAATTCAATCCGCTGAGCGACTGGACAGAAAAAGAAGTCTGGGCGTACATTCGCCTGCACGAAGTGCCGTACAATAGGCTGCATGACCAATTTTACCCGAGCATAGGCTGCGCGCCCTGCACACGTGCAGTAGCAATGGGTGAAGATGTTCGCGCCGGCCGCTGGTGGTGGGAAGACCCGACCAGCAAAGAATGCGGACTGCACGTTAAAAAGTAATTGAATAAGAAGTAATTTAAAAATTTATTGGCATTTTCTGTGATCTAGCAGATATTGAAGTACACAACATGACGACAACAAAAAAACCTTTATCTCACCTGGACTGGCTTGAATCCGAGGCCATTTACATCCTGCGCGAAGTTGCAGGCCAATG
>Ga0208114_1000357_pt1 | contig 11868 bp, 6 predicted proteins | sample LakWasMeta2_LOW4_2_FD_183854 | JGI IMG/M metagenome (GOLD analysis project Ga0208114, IMG submission 183854) | Freshwater sediment methanotrophic microbial communities from Lake Washington under simulated oxygen tension - Sediment Metagenome... | ecosystem: Environmental > Aquatic > Freshwater >... | reverse complement strand
ACCGTTGGAATGGGTTTCGGGAATGATTTCTTCGCTGATCACAAAGAGCATGGCTCCGGCGGCAAAGCCCATGGCTATCGGCAGGATGGGTTGGAACAGCGTAACCATGGTAATGCCGAGCAAGCCGCCTACCGGCTCCACCAGGCCTGTTAGCGTGGCAATGCCTACCGCTCGCCATTTATTGTAGCCCAGCCCAACCAGCGGCAGGGCGACGGCCAAGCCTTCGGGAATATTTTGCAGGGCTATCGCAATCGCCAGAACCACGCCGTTTTTCATCTCCCCGGAACCAAAACTGACGCCGACCGACATGCCTTCAGGAAAGTTATGGATGGTGATTGCAATAATGAATAGCCAAACTTTTTTTAGGGAGCTCAGGTGAGTATCGGAAACTGACTCAAAATGCACATGCGGCAATTGGCGGTCGGCGTAATGCAAAAATAGGGCGCCGATCAGCATGCCGAAAGATACGATATAAATACCTTTCCCCGGCGATACCAGGTTGCCGTAGGCCATGCCGGGAACCAGCAGGGAAAATGCGGTTGCGGCCAGCATGACGCCGGCGGCAGCGCCGAGCATGCTGTTGAACAGGTTTTGGGAGATGTTTTTGAAAAACAGGGCGGGTAAGGCGCCAAGGCCTGTCGCCAGTCCGGCCAGGATGCTGGCAAAAAAACCGATAACAACAATCCGTCCGAAAATTAAATACAAAGCGCCGAACACCACCAACTGCGACAACAGGAATAATCCCGCCAGTGTCGCCCAGCGTTTTAGCGGCGGCATCGCCAGCAGTTTTTGATAGTTTTCGCTGGATTTTATGGCGTCTACCTGGTCTTCAAAATAGCGTTGCAATTTAGTTACAGTCTTTGTTGTTAAAGTCATAAGGTTTACCTGCATCAGCTTGTTTTGGAATGTGCGCCAAGCATTATAACCAAATACCCATAACTTGGGTTTGTTTGTGGTGGATTGCCTTGAGACCCCTGTGTTCGCTTTTCAGTGATATAGGAATATTTCCTTTTGTCGGCCGCTGTCTAGTGCCTGAGTAAGGGTTTGGCTATGATGGCGGTATTATTTATCTGGAGCGAAGAATGAAAAACTTGACATGCATACTACTCGGGCTAAGCCTGACGGCGGCCGGCGCCGTGTCGGCCAAGGATAAGCCGTTGGATTTGGGTATCATAGACGTTGTCGGCGTTACGCCACTGCAAAGCAGCCAGGTTGCTGCTTCTAAAATACCGGCGAATATCCAAACCGTTTCTTCCGAACAGCTGGAAAAAGCCCAAAGCATCACCCTGGCGGATTATATCAACCGCTATCTGGGCAGCGTGCATGTCAATGAAGCGCAAAATAATCCGTTGCAGCCTGATATTTCTTATCGCGGTTTTGTCGCTTCGCCGCTGTTGGGATTGCCGCAAGGGTTGTCGACCTATGTTAACGGCGTCCGGTTTAACGAACCGTTTGGCGATACGGTTAACTGGGACTTAATTCCCGCAGGCGCGATTGATTCGATGGCGTTATATCCGGGCTCCAACCCGGTTTACGGCCTGAACAGTTTAGGCGGCGCCATATCGATCAAGACCAAAACCGGGTTTTCGGCGCCCAAGCATGAGATTGAAGCTTACGGCGGCTCTTGGGGCAGGCATTCGGAAGAATTAAGCAGCGGTTGGAATAACGGGACCTGGGGTTATTTTTTAGATCTGCATCACTTTGAGGAAGACGGCTGGCGGGATTTTTCACCGACCAAGGCCGATCAGGCGTTCGGCACCTTGAGCTGGCGCGGCGATAAAGGTTCTTTAGACCTGACCTTGGGCGGCAACGATAACAATATGCGGGGTAACGGTGCTGCGCCGATCCAGTTGCAGCAGCAAGACCGGGCGGCGGTGTTCACCCATCCCGACCAGACTGTCACCCGGATGTTCTTTTCCGAATTGGCGGGCAGCTACGATCTGGCTGATGATATTGAAGTGAGCGGTAATGCTTATTTCAGGCAGAACCGGATCAGGACCTTTAATGGCGATAACAGTAATTACGGAGCCTGTGACGCCGATCCGACATTGCTGTGCGATCATGGCGGCGCGGTTGTTGAAGATATAAGCGGTAATCAAGTGCTTGCCGACGATGCGGTTGAAGGCGCAACCAACAATACCAGTCAAACCAATATGCGCAGCCGTGGCGGTACTTTGCAGACGGCGTTTGCCCAGGACTTGTTCAAGCATAAAAACAACCTGACTGTGGGTACAAGTTATGATTATGCCGAAGTGCATTTCGGTTCGGATACCGAGCTGGGTTCGCTGACCAACACGCGGGGAACAACGCAAAGCGGGATTCTTGTCGATGAATCCAGAGTCCGGTTACATACCAATACCTCAACGGTAGGCGTATTCCTGACCGACAGTTTTTCCATTACCGATGACCTGACCGCGACCATCGCCGGGCGTTACAACTATAGTCACATCAACATGGAAGATAAATACATAAAGGATCCTTTAAAAACCCTGGACGGGTCGCATACCTTTGACAGGCTTAATCCTTCTGCCGGATTGACTTATCAAATCAGGGATAACCTGAATGTGTACGGCAGCTATAGCGAGTCTGCCCGTGCGCCGACGCCGATGGAGTTAAGCTGTGCCGATCCGACGGCTCCGTGTAAATTGCCCAACTCGTTTGTGGCTGATCCGCCGCTGGAACAGGTGGTCGCCAAAACCTGGGAAGGCGGTTTCAGGGGAGACTTGGATGAGCTGTTAGGCAAGGGGGATTTGAAATGGAACCTGGGCTATTTCAACACCATCAACCACAATGACATTATTTTTCGCCGCGATGCCGCCAGCGGTCTTATCAGTCAAGGCTATTTCAGCAATGTAGGCAAGACCCGTCGCTACGGCATAGAAGCGGGAACGACCGTTAATTATCCGCAGCTGTTCAGCGGGATTGACGACTGGCATTTTTCGACCAACTATACCTATTTGAATGCACGGTTTTTGGATGGCTTTGATATTCAGAACCCGCTGGATACGACTCAGGCGATGGCTGTTACCAAAGGCAACAGAATTCCGGGTATCCCCGAGCATATCTATAAGGCTGCTGTGGGTGTCGATTTATGGCAGCGCGTGTCGTTGGGCATTGACGGCATCTACAGCGGCAATAAGTATTTCAGGGGCGACGAGGCCAATTCCACAGCGCCGTTAGCCGGTTACTGGCTGTTTAACGCCAAGGCGGAATACAAGGTGACCAAGAATTTTGCGGTATTCGGCAAGGTCGATAATATCTTCGACAAGAACTACAACTCTTTCGGTGTTTATGGGCAGGCCAATGAGATATTGCCGGGCTTTGACGATGGCCGGTTTGTGTCGCCCGGTGCGCCCAGGGCGGGTTGGATTGGGGTGCGCTTGACTATGTAGATGAAAGACTAAAGGTGAAAGGTGAAAGGTGAAAGGTGAAAGGTGAAAGGTGAAAGGGATTTTTCGTCTTGCGCCTTTCGCCCTTCGTCTTTTTTTTGCCAATAAAAAGCCCGCATAAAGCGGGCGTGTTGAGTGCTGTTATTATTGTTATTTAGTTGTCGTTTGCAACTTGACCCAAGCAGTGTCACTTATTTTATTATTATTATCAGCTAGTCTAAAAGACTAAATTCCCCCTCTTAGTCGGTAATGAAACCGAGCTCAGTCCTTTAAGCTGGTGCGAATTTTATTCAAATGAACTCCCCTTGTCTATTTAAAAATGGGGATTCGCTGGAAAAATATGATCGCTCCTAAAAATTTAAATAAATACAGCTAGTTATGGAATTTTAGCTGCTGCTAATAAACAAAATGACAGGCAAGCAGTGCTTTTTGTTCAGGTAACGTTCAGGATTATCACCGATTGCGTCTGGCTTCTTCTTCCTCATTGGTAAAGAAGTTGAGTCGTTCGTTAAGGATGGAAGATAGTTGAAAATTAAGGCCTTTTGATTTTTGAGCCAGTTTTATTTGCAGGATTGCATCTCTGGTTTGCCCCGTTGCATAGTAGTATTCCGCAAGATAACGATGAGATTCGGCGGGTTGGTTTAAGTCGCTATAAACTTGTGCCAACAGCTGTGAATAAATCGGTTGTTGCTGGGTTTTAGGCTTTAACAGAAGTAAGTTTTTCCGTGCCAGATCGGCGTTACCGGCTTTTAGCAGGGAGGTAATGTATTCGAGCTTAATAGCCTCGTTATCGGGAAATTGCTCGGTCAGTTTTTTATAGCGGGCCAGCGCTGTGCTGTAGTTTTTCGAGTCCAGCGCAGTGCGGGCAAGCGCGGTTGCGTATTGGGCCTGGTTTGGGTATTCCTTGCCGAGTTGCTGGAAAATTGTTTCCGCGTCATTGAATTTTTGCGAGTTAAGAGCGCACAGGCCAAGCCCGTAGCGGGCAACGGTGCGTTGTTCAACGGTGCCTTGAGTTGATCGGGCTTGAAAGTATTTAAGCGTCTCGGCATTGTCGGTGCCGGTTAACACTCGAATTTTTGCTTTGGCTAATTGGTAGCCGAGCGAATCCGGATATTGTTTGTAGGGATAGGTTTCCGCGCGACCGCGGGTATCGGAAATACGTGAGGCGGTAACCGGGTGGGTCCTTAGAAATTCAGGAATGTTCTGCCCGTAATAGCGGCTGGATTGCTGTAGACGCTCGAAAAAAGTGGGCATGCTGCGTGGATCATATTGGGAGCCTGCCAAGGTTTGCATGCCGACTCGGTCAGCCTCCGCCTCGTTTTCGCGCGTAAAATCAATTTGAAACTGAACGTTACCGGCCTGGATAGCCACGATGGCGGCTTGTCCAAGAGCGGGGGATTGGGTGCCCAATAAAATGGCGGCCAGTGTCGCGGCGGCAGTAGGGATCGATAAGCGGCTGGAGGCCTCGTAAGCGCGGTACAAATGGCGTTGGGTAACGTGGGCAATTTCGTGCGCCATCACCGATGCCAATTCGCTTTCGGCTTCGGTGATTAAAATTAACCCGGAATTTACGCCAATATAGCCGCCAGGTCCCGCAAAAGCATTAATGTCATTTTCCATTACCACAAAGAAATGGAACGGGTTGCTCGGTGCGTCGCTATTGGCTACCAGTCTTTCGCCGATAGTTTGAATGTATTGCTGAATTTCGGCATCCTGATTGATGGAAATTTGCGAGTGCAGGCTGCGGAAAAACGCTTCGCCAAACTCTTTTTCTTCGGCGGGCGTAATCAGGGTGCCGGAAGAGTCGCCCATGTCAGGCAATTCGATTTTGGTAATCTCAACGGCCTGCGGCGGGGCAGGGAAGAGGGCGAGGCTTAAAGCCAGTGTAATGGCGGATGGTTTGAATTTCATACGATGAGACTGAATAAAATTTAACTTGAGTTTAATCGGGTTGTTAGCGGCTCAATCATCATATTTCGTCAGGTTCATGATCTTGAGTTTTATCCGGCGGGTGTGGTCTATTGTTCCAGATATTCTCCGGTTTCGCAAAGCGGGAGGCAAATGTACCGGTTGCGACCTTTCTGCTTGGCTTGATAGAGTGCGGCGTCGGCTTTGTTTAGCAGGTTGTCGTCGTTTTCCGGAATGCCGGTGCAAAGACCGACGCTAATTGTTATGCGATGGAATGGACTGGAATTTATATGCGGCATTGCCATATTAAAAACGGCGCTTCTTAGTTTTTCAGCAAATTGTTCGGCGACTTTCTGGGGTAAATGCGGCATTACCAGAACGAATTCTTCTCCGCCATAACGAGCTACTATGTCGGTGGCGCGCGATAGTTGCGATTTTAATGCGCTCGCGACCTGCTTTATTGCATTATCGCCAGCTATATGTCCGTAATAATCATTATAGGATTTAAAAAAATCAATATCGACCATGAAGATGGATAAAGAGTGTTTTTGTCTTTTTGCATCAGCTATGGCTATTTCGTAATGGGCATCGAAAAATCTACGATTGCAGATATTGGTTAAACTGTCCGTTGTTGCTTCTTTCTTCAGGATTTCCGAGTGTGAACGTAGTATTTTTTCACGCTTGATTGAGGTGCTGGAATCCGTTACCTGAATCAGGCAGCATGATTCATTCAGTTGTGACTGAATGGGTGTGATGGTGATCGATTGATACATCCTGGTTGGCTGTTGATTTGCTTCGGATGCGTTGTACAGGGGCAGTGGCGTACGGTGTAAGGCCGTCGACAAAACTACGGGCAGTCTGTGTGTCAATGTACTTTTAAGAGCGGTCAGGAATGCAGGTGACACAGGCTCTGAAAACACTGTTTCAAATTGCCGATTAAGGGCGTCGGTTTTTTTAATGTCGCTATGTTTTGCAATCCAGTTGTTCCAGAGCAATACTTTGCTATCGGCATCGACAACACACACTCCGAGGTTAAGCGAATTAAATATATCTTCCATATCAAAAGGGGTTGCACTGACGGTGCTCATGAAATACTGCCAAGAAATTGATCAATATGAATGACAAGATTAGTCAGGGATGTGGAGCTTAACAGAAACACGAGATTGCCTGTTGTATGGCGCTTTTCGATGGCGAGATCAATATGCAATACCATAATATAAGGCTGATTGGAGTTTTCTTTGAGTCGATGTAATATTTCATCGGCTGACGCTACCCTGTAATCGGGTAATGAACTTTCCAGTGTGAAGTGGAGTATGTCAGCCATCGCGGATAGGCAAGCATTCAAAATGATGTTGCCTAGTTCACACATGGCTTCGTGTTCAAATTCCGCAAGTTCTTCAATGCTCATTTGCGATCCCATCATATCGCTGACGATTTTTAAGGCTTGCTCTTCGGTAAATAAAAGTACAGCCTCGGCATTAAATGGGCCGCTAAAGTACTGACTTACCGCACCGAATCGTCCGCTGTTTAATGACAATGTTGTCGCATTTATGTCTTCCGAGTTAATGACTTGCACAGAGGGGACGGAAATATGTACTTCGTCTCCGACAATCTCGCTCAGGCTTAATGCTGCACGACCTGCACCGATGCTAAATATCTCAGCTAATGCATCAAGATGAAGTTCGCTGGGATTGCTCATTTGGAATCTGTAAAATAATTTAGCGTCAGAGCAATTGATTTTTCCGTGACCGGTTTTGCCACTAATATGGTTCCAAGTGAACGGGCACGGTTTTGGTGGGTTTCTTGAATGTTTGCCGAGAAAATAACGATTTTTATTAAAGGATATTTAGATAGTATCCGCTCTGCTGCATCGGTTCCTGAAATTCCCGGCATGTTAATGTCCATGGTGCAATAGTCCGGGCGCTCATTATCAACCAGTTCAATAGCGTCTTCGCCGCAGGCAGCTTCAAAAATTACCCATTCGGGGTGTTGAGCAAGAATATGTGTGCGGATTAGCATTCTGGATACCTTGCTATCATCGACGATCAAAAGCTTTTTTATTGAACTGTCCACAGGCATGATTGATTTTTACTAAGGCTAAACTTTAAATATTCTACATGAAAAGATAAAAGTCGCGAAGCTATTCTATAACTTGGTTTGTAGGAGGATAAACTTTGCGTTTTTAATTGATTTGGCCGTGTCGGCTACGACTACGGGTTGTAGCGAGTGGGGCAGCGCTACAGACAATGTTTTTCTTGTTGCTGAGGTATATAGTATTCCTTATTTTGTAGATGAGAATGTAAATTTATTTGGAACTATTTGTTAACTTTCATGGTGATATGAAATGACTTAAGGAGGTAAGTATAAGATGTATTTTATATGAATAATTACCATACGTTTTATGGTAGTGTATGGGCCTATAACAATAAAAACATAAGGGTGAAATACCGTGTCAGACATTAATTCCTCCCAACAAAAACGCGCGCTTACCGCGAGCACGGTGGCATTCACCACTTGCTTTGCGGTGTGGACTATTTTTTCCATCATCGGTTTGCAGATTCAGAAAGACTTGCATTTAAGCGAGACCGAATTCGGCTTGCTGGTCGGTACGCCGATACTTTCAGGCTCGTTAATCCGGCTGATGCTGGGCATCTGGAGCGATCAGTACGGTGGCCGTATTGTTTATCTAATGGTGATGGTGACGGCGGCTATAGCCACTTTTTTGCTAACCACTGTTGAAACTTACACCATGTTCCTAGTAACCGCACTCGGTATCGGGGTTGCCGGCGGCTCGTTTGCCGTGGGCATCGCCTATGTCTCGCGTTGGTTTCCTAAAGAGAAGCAAGGTACGGCGTTAGGTATTTTTGGACTCGGTAACGTCGGCGCTGCGGTGACCAAGTTCGTCGCACCTTTTGTGATGGTCGCATTCGGTTGGCATGCGGTAGCCCAAATCTGGGCGTTGGCTCTTATTCTGATGGCGGTAATCTTTTGGGTTGTTACCGATGATGAACCGATGCTAAAACAGCGGCGCAAGTCCAACATCAAACCTGATTCATTTCTAAAGCAACTGGAACCGCTCAAAGATATGCGGGTCTGGCGGTTTTCTCTGTATTACTTCTGCGTATTCGGCGCTTTTGTCGCATTGGCGTTGTGGTTGCCGCGCTATCTGGTCGGCGCTTACGGTTTTGATATTAAGTCGGCGGGTATGCTGGCTGCGGCGTATTCCATTTTTGCCAGCCTGTTCCGCGCCTTGGGCGGCTGGTTGTCAGACCGTTATGGCGCGCGGTTGTTGATGTACTGGACGTTTATTGTCGCCACTGTTTGTACATTTTTTCTGTCTTACCCACCTACGGACTACATCGTTCACGGCATTAAGGGCGACATGGCCTTTAGTATGGCGCTTCAGCCTATGGGCTTCATTTTGCTGGTCTCGGTGTTGGGTCTGTTCATGTCATTCGGCAAGGCGGCGGTGTACAAACATATCCCGGTTTATTATCCCGATAACGTCGGCGCTGTTGGCGGCGCCGTGGGCATGATAGGCGGTCTGGGCGGTTTTTTGTTGCCGTTGACTTTCGGTATGTTGAACGATTTAACCGGCATCTGGAGCAGCTGCTTCATGTTGCTTTTCGTATTGATGACGATCGCTCTGACCTGGATGCATTTTTCCATAGTACGGATGGAGCGTCGCGAAGTACCTGAATTGGCCAAAATATCCAAAGACTTGCATGAGCTGAGCCATCCCTCGCCACTGGTGCTCACCGATTGGAACCCTGAAGATAAAGGCTTTTGGGAAGCGACCGGCAAGCGTATTGCTACCCGCAACCTGTGGATCAGTATCCCAGCCTTGCTGCTGGCTTTTGCAGTGTGGATGGTCTGGAGTGTGGTGGTTATTAACCTGCCCAGCATCGGCTTTAAATACACCACTAACGAATTGTTCTGGTTGGCGGCCTTGCCGGGTCTGTCTGGGGCTACCTTACGGATTTTCTACTCATTCATGGTGCCGATTTTTGGTGGGCGTCGTTGGACTACCATCAGTACCGCCTCGTTGCTGTTGCCATCCTTATGGATAGGGTTTGCGGTACAAAATCCAGAAACGCCTTATGTGTTAATGGTGGTATTGGCCTTGTTATGCGGTTTCGGCGGCGGCAATTTTGCGTCCAGCATGGCGAATATCAGCTTCTTTTATCCGCAATCCCAAAAAGGTACGGCCTTGGGTCTGAATGCCGGCTTGGGCAATTTGGGCGTCAGCACCGTGCAGTTTGTGGTGCCGCTGGTGATTGCGGCGGGCGTATTCGGTTCATTGGGCGGCGAGCCGCAAGAATGGGTTAAGGGCGCAGTGACCAAATCGATTTGGTTGCAAAACGCCGGTTTTATCTGGGTGCCGTTTATCATCGCAACCAGCATCGCGGCGTGGTTCGGCATGAACGATATTGCTTCTGCCAAAGCCTCGTTCAAAGAGCAGTCGGTTATATTCAAACGCAAACATAACTGGCTGATGTGCTGGCTTTACACCGGAACATTCGGCTCGTTTATCGGCTATGCGGCCGGTTTTCCGATGCTGATTAAAATCCTGTTTCCCGATATTAACCCGACTCAATACGCATTTTTGGGGCCGCTGGTCGGCGCGCTGATCAGACCGGTCGGCGGTTGGTTGGCCGACAAGCTGGGCGGAGCGCAGGTGACGCTGTGGAATTTCGTCATCATGATTGGTGCGGTGTTCGGCGTGCTGCATTTTATGCCGTCGGCCGGAAATTCCGGCGATTTCTGGGGCTTCCTCGCGATGTTCATGTTGTTGTTTATCACCACCGGCATCGGCAACGGCTCCACCTTCCGCATGATTCCCGTTATCTTTATGACCGAACGGCTTTGCGCGGCAAAAGGGCAGGGCGAAGAAGCGATTGCCAAAGCCAAGAAAGATGCGGCAAAAGAAGCGGCGGCGGTGCTGGGCTTTAGTTCGGCGATTGCAGCCTACGGCGCGTTCTTTATCCCCAAGAGTTACGGTACGGCGATCAGCATGACTGGCACCCCCGATGCTGCGTTGTATTGCTTCATTGCTTTTTATCTGGTGTGTATCGGCATTACCTGGTGGAATTACGCGCGTAAAACGGCGGCGATGCCTTGTTAAAATGACGTAGGGGCAATCCCTTGTGGTTGCCCCCAACAAAACAAACACTAAGGGCAACCACAAGGGATTGCCCCTACATAAATAGGTAAATCTTATGAGCCACTTCTTAGACCGCTTGCTGTTTTTCAAGAAAAAAGTAGATACCTTCTCCGGCAATCACGGCGTGGTAACCAATGAAGACCGAAGCTGGGAGAACAGCTACCGGTCGCGCTGGCAACACGACAAAATCGTGCGCTCCACGCACGGCGTCAATTGCACCGGATCTTGCAGCTGGAAGATCTACGTTAAAAACGGGCTGGTGACCTGGGAAACCCAGCAAACCGATTATCCTCGCACCCGTCCCGACCTGCCCAATCATGAGCCGCGCGGGTGCCCGCGCGGTGCGAGTTATTCCTGGTATCTGTACAGCGCCAATCGCCTTAAATATCCGCTGATACGCGGACGCTTGGTCAGGTTGTGGCGTGAGGCCAGGATGACTTTAGACCCGGTCGATGCTTGGGCGTCGATAGTCGAAGACCCTGCTAAAACCGCAGAATACAAGTCGATACGCGGCTTGGGCGGTCTGGTTCGCGCCAATTGGGACGAAGTGAACGAAATCATCGCGGCGGCCAATATATATACCGTCAAAACTTTCGGCCCCGACCGGATTATCGGTTTCTCGCCGATTCCTGCGATGTCGATGGTGTCTTATGCGGCAGGGAGCCGTTACCTGTCGCTGATCGGCGGCGTCAGTATGAGCTTTTACGACTGGTATTGCGATTTGCCGCCTGCATCGCCGCAAACCTGGGGTGAGCAAACCGACGTACCCGAATCGGCGGATTGGTATAACGCCGGATTTTTGATGCTGTGGGGCTCGAACGTGCCGCAAACCCGCACCCCGGATGCCCATTTCATGACCGAGGCGCGATATAAAGGCGCAAAAGTCGTGGTGGTTAGCCCCGATTATTCTGAGGCCAGCAAGTTCGCCGACCTGTGGCTGCATCCCAAGCAAGGCACCGACGCCGCGCTGGCGATGGCGATAGGACACGTGATCCTCAAGGAATTTCATGTCGAGCGGCAAAGCCCGTATTTCAGCCAATATGTGCGCGAAAATACCGATTTGCCGTTTCTGGTTATGCTGAAAGAACAGGATGGCTGCTATGTGCAGGACCGTTTCCTTAGAGCTTCGGACTTTTTAGGCCAGCTCGGACAAGACAACAATCCCGACTGGAAAACGGTCGCCTACGATGAAATCAACGGTCACATTGTCCCGCCTTGCGGTTCCATCGGTTTCCGCTGGGGCGAAAGCGGGCATTGGAATATTGAACAAAAAACCGTAGACAACCAAGAAGTGCGCTTGCGTTTGAGTTTGATCGATATTAAAGACAATGTTGCCGGCGTCGGCTTCCCTTATTTCGGCGGCTCCGAACATCCGCATTTTACCCATTCCGCCCACGACGCGATTCA
>Ga0208114_1000355_pt1 | contig 11890 bp, 10 predicted proteins | sample LakWasMeta2_LOW4_2_FD_183854 | JGI IMG/M metagenome (GOLD analysis project Ga0208114, IMG submission 183854) | Freshwater sediment methanotrophic microbial communities from Lake Washington under simulated oxygen tension - Sediment Metagenome... | ecosystem: Environmental > Aquatic > Freshwater >... | reverse complement strand
TATCCATGATGAAATGTTATCGCCAAACAATAGTGTGCTGAGCCAGCCTTTCCCCAAGATTTTTGTATTTGATCCGCAACTGCATGGCGACTGGCCGCTTAACCGGCTGCAGTTTGTAATGGATTGCCTGAGTGAGATGATGAATGTTGAGGTGTGGGCCGGCGACACCTATGAAGTACTGATGCAAAGGAACGTGGGAGAGCTGATTACGCAGGCCACGCCAAATACCAGGATTAAAGAGATGCTGACGCCGTTCTTAACCAAATGGCAGCCGGTAGATAAATTAGTGGATGTTGAAATGAGCGATAAGCGCCTTCAGCGTTTTTCCCGTTATTGGGACAAGGCAGGGCCGTTACTGCTGAATACTTAAAGTGCCGCAGAACCTAAGTTATACTATCCGGAAATTATCAGTTCAGAGGGTTTGCAGATGGTCGCTTGGATAGTGTTGGCAGTAGTCGTGCTGTATTTTGTGATGACCTATAACAGTCTGGTCAGCATCAGGAATAACGTAGAAAAAGCATGGTCGAATATTCATGTGCTTTTGAAGCAGCGTAATGACGAGCTGCCCAAGCTGATCGACACCTGTAAGCAGTATATGCAGCATGAACAGGCCACGCTTGAAAAAGTGATCCAGGCACGCAGACAGGTGGATGCCGCAAGTGAACATCATGACGTGACGGCGCTGGGTCAGGCCGAGGGCATGCTGCGAGCTGGCCTGGGCGGTTTGTTTGCCGTGGCCGAGAATTACCCCGATTTGAAATCCAACCAGAATTTCTTGATGCTACAAACGCGTATCAGCGGCCTGGAGAACCAGATTGCAGACCGCCGCGAGTTTTATAACGACAGTGTTTATATCAATAATGTACGTATCCAGCAGTTTCCGGATTTAATCGTTGCCAGATTGTTTGGGTTCATCAAAGCAGATTTATTGCAGTTTGCCAGTGCCGAGCTTGCAGATATAGATGTAAGCCAGCGTTTTAACGCAAAATAACCAAGGCAGCCGGTGCGGCAGTTAAGCAGTTACTACCTCAATCCGTTAGCCTTGTGTGTCTATACAGGGCTGGTGCTGGCGGGTGTTTTCCTGGACTTCCGCAGCCAGCACATCCATCAATTACCGATTGTGTTTGTTTTCGGCGCACTGATTGCAATGCTGGCCTGGACGTTTAATTTCAAACGCCTGCTCGGCATGACCGAGATTCCGGTTTCTACCATTGCGTCTGCTGCCCAGGGCTACGTTGAACTGTTCGGCACATCTAAAAACGTAACGCTTACACGCAGCCCGATTCGCGGCGTTGAATGCGTATGGTTCAGGTTATGGATTTATAGCCGCGATACAAACTACATGTGGCGCCTGGCAGACTATCGTATCAGTGAACAGTTGTTTGAGATGCAGGATGATTCCGGTATTTGCAGGATTGACCCCAGGGGTGCCGAGGTGTTTGCCGCCAGCCGCCATGTGGTGGTGCAGAATGACCACAAATACATTGAAGACGTATTGTTTGCGGATAGCCCGGTTTATGTGCTGGGTGATCTGGATGCCGGCAGCCAGATCAATACCGAAGCGGAAATTCACCAGGATGCAGGCAGGCTGATTACCCGGATGAAGCAGTCAAAAGCCAGGCTGTTGCAGCAATTTGACCTGAATCGGGATGGCGAGATTGATATGCATGAGTGGGAGCTAGCGCGTGAAAGTGCGTATGCAGAGGTGCGCGCCAAACATGCGCAGCGACTGCAAAACGAAGTACATCTGATTGCAAAGCCTGCCAATAAACGCTTGTTTCTGATATCCGGCATTTCTCCGCACGCACTGCGCCAGCATTACCGGCACTGGGCTTGGGCACATTTTTCACTTTTTTCCCTTGCCGTAGCGCTTTCGCTTTTGATTAGAAATATGGCATCGTAATACTGCCTGCGGCCTGTGTTAAAATAGCGGGCTATTACAACTGAATATCCCTCTCAAAAAAATGTCCGAAATTAAAGAGTTAGCTAAATCCTTCGATCCTAAAACCATAGAAAGCAAATGGTACGAATTCTGGGAGGGCAAAGGCTACTATGCTGCCGGTTTAGATCAATCCAAACAAGACAACTTCTGCATCTTGCTGCCGCCGCCTAATGTGACCGGCACATTGCATATGGGCCACGGTTTTAACCAGACCCTGATGGATGCGTTGACGCGCTATCACCGTATGCGCGGTGATAATACCTTGTGGCAGCCTGGCACCGATCATGCCGGCATCGCGACACAGATTGTAGTTGAGCGCCAGCTGGATGCGCAGGGCGTTTCCCGCCATGACCTTGGCCGTGAAAAGTTCCTGGAAAAAATCTGGGAATGGAAAGAATACTCAGGCGGCACCATTACCAAGCAGATGCGTCGCTTAGGTACGTCACCGGATTGGTCACGCGAGCGCTTCACGATGGATGAAGGCCTCAATAAGATCGTGACTGAAACCTTTGTGCGTTTGTATAACGAAGGTTTGATCTACCGCGGCAAACGCCTTGTGAACTGGGATGTGAAACTCGGCACTGCAGTTTCTGACCTGGAAGTGGTGCAGGAAGAAGAAGACGGTTCCATGTGGCATATCAGCTACCCACTCGCTGATGGTTCAGGCAATTTAACCGTGGCAACCACGCGTCCGGAAACCATGCTCGGTGACGTGGCGGTGATGGTGCATCCTGAAGATGAACGTTACAAACACCTGATTGGCAACAACGTAAAACTGCCGTTATGCGACCGTGAAATCCCGATTATTGCCGACGAGTATGTCGACAAAGAGTTCGGTACCGGCGTAGTAAAAGTGACGCCGGCACATGACTTTAATGACTATGCGGTTGGTCAGCGCCATAAGCTGCCGATGATAGGGATTTTGAATCTGCAAGGTTTTGTGAACGATGCTGCGCCAAAACAGTATCAGGGCTTGGAACGCTTTGCCGCACGCAAGCAGGTAGTGGCTGATCTTGAAGCGCAGGGTTATCTGGTTAAAGTGGATAAACATAAGCTAAAAGTGCCGCGCGGCGACCGTACCGGCGTGGTGATTGAGCCTATGCTGACTGACCAGTGGTTCGTTGCCATGAGCAAACCTGCGGCAGATGGTAAATCCATCACGCAAAAAGCGCTGGATGTAGTGGCAAGCGGCGAGATCAAGTTCTACCCGGAAAACTGGGTGAATACTTATAACCAATGGCTCAACAACATTCAGGACTGGTGTATTTCACGTCAGTTATGGTGGGGGCATCAGATTCCGGCTTGGTACTCAGAAGATGGAAAAGTCTATGTTGCCAATGATGAAGCGCAAGCAAAAGCCTTGGCTGCTGAAGATGGCTACACCGGTAACCTGACCCGTGACAATGACGTGCTGGATACCTGGTATTCATCTGCGCTATGGCCGTTCTCGACACTGGACTGGACTGGCGATGCAGAAAAAGATGCCGCCAATGTGGCTTTGCAGCAATATCTGCCTTCTTCTGTTCTGGTGACCGGGTTCGACATCATTTTCTTCTGGGTGGCGCGTATGGTCATGATGACCACACATATCACCGGTAAAATTCCGTTCAAGCATGTGTATGTGCATGGTTTGATCCGCGATGCCGAAGGCCAGAAGATGAGTAAATCCAAAGGCAATGTGCTGGATCCAATCGACCTGATTGACGGCATTGGCTTAGATGACTTGATCAAAAAACGCACGACCGGTTTGATGAATCCGAAACAAGCCGAGCAGATTGAAAAACGTACCCGTAAAGAGTTCCCGGAAGGCATTGCAGCTTATGGTACCGACGCGCTGCGTTTCACGTTTGCAGCGCTGGCTTCACCTGGCCGCGACATCAAGTTTGATCTGCAGCGCTGTGACGGTTATCGCAACTTCTGCAACAAATTGTGGAATGCGACGCGCTTTGTGCTCATGAATACCGAAGGTCAGGATAATGGTCTGGAAGATTGCAAAACCAAGCCGGAAGGTTACCTGGATTTTTCACAGGCTGACCGCTGGATCGTAAGTATTCTGCAACGCACAGAGGCTGATGTAGAGCGCGCGTTTGCCGACTACCGTTTTGACCTGGCCGCAAAATCGATCTATGAATTTGTGTGGGACGAATACTGTGACTGGTATCTGGAACTTGCCAAAGTGCAGATTCAGAATGGTACGGATGCTGAAAAACGCGCGACGCGCCGTACTTTACTGCGCGTGCTGGAAACGATTCTGCGTCTGGCACATCCGATCATGCCGTTCATTACGGAAGAAATCTGGCAGACCATCGGCCCGATGAGTGGTCGCAGTGGGCCCAGTATCATGCTGGAGGCTTACCCAAAATCACAGCCGAACAAGATCGATGAAGCCGCTGAGGCTTGGGTAGCGCTGCTGAAACAGGCGGTTGATGCCTGCCGCAGCCTGCGCGGTGAAATGAGTATTTCTCCGGCTGCACGCGTACCGCTGATTGCCGCAGGAGATGCGGATAAACTGACCAAATACGCACCTTACCTGAAATCATTGGCCAAGCTCGAAGATGTTGCGGTTGTGGCTGATTTGCCGGAAGCGGATGCGCCGGTCATGCTGGTGGATGATTTCAAACTCATGCTCAAGGTTGAGATTGATATTGCAGCAGAAAAAGAGCGTCTGGGCAAAGAGATTGCGCGCCTTGAAAATGAGATCAGCAAAGCCAATGCAAAACTGGGTAATGAGAGTTTTGTAGCACGTGCGCCGGCAGCCGTGGTCGAGCAGGAAAAAGGCCGTGTGGCCGAGTTCGGTGCTAGCCTGGAAAAACTTCAGGCGCAGTTATCAAAACTTAAATAATGTGACTGAACAAAGTGAATGACAGTCAAACAAAAAGGTGCCCATGGGCACCTTTTTGTTTGGATCAGGTTTCTGAAGCTGGAATCAAGTTGCACGTTTTTTAATATAAAAAGTGAATGATTTATCATGCTCCTCAAGCTGCAGCAGTTCATGCCCGGTCTGCACACAAAACGCCTTAAAATCCTTTACTGAACCTGGGTCAGTCGCGATTATTTTAAGCACCTGTTCCGGTGCCATGTCACTTAACCCTTTTTTACAGCGCAAAATTGGCAGCGGGCAATTCAGGCCGCTGGCATCTACTTCTTTATTAAACTGCATTATTTCTCTTTTCTTTAAATTTCCGGCCTTGGATATTCAGGGTTTTAGGCTTTAGGCGTATTGCTGTTTGGCACAAAAGGGAAGCCTGCCCTGGCCCAGCTTAGAACCCCGCCCGACAGGTTGTATACATTCTTATGGCCCTTGCTGATTGCAAAAGCTGCCGCATGTGCCGAGCGGACGCCGCTATGACAGTAGAATACGATAGACTCGGCCTTGTTCAGCGCGTCAGACTGGAGCGGAAGCAAGGCTAATGGAATGTGAATAGCACCCTCGATGATGCCGCGTGCCACTTCATCATCATTGCGTACATCTACTAGTAATACCGGGCCGGATGAAAGCATTGCGACTAAATCATTCGGTTGAATTTGCTGATATGTGTTCATTGGAACAGGCCTTTGTTGATTAGTATGGATAATATCAATTAAGCGCGTATCGCGCACTATTTGAAATGCGAACAGTGGATAAAGTGCGGGCGGATATCGAAAAATTAAACGAGTCTAGGTTAAAGTTCCGGTGATTGATGGCGCAAAAGGCAGCGTGAAATGAAAGGTAGTGCCTGGTTTGGTACTTGGTTCTATCCATAGCTGGCCTCCGTTGGCCTCCGCCAGGGCGCGGCTGATAACAAGTCCTAAGCCGATACCGGTAGTTTTTGTTGTAAAAAAAGGTTCAAACATACGGTCAGCAACATCAGGCGTGAGTCCTGGGCCGTAGTCCTGCACAGAAACATGGGCCATGCTGGTTTCTGCATTGGTTCGCACTTTAATGATAATCGCGGCGGCTGACATGCCGGAGCTTTGCATCGCTTCTACAGCGTTTCTCAGTAGATTAACCAGGATTTTGATGACATGTGTTCGGCTGCCAAGTACGGGCTTGATGTTTTTTTCCAGATTCAACGTGCTGCGGAAATTCCCAAAGCCGCTGCTTCTTGCGATGTTGAGCGCCTCTCTCACCGCATCATTAATATTGAGCTGGTCTTTGACCAGGTCACCTTTTTGCAGGAAAGCCAGCAACTCGTGCAGGCTGTTGCCTGCACGCTGCGCCTGTTTTACGCAGCCTTCAAGTGCGCGTTTCAATTTTTCGGTATCAATAGCGTTGCTTTCCAGTGCGTGCAGGGCAACTTCACTGTAAGCAGAAATAGCCGCTAGTGGCTGGTTGAGTTCGTGCGCAATTGCCGAGGCGGTTTGCGCCGCGACCTGCTGTGTAAAGACCTGCTCGGCTTCATCACGCTGTTCCTGCAGTTTTTTCTCAAGAGACCTTTGCTCTGTAATATCACGCGCCACACCTACCAGACGGGTAGGGCGGCCATCGTGAAAATGCATCCTGCCAACGGCGGCTACCCAGTGTTCGCTGCCATCCTTGAAACTGGTGACGCGGTATTCTGCATGATATCGGCCGTTGCCATCGGGGTCTGCCGCATGGTCAAGCGCAGCTTGCCTTAATGCGATATCTTCTGTGTGTATTGCCGACAGGAGTTGCCTTTTGTTAATAGGGCTGCCTGGATCCAACCCCCACAGCTCATACATGCGTTCATCCCAGTACAGAATGTTAAAATTGGCATCAAGGTCAAAAACACCCAGATTGGCAGCTTCTCTTGCAAAGCGCAGCCGTTCCTCGCTGATTCTTAAATCTTCCTCGGCCTGGCGCCGCCTGTCGACAACATGCAATGTGACCAGGGTGTAAGTTTTGATTTCACCATGCAATGGACTGAGGCCAATATGTACGTCCAGCTCCCTGCCATCGCGGGTCAATACGCTCAGTGTATTGCCGCTGCCCATGGGACGTGTTTCGCGGTTGTCGTTAAATGCTTGCCGGTAGTGGCGGTGATGCTCGCGGTAGCGCTGCGGTATCAGCGACTCGACTTCAAGGCCGATGATAGTCTCCAAGGGGTAACCTAATAGCAGCTGTGCGGTGGGGTTGGCTTGAATGACCTGCCCTACATCGTTAACCAGCAGCATCGCGTTAGACACAGTGTTAAACAGTGTTTGAAAACTCAGGTCTGAATATTGGCTGGTCAACTGATATTCCTTCAGAATTACCGCAAGGTTGTTACCGCTGGTATCAAGTCTAAGAGAGAAGTTTTTTTTTGTCTATGGCTAATGTGTTTTAAAAGCCGGGTCGAAAGAATGATTTCAAGTAGAGCTGCAACGGTGGTAGCATTCGGTAAACCGATGGTTGCCGCATGAGGTCGTGAGCACGTTTATTTTGATAAAATTACTTAACCGCCCGAAACATCCAACGCCATGAATTCCCGTCAGTTCATTTACCTGTTATTTCTGGCTGAGCTCATCTTATCGGGCTTCTGGTATACCGGCAGTGCCGTGACTGCGATGTTTCTACTGGCTGCCGGTGTTGCAGGGTGCTGGCTTGTATTCGTGCGGCAAGCCTATCAGGCTTATACGCTGTCGACGCTGATGCTGATTTATTTCCTATGGCTGTTTGTTGTCGGATTGTTCAGCGCCGTACCTGAAACAGCGCTGCTGACTTTGGCGATGTTGGCAGGGCTACCAGTCATGTACCTGTTTGCCACCAATACATCGGCTTTTGCTGAAACCTGGCGCTATTTGCGGGCATTGCTTTTTCTGCTGGGTGCGGTGCTCGCGCTATGGGCCATCTGGCAGGTTGTTCACCATGTCGGTTACGGCTATGCGCAGGGGCCGTTCCAGGACCGCAATGTCTTTGCCGCATTAATGAATCTGCTGTGGTTTCCTGCGGCCTTTGTACTGTTAACCGTGGAAAACAGCCGCTATCACTTGAAGCGCCTGGCGATCAGTGCCGCCTTGTTTATCATCAGCACCGCGCTTTTTGCTACCACTTCGCGTGGCGGCATTGCCGCATGGTTATTGCTGCTGCCGATTTTTCTGTGGGCAGCCTATCGTAATCCTGTATCCAGGAAGCGCATGGTGATTCTTGTGCTGCTGACGGTTGCAGCATACCTGTGCAGCACGGTGCTGTTAAATGCAAGCATTGCCGACCGCACCTTCCAGTTAGATCATGACCCGTCAGCTGCAGCCCGGCTGCTGCTATGGCAGTCAGGCATAAAAATGCTGCTGGCGCACCCTGTCATCGGCAGCGGTTGGGGTACTTTTGCCAATTATTATCCGGCATACCGGGTGCCGCTAGAAAACAGCACGGCTGGTTTTTTCGCCCATAATGACTACCTGCAGCTGGCGATAGAAGGCGGCATTCCTGCCTTATTGCTACAGATAGGCATATTGTATGGTGTGTGTATCGAGCTAAAGCGCAGCTTGCGGCAGGCGGCAGATTTGGCAGCTTTTGAGAGTGCGGCCTTACTGTCGGGCGTTCTGGCGCTATTCGTGCATGCGTTTGTAAATTTCATTTTTTACCTGGCATTCATGAATATACTCGCAGGCCTTTATCTTGCGCGCGCTGCGCAATTAACCGATAAGGCACGGGTACTGCGTGGTCTTAATGCCAATAAAATTAACCCATTCCTCAGGTACCTATCCGTTGGTTTCATTGTTTTGCTGATCTTGCTGCCATATGGCGCGCATATGCTTGGCAGGTCGATCAATAAGCAGCGTAATGTGGCGATAGAAAATCTGGTTTCTGATCAATTCAATGCGTATAAACTTGCCGAGATCATCACGCTGATTCAGCCGCAGGAAAGGATTGCGCAGGAAACCATATTGCAGACAGCAGAGCTGGCACTTGCAGATGCCGCATTCACGCGCACGATGGGCACGGGTTCTTACCACAGCTTACTTGAGCAGACATTACAGCGGTTTGATTCAGTACGTGCGCTTAATGCAAACGATGCAGAAACCGGCGTGCGTGAGGCTAAAATCCTGATCAGGCATCATGCGGCTTTTGATGCCGGCTTTGCCTACACAAAAGCGTATCAGGTTCTAAATGAGAGCCTGAAGGCTGACCCTTATCATGTTGATGCAATCATTATGCTGTCGCGCCTGCAGCTGGCAGAAGGGCATGCCGCCGCGGCATTGCAAACCTTGCAGAACGCGAGTACTTACATACTTGTGCAGCGCAACCGGCAGCTGATTCGCATTGAGCTGCTACGGCAGCTCGCAGCCCCTGAAACCATGCCGGAACTGGATGCCTTGGAAAAAGATTTACGCAAACTCCGCCTCGGTTCTGAAACCGGCAAAGCCTTGATACTGCCGGACAGTTATTATCCTGAGACTGACGCAAAGCTGAACGCAATTGCGTACCGGATTCAGCAAAAACACGCTAGATAACCATCTGTTACTCCTGACCAGCGCAGCCACTGCTGCTGTGCTGCGCTTCTGTCGCGCATGACCCCGAATTAATCATTTTCTGCAAACATTCAAAGACCGGCTGGATTGGTTCAGGTGATGTACAGGCGGCGCTTTAATCCACCGTTTTGCCGGTTTGGATTGATACCGCTTTTGTAATAGGGGTTAGCACGTATATGAGTTAAATCATGACTGCGGTAGATTGTAACTGTGTTGTGATATAGCCCCTAAGTCAATTGCGGTTTCAAAACCATAATAGCACGGGTAAGTGATTGGTCAATTTAATGCAGTTTAGTCGTAATAAGGTGTTTTTTAATAAGAGGAGATTAATGATGAAAAAACTATATGCAGGTATTCAACGTTTTGTTCGTGATGAAGAAGGCGTTACTGCTATCGAATATGCATTGATTGCATCTTTGATTGCGGTGGTGATCATCGGTGCAGTTTCATTGGTAGGCCAGGATGTTAACTTAACCTTCAATAAGGTTGCGAATGCATTGTCCTAGGACCTTAGTTGCACTGTTTTGATGGCGGTATGGATATTTAGGCTGTATCGCCATCAAATTAAAGAAAAAGCAGAGCAGTATTTGATGACGTAATAGCTGCTCTTGTTCCACTCTTTATTTTGGCCAGATTTGGCTACCGGAAAAACAAAAGGGATCACGATGAATCGCTTATGTGAAATGGTTAAAAGCTGGTGGCTGGATGAAGAAGGTGTGACTTCTATTGAGTATGTGATGCTCGCTTCGCTGATTGCGCTGGTGATTATCGCTTCAGTAGATGTGGTGGGTGACCGCGTGTGCGGAAGGTTTAAAAGTGTAGCTGAAGCATTGGGTACGACAGCTATTATTACTTGCAGTTAAGAGCCGATTTAGTGCTAAAGATCGTTTGAGCGTATGAGATGACCGCGGAATTATCAGGATTACTGGCGTTAATGGTATTGACCGTACTGCTGCTGCTGGCAACGCGCGAAGATATACGCAGTCATCGCATCCCTAACAGCTTGGTTCTGGTTGGTATCGTACTTGGATTAACGTTGAATGGATTATTACCCGGCGGCGCTGGGTTTAACAGTGAGATTCCGGGTGGGTTAGGCGTGTTGGCTGCATTCAAAGGATTAGCGCTTGGACTGGCCGTGCTGCTGCCGATTTACCTGCTGCGTGCGATGGGTGCCGGCGATGTGAAACTGATGGGCATGGTCGGTGCATTTTTAGGGCCCGGTGATTTGATAGGCGCTTTGATTGCAACCTTGATTGCCGGCGGTGTAATCGCTCTGGCAGCAGCATTATGGTCGAGACAGTTTTTGAATCTGTTGCTGAATATCAGGGTGATGCTGTCTGGCGGTTTGTTAAGAATGAGTGCGGGGCGGCCCCCGTTAATGAACGACATGCCGCCATCGGTAGGGCAGTTGCCATATGCGGTTGCAATCACGATAGGTACTTTGGGATACCTGGTTTGGCAGCGTATGTAATCAATAGAGATTTAAAAACGAATTTGAGCTGCAATGATTCATCATTTGAAAAGGATTGTTAGCGATTAGCGGGGATTTTTAGTTTTAACCCGGTTTATATCCAGTGAGATCAAGGTGTAAAAAAACAACCAAGATTGAAAAAACCATGATGAGCGAAGCGAAAATAAATAGTCTGTTTTCAGAGCGTAACGCCAGGCCCGGCATAGAGCGGCGCCATGTGCAGTTACCTGTGGCTCCCCATAGCATAGAAGAAACCGGTCTTGGTTTCCAATTCCTTGTAGAACTCATCACCAAGACTTTATTCCTGCGCGGGCAAATGCGCCTGCAGGATTTAATCAAGTCTACCAAACTCTCGATGGCAGTACTGGAACCGGTACTGTCTTTTTTACGTGCTGAATATATGTGTGAAGTCATGCGTAACGGCGAAACTGAAACGGCCATTTCCTACAATTTAACCGAGCTGGGCCGTGAACGTGGCGAAGATTACCTGCGTAAGAGCCAATATGTAGGCCCGGCGCCGGTTAGTCTGGACGCGTATATCAAGCAGGTGCGCGAACAGTCGATTGCCGATATGCAAGTCACAAAAGACAGGCTGGTACAGGTATTTGGCAATCTGGTCGTCAAAGACGGGATTCTGAGGCAGCTGGGCGCTGCAATGAATTCAGGCCGCGCGATTTTTGTATATGGCCCGTCCGGCAGCGGAAAAACCTACATTGCCGAGCATCTGGCAGGTTTGCTTAACGGAGATGTCGCCATCCCGCATGCGATTGTTGTGGATAACGAAATTATCCAGGTTTTCGACCCGCTGGTGCATATCCCTTTACTGCCAAAGAGCGATACTGATGAGACCGGTTTTGTGCTTGATCGGCGGCTGGCATCGGATTCTCGTTGGGTATTATGCCACCGGCCGGTGATTAAAACCGGCGGTGAATTAACGCTTTCCATGCTGGATCTTGATTTTGATGAGGGTGCCAGGTTTTATCAGGCACCGCCGCAGGTAAGAGCCAATAACGGCTTGCTGATTATCGATGATCTTGGCCGGCAGCTGGCGCCAGCAGTCGATATCATGAATCGCTGGATTGTTC
>Ga0208114_1000353_pt1 | contig 11933 bp, 6 predicted proteins | sample LakWasMeta2_LOW4_2_FD_183854 | JGI IMG/M metagenome (GOLD analysis project Ga0208114, IMG submission 183854) | Freshwater sediment methanotrophic microbial communities from Lake Washington under simulated oxygen tension - Sediment Metagenome... | ecosystem: Environmental > Aquatic > Freshwater >... | reverse complement strand
GTGATTACCGCGTTTGCGCCGGTTGCAGACATTAGCCTTACCCTGACTCCGCAACTGCGTTGTGTGCCGGATGAAGATAGCGCCTTGATTCTGATTGATCTGGGTGCCGGTAAAAACCGTTTGGGCGGTTCGGTATTGGCGCAAGTTTATAACCAGCTCGGCGACGACTGTCCAGATCTTGATGAAGCGGGTCTGTTGAAAGCCTTCTTCGATGCGATACAAACGCTTAATAGCCAAGGCAAACTGCTTAGCTACCATGACCGTTCCGATGGCGGCTTATTGGCAACGGTGGCGGAGATGATGTTCGCGAGCAGATTGGGTGTCACCCTGACGCTGGATAGCCTGGGCGATGATGTGCTGGCGGCATTGTTTAATGAGGAGTTGGGCGCGGTATTGCAAGTGCGGCAGAGCGATTGCAAGGAGGTCGTTGAGCTGTTAAAACAATCGGGCCTGATCGATTGCATTTATGTCATAGGCAAGGTCATGGAGGAACAGCAACTGACCGTTCGCCATTCGAGCGAGGTTGTTTATTCCGCCGGCCGGGCCGAATTGCAGAGCATCTGGTCCGAGCTCAGCTACCAGATGCAGGCCATGCGCGATAACCCGGAATGCGCGCAGCAACAGTTTGAACGCATCGCCGATGATGAAGATCCCGGCTTGAATGTTGAATTGACGTTTGATGTTAACGACGACGTGACTGCACGGTTTAAAAACGCAATAAGACCCAAAGTCGCGATACTCCGCGAGCAGGGCGTTAACGGCCATGTGGAAATGGCGGCGGCATTCGATCGCGCCGGATTTACCAGTATCGACGTACACATGAGCGATATTATTCACGGCCGGGTGAGTTTGGCCGATTTCACCGGGCTGGTTGCCTGCGGCGGTTTTTCCTACGGCGACGTATTGGGCGCAGGCGGCGGCTGGGCAAAATCAATCCTGTTCAACCCGCGCTGCCGCGATGAGTTTGCCGCATTTTTCCAGCGACCCGACACTTTCGGCTTGGGTGTTTGCAACGGTTGCCAGATGATGTCGGGATTAAAAGACATCATTCCCGGCGCGGAACATTGGCCGCGTTTCATGCGTAACACTTCGGAACAGTTTGAAGCGCGCGTGGCTTTGGTTGAAGTGCAAAAATCGCCCTCCATCCTGTTTGCCGGTATGGAAGGCTCCAGAATGCCGGTTGCCATTGCGCATGGCGAAGGGCGTGCAGAATTTGCCGTGGACCCGGCGGTTGCGCTGGAAGCGGGCGCAGTTGCCTTGTGTTATGTCGATAACTATGGCGAATTAACCACGGAATTTCCGGCCAATCCCAATGGTTCGCCGTTCGGCATTACAGGACTGACCACCACGGACGGGCGGTTTACGATTATGATGCCGCATCCGGAACGTTGCTTCAGAACTTTACAAAATTCATGGCACCCGGATGCTTGGGATGAGTATGGCGCCTGGATGCGGCTGTTCAGAAACGCCAGAGTTTGGGTAGGTTAAAAGCGCTTTATGACCGCATGGATGCAGAAGGTAGCGCAATGCAGGAGCAATTGCCGAGAATACCAAGTGAATAATTATTGAAAGCTTCGTGAAAGTAGCGGACGAACGGATTGTGTTATAAAGCCCTTTCGCACCTAGGGGGCTTTTGACTTTATCGGGCCGTGTGCAGCGATTGAGCAAGTGTGATAAGGGTATTCAAATCCCGGCAATATAAAGTTTAGAGGTTGTAGATTATGGATAAGTTCAACGTGACGAAAAATAAAAATCGAAGAGGTTTTTTTCGGATTTATGACGAAGTTAATCTGTTTTACAAAAAAATAGATGCAACATTGCTGACCGAACCGCAACCTGTTTTCGATAATTTACTCAATAACAGTTCATTTTCTACCCATCTTGAAACGGCATTGCAAAATTCGGCAACGCAATTGCCCAAGTTAGAAAAGAACCGACCGGACCTTCAATTTAGGGGGAATGAAACCCGTGACGTCAACATAAGTGCCGGCGGCATGGCTTTTAATTGCGAAGACGCGCTTAAAGAAGGCGACTATCTGGCAATCAGGATACTGCTGGTATCGAGCATGACGGAAATCGTAACTTACGGCACGGTTGTTTATTGCAAAAACAATGAATTAAACGATAGCCAGTATCCTTACTTTGTTGGCGCTCATTTTATGAATATGGAAGCTGAAGATCGGGAATCGTTGATCAAGCATGTAGCGAAAAAGCGGTCGCGACAACTCTGGATAAACGGCTTTATCCTGGCTGCTGTCATTACCATTATTACCGCGCCCGGCATGGTATTCGGCTTATTATTGGAATTGCTTCATCACCTGCTTGAATTATTCCTTGAGTTTTGCCACCTGGCCTTTGAGTTTATCGAATCCAGCCTGGATCATCTCGTCGAACATCTTTTCGAAACCGATGTTCATGCCACCCAGGTTATTGTCTTTTATATCATAGTGCCGTTTGTTTTTTATGGGCTATATCGCTTGGGGCGGGCAGTACCTCCTTTTTGTCGGCGGATTAAAAACAACCAGACCGCCTATTGGTCACGGAAGAAAGCTGGTTTGCTGTTTTTTTGGCGGGAGCAATCTTTGTTTAATAAAATAAAACTGGTTGTAATCGGTGTTGCAGCGGTCATTTTCTACATATTTTTTGGTATGTAGGGCGGCTGCTGATACTGTTCAATATCAGCATCAAAATTTGAAGAACGATAGCGTTGATCTACAGTCAAGGCAGACCCATTAAACATATATATGACTACAAACATGCTATATAAGAAGGAAGACGCCCGTATTCTGATTATAGATGACGAGCCGGTAAACCTGAAGCTGCTGGATAAAATGCTGTCTGCTCAGGGCTATAGCAATCTGGTATTGGTGCAGGATCCAAGACAAGTGCTGGAGGTCTACCGACAGCAACGTACCGACCTGATTTTATTGGACATCAACATGCCTCATCTGGACGGCTTCGAGGTGATGGCACAGCTCAAGGCGCTTGACGACGCGTTATTTCCTCCCGTGGTGATACTCACCGCACAGCATGGGCGGGATTTTTTGTTGCGCGCACTCAATGTCGGCGCGCGCGATTTTATCTCCAAGCCTTTCGATCGCAACGAACTGCTGGCGCGGGTGCGCAACATGCTCGATGCACAATTGGCGCATCGCCTGCTCTACGACCAGAAAGACGTACTGGATGAAATGGTGCGGGTGCGTACTGACGAACTGCACCGCACCCGGTTACAGGTTGTACAACGATTGGGCCGCGCTGCCGAATATCGCGATAACGAAACCGGCAATCACATTCTGCGTATGAGTCATATCTCGGCCCTGTTGGCAAAATCCATCGGTTGGAACAAGGCCGATTGCGAATTAATACTGCATGCCAGCCCTATGCACGACATAGGTAAGATCGGCATCCCTGATCATATCCTGCTTAAGCCCGGCAAGTTCGAACCTGAAGAATGGGAAACCATGAAAACTCACGCCCTCATCGGAGCCAATATTCTCGAAGGCGACGATTCCGACTTAATGACGTCTGCCAGAGAAATTGCCCTTACCCATCACGAGAAATGGGACGGCAGCGGTTATCCTTATGGCCTGTCCGGCGAGGCTATTCCGTTGGCCGGGCGTATCGCGGCGTTGGCTGATGTGTTCGATGCATTAACGTCGGTGCGCCCCTACAAAAAAGCATGGACGGTTGAGGCGGCTGTTGGCCTGATCAAGGAAAATCGCGGAATACATTTTGATCCATATCTGGTGGATGTTTTTCTGGAGCAATTGACCGAAATCCTCAATATATGTGAGTTTTTCTCAGAACCCGAAAATAAATAATGAATAATCCAGACCAATCCGTTGACCTGTTGGGCACTGTTCTCAATGCTGCGACCGAGGTATCTATTATTGCTACCGATCCGCAAGGTGTTATTACCGTATTCAATCGCGGCGCCGAGCTGTTGCTGGGTTATAGCGCCGATCAGCTGGTTGGCAAACAAACCCCCGCGTTATTTCATCTTGCTTCCGAAATTGCTGTCCGTGGTTTAAAACTGTCTCAGGAATACGGCGTCCCGATTGAGGGTTTTCGGGTTTTTGTACATAACCCCGAGCTGAATGGCCGGGAGCAACAGCAATGGACTTACGTTTGTGTGGATGGCCGGCATGTGCAAGTATCGCTGATCATAACGGTCATGCGCACGGCAGAGGGGAACATCACCGGCTATTTGGGCATCGCCCACGATATTAGTAAGGAAATTCGGAATTATAAAGCCGTTAAAGAATTCAAGACCATGCTTGACGAGATTCACGATTGCATTTTCATGTTTCGACCGGATACTTTAGGTTTTACCTATGCGAATCTGGGCGCAACGATGCAACTGGGCTACAGCATCGAAGAATTGCTGCACATGAGTCCATTGGACATCAAACCGGAGTTCACTGAAGCGAGTTTTCGAGAACGTTTGCAACCGCTCTTGGACGGCAACAAAGCATCGGTTGTTTTTGAAACAGTTCACCGGCACAAGGAGGGACACACCATGCCGGTGGAGGTCTCCATACAACTGCTGTCTGAGCAGGGGCAAGAAGCGCTGTTTGTGAATGTGGTGCGGAATATTACCGAGCGTAAGGCGGCCGAGCGAGTCATTCATGATAATGCTCAACACACTCAGGCTATCCTTGATAACGTTATCGACGGCATTATTACCATTGACAGTCAGGGCATTGTTCAATCGATTAATCTTGTCGGGGAAGCCATTTTCGGCTATACAGCCGACGAAATTATCGGCAGGAACGTCAATATGCTGATGCCCGAGCCTTACCACAGCGAACATGACGGTTATCTCGAAAATTACCATGCAACCGGTGTACAACGCATCATCGGCAGTGGTCGTGAGGTGGAAGGACTGCGCAAGGACGGTAGTGTTTTTCCGTTGGATCTTGCGGTATCGCGAAGCTCTCACAATGGGCAGCTGTTGTTCATTGGTTTGGTGCGGGACATTACCGAGCGCAAGTCGGTTGAGCGAGTCTTACAGGAGAACGTGCTGCATACTCAGGCTATCCTCGATAACGTTATCGACGGCATCATTACCATCAATAATCGGGGCGCCATTCAATCGATTAATCTCGCCGGTGAACGTATTTTCGGTTATGCGGCGGACGAAATTATCGGCAGGAACGTCAATATACTGATGCCCGAGCCTTACCATAGTGAGCATGACGGGTATCTCCATAACTATCAAGCTACCGGAATACCTCGCATTATCGGCACTGGACGCGAAGTGGAAGGGCGACGCAAGGATGGTAGTATTTTTCCGATGGATCTTGCCGTGTCGCGGAGTATTCACCAAGGGCAGCCGTTGTTTATCGGATTAGTGCGCGATATTACGGAACGCAAACGGGTGGAGCTGATGAAGACCGAGTTTGTCTCCACCGTAAGCCATGAGCTGCGCACACCGCTTACTTCTATCAGTGGGGCGCTGGGTCTGGTTGTTGGCGGCGCTTTGGGCGAACTGCCGGGACAGGCAAAATTAATGCTGGATATTGCCTACAAGAACAGTAAGCGTCTGGCGTTGCTGATCAACGATCTGCTGGACATGGAAAAACTGGCGGCCGGTAAAATGCAGCTTGATTTACAGCCGCAACCGCTGATGCCGTTAGTGGAACAAACGTTGGAAGCCGTTCACGCCTATGGCGAGCAATATCAAGTGAATTTTGAACTGATCGAGCGAGTCGGTGATATACAGGTTCGGGTTGATAGCGGACGGCTGCAGCAAGTATTAACCAATTTCCTGTCCAATGCAGCCAAGTTTTCGCCTGCCGGTGCTCAGGTTGAAATCGCCGTACGGCAGCGAAAAAATGTGGTCCAGGTCGAAGTTATCGACCACGGCCCAGGCATTTCCGATGAATTCAGCAATCGCATTTTTCAGAAATTCTCCCAGGCGGATTCATCGGATACCCGGCAAAAAGGAGGGACGGGGCTGGGACTGGCCATCAGCAAGGAGCTCATCGAGCGCATGAACGGACTGATAGGCTTCAATTCCAAGGAAGGCCAAGGAGCGCGATTTCATTTTCAATTACCGATTTGGCGACCGCAGGAAATAATGCAACAACCGGCTAGTACCGCTATTCTGGGTGCGCCGCGCCTACTGGTGGTGGAGGATGATCCGGACATTGCGGCACTGTTGTCGATGATGCTGCACCGCGCCGGTTATCAGGTCGATGTGGCCGCCAACGGCGAGCTCGCCCTCAATTATCTTGCGCATAACGAATACCAAGCTATGACCTTGGACCTGATGCTGCCGGATCAAAGCGGCGTCTCGCTTATTCGCCATATTCGCAGTCAAGCCGCGACCGAGAAATTGCCCGTCATCGTGGTGTCGGCTTATACCGAAGAGGGCAAATTGGCAATCAATGGCGATTTTAATGCCATCGACTGGATCGATAAACCGTTTGATGAGTCACGTTTAACTGCTGCGGTGCTTCGCTTCCTGCCGACTCAGTCGGCTCGTAAATCACGGGTTCTGCATGTGGAAGACGATGCCGACCTGCATCAAATTGTCGCGACCATCGGCCGCGATTTGGCCGATTTTGACGTCGCCAATAGTCTGAGCGAAGCGCGCGCCAAACTAGCGCTTGCGCGTTACGATTTGGTGGTGTTGGACATTGGCTTGCCTGACGGTAGCGGCTGGGAACTTTTGGCGGATCTGAAACTGCTGAATCCCGAACCGCCAGTGATTGTGTTGTCCGGTTCCGAAATGACTGAGGAGCAATTAGCAAATGTACAATCGGTACTTATCAAGACACGCATTCCCAATCAGGATTTACTGGATACCCTTAAGCGTCTGCTTTTTGTTAACACTTAGACTAAGGAAAATAACGCCATGAACTTAAAACGCATACTTTATGTGGAAGACGAACCGGATATTCAGGCGGTGGCTAAACTGGCTCTGGAAATCATAGGCGGCTACCAAGTGATGATCTGTGGCGGGGGGCAGGAGGCTTTGGATAAAGTAGGCGGCTTTGCGCCGGATTTGATCCTGCTGGACGTGATGATGCCGGGCATGGATGGGCCGACCACTTTGCAAAACCTGCGGGCCAATCCTGCTACAGCCATGATTCCGGTGATCTTTCTCACCGCCAAGGTGCAGCCCCCGGAAGTGAAGCAGTATCAAGCGCTGGGGGCTCTGAACGTTATCGCCAAACCCTTCGATCCTATGACGCTGGCAGCGCAGGTGACGGCTTGTTGGGATAGTAAGCCATGACCGATGCTGCCGACTTCGCTGCCAAGTTTGCGGTTTTACGTGAGCATTACGTCAAACAGATCGAGGGTACTTTGGAGGCTTTGATCAGCCGTGCTTCCGAGCATCGGGCGGATGTTAACCATCATGTAATTTTAGAGGAGCTTCATGCCGGCTTGCATAAACTGTCCGGTTCAGGAGGCACCTTCGGATTTCCTGAATTATCTCGTCAGGCGAGGGCGCTGGAAGTGACCGCAAAAGCCTGGCTTGACAGCTCAACTGTGCCGGAGTTGCCGCAATGGGAGGCATGGAAAACCGATATGTCGGCCCTGCGTCGGACGCTTGGCGTTTTATCTGCATCTGGAGTTATTACGGCAACGGAAGAGCTTGAACAGATGCCCAGGGAAGAGAGTCCTATTCGCGTCGTGTTGGTCGATGATGACGAAGCGCTGGGGGGAGAGTTGAGTAAGGGATTGAGGCAGTTCGGTTATGAGCTAACGTATTATGCAAATTTTGCCGAAGCTGAAGTTGCCATTCTCGATGATCCACCGGACATGCTGGTAATCGATATTATGCTGCATGGACAAGTTCCTGATGATGGCACTGATGCAGCGATTAGGCTGTTTGCCCGGCTGGGCCACTCATTGCCCACTATTTTTATTACTTCACGGAGCGATTTTTCGGCGCGTTTGGCGGCAGCAAAAGCAGGGGGTAACGCTTTTTTGGTCAAACCGGTGGATGTTTCAGTTTTAGCCGGGCGTATTGATATGTTGCATCAGGAGCGGGAGCTTGAACCCTATCGCGTGTTGATTGTCGATGATGATGAGATGCTGGCCGAGCACTACAAGCTGACGTTGTTAGCCGCCGGCATGCTGGCGGAAAAAGTATGTCACCCGAATGAAGTACTGACAATAATGGAGAGTCTGCATCCGGATATACTGCTTATCGATTTGTACATGCCGGGATGTACCGGTGCGCAACTGGCCAGAGCCATTCGCTACGAAGAGACGTGGTTGAGCACACCTATAATTTATCTTTCGGCAGAGGATGAGCTGGATGAGCAGATTAAAGCTCTGGATAGCGGAGGCGGCGATGATTTTTTGACCAAGCCTATTTCTGCCCATAAGCTGGAGGCTATTGTACGGACGCGGGCGTCACGCGCCCGCAAGATTGATGCGTTAATGAACAAGGACAGTCTGACCGGTTTGCTCAAGCATTCCAGTATAAAGGATCGGATGGAACAAGAACTTGAACGCGCTCACCGGCAGGGTATGGTCATGGCGATGGCGATGGTGGATATGGATCATTTTAAGCGGGTTAATGATACCTGGGGGCATCCCATGGGCGATCAGGTCATCAAAACCTTGGCGCATTTACTTCGTCAGCGGCTGCGTCGACAGGACAGTATTGGTCGCTATGGCGGCGAGGAATTTGCGGTTGTTTTGCCTGACTGTGACGCGGCAGATGCGATGCGCCTGCTTGATGATGTGCGGTTACGGTTCGGCGAAATAGTATTTATTCATAGAGGACAGAGCTTTAGCGTCACGCTAAGCGCCGGGATTGCCGATAGTAGACAATGCGCCGATGCGCAGCGCCTGCTCGCGGAAGCGGATGCAGCGCTTTATGTTGCCAAGAACGGAGGGCGCAATCAGGTGCGGCAGTTTACGAATGTTGTTGATTAATCCTCGCAATGAATAAGCGCTGTAGCCATTCAGCAGTTAAGGTAACTCGCAAAAAATAAACCGCCGCCGGGGAGTATCTTTTTCGAGCTATCTGAAGCAATAGAACATCGATGAACCGATAAACATTGGGAAGTTAAATCCATTGACTCCTTAAAATCTTTCTAATCCGTGTTTTATTATAAAATTAGCCTTGCCGAATAGTTACGATTTAATAAATATAACAACAAAAGAGATTTCGCTATGAATGCTGACTTTGCCTTTTTACTTTCCAGGATGCGCGACGATTTTGTCGGGGAACTGCCTGAACGCTGCGACTTTCTTGAGGAGGGGGTGTTGGCGATGGAGCGGGATGCGACGGACGCTTTCGATGAACTGTATCGCCGTGTCCATAGCCTTAAAGGTTCAGGCGGTACCTTCGGCCTACCGCTGATCACCAGTATTTGTCACCAGTTTGAGAGTTTCATCAGTACGACTCGAGAGCGTTTCGATAAATTGGCGGTGAGCTATGCTCTGAGTTATGTGGACTTGCTGCGCCGTGTTGCTGAAACCCCGGAGCGGGACGGCGCTGCCGCCATCGCTATCGAACAGGATTTGGAACAACTGCGCATCTCCAGTATGCCGGGTTGTGCATCAGTGTTATTGGTGGAGCCGTCGATTGCTACCCGAAAATTTTGCCAAGGAGTGTTAGAGCCTCTGACGGTGCGCTTGGCGAGCCAGGATCGGGGGTTGCCCGCGCTGGAATTATTGCTCCATCAACCTTTCGATTTGCTGATTGCCGCACGCGAATTGCCGGATCTCAACGCTCTCGCGCTGGTGGCGGCGCTACGGGAATCCGGCAGTCGCAACAAAGATATTCCGGTAATCCTTGTCAGCAGCAACTCGATTCCTACTCCGTCTTATCTGAATATTCACGCCACCATTAAACGCGATGCGGCATTTGTGTCCACCCTCGCCCGTTGTGCCGGTGATGTGTTGGCTGGCTGTAGTAACTGACGTTACGCAAATCAGAAAAATCACCACGAAGAACATGAGTTTTCTATTTCGGCTTTGCTTCGTGAACTTCGTGTCTCGGCAACTGCTCCATGCGTTGCCCTACCTCCTGCACCCATGCAGTCGTTCGTGGTGAAAAATTCTTTTTCGATGATTAAATCCCTAACAAGAACTGACTATGGAAAATGATATTCAAGCCACTCTCTCCCAAATGCGGGAAGATTTCATCGTGCGTTTGCCGGATCGTTTGGCGCTTCTCAAGACGCTGCTGGCGGATATTGAGTGCGGCCAGCTCGATTCACTTGAGGTCCTGCATCGTGCCGCGCATAGCTTAGTCGGTGCGGCGGGTGTTCACCGGCTGATGCAGGTTTCCGATGCGGCGCGCGCTCTGGAACAGGTCGTGGCGGCTATACCCGCTGACCGGATGTTGGACGAACACTGTTTGCAAGCCATGCGCAAAGCGCTGGCGAATGTGGAAGCGCAATCAGTCAATCCAAACCACATTTTCGTTCCGCAGATGCCGAAGGGGCGGACAGAGGCTCCTCGCATCGTGGTCGTAGACGATGACAAGGAACAGGCTGACTGGCTGCGCACCTGCCTCGAACAGGCGGGTTACCGGGTCGACGTGATTCATGAACTTGCGGCTTTTGGAGCCATCAGCCTAAACGCCGAGCCGCCTGCTGCGGTGATTATGGATATGATGTTTCCTGAAGGCGACGATGCGGGTGTGCGTGTTATCGCAAAACTGAAAGAGAAGAGCCTTAACAGTTTTCCGGTTATTTTTATTTCAGTACGGCAGGATATGGCTGCTAAGCTTGCCGCCTATCGGACCGGGGCCACCTGTTATCTGACCAAGCCGGTGGATGTTGACGCCCTGTTGCGAGTGGTTGCCGAGGCGGCAGCGTTGATTCCGAAGGAACCTTTTCGTGTGTTGTTGGTCGATGATGACCCTGATCAACTCACGGCTCACAGCCTGATTCTGCGGCAAGCCGGGATGACGGTGCTGACAGCGAGCGATCCCATGCAGGTTCCGGATATGCTGGAAGATTTTTCGGCCGAAATAATGATACTGGATATGTATATGCCGGAATGTTCTGGTCCGGAGCTGGCGGCTATTCTGCGTGATGATGAGCGATATGCCCAGATACCGATCGTTTATTTATCGGCGGAAACGTGTATCTCCAGGCAACTACTGGCTCTGAATTGCGGCGGCGACCATTTTCTGACCAAACCGGTGGAACCGCGTCATCTGGTCGCTACGGCGGCTTTGCACGCACGGCGTTTTCGGCAGGCACGGGAGCATGCGGAGTCGCTACGCGCCACGCTTTACGAGCGGGAACGCCATCAGCAGGCTTTGGATGCTCATGCTATCGTCAGTGCGGCGGATGCTGCCGGTATCATTAGCTATGTTAATGACCGGTTTTGTGAGATCAGCGGTTACAGCAAAAATGAGCTGTTGGGTCAGAATCATCGTATCGTTAAGTCCGGCGAGCATCCACCCGAATTTTATCTCGATATGTGGCGCACCATTGCGCGCGGTAATATCTGGCGGGGCGAAGTTTGTAACAGGAGCAAAGACGGTCATTTATATTGGGTCGAGACCAGTATTGTGCCTTTTTTGGATAATACCGGGCGACCTTATCAATATGTTTCCATCCGTACCGATATAACCCATATCAAGAAAGCCGAACTGCGCCTGCGTATTATGGAGCGAGCCCTTGATGCCAGCAGTAGTTGCATCATGATAGCGGATGCCGATAAATCCGATAGACCGTTGATTTACGTCAATCCGGCCTTTGAGTTTGTTACCGGCTATAGCCATGATGAAGTGATTGGCCGTAACGCCCGCTTTTTGCAAGGCAAAGAAACGGATCAGCCGGGTTTAGATAAAATTCGTGCAGTGCTGCGCGAAGGTCGAGTCGGCGAGGCGCTGGTTCGTAACTACCGCAAGGATGGCACGCCGTATTGGAATGATTTGCGTATAGCGCCTGTGCATGACGAACAGGGGCGACTCACTCATTTTATCGGCATCTCCGATGATG
>Ga0208114_1000348_pt1 | contig 12003 bp, 15 predicted proteins | sample LakWasMeta2_LOW4_2_FD_183854 | JGI IMG/M metagenome (GOLD analysis project Ga0208114, IMG submission 183854) | Freshwater sediment methanotrophic microbial communities from Lake Washington under simulated oxygen tension - Sediment Metagenome... | ecosystem: Environmental > Aquatic > Freshwater >... | reverse complement strand
CTGGCCGAGCACAAAGTCGAAAACCTAATCAGGAAATAAGCGTGTAGAAAGTTTTTTAGTTGCTTGTTTGGACGGGAGTTCGACTCTCCCCGACTCCACTAGAGTGGACAATTCGATTTTTTTCGATAATTGTCCACTTTTATTTTCACCTAAACCCTTGTCAATCTGCAAGATAAACCTCAATACATCATTAATTCTCGTAGTTCGACATTTTTTTCCGTCAAAAACAAATTTTTCAGGAAATATCGAACTAATTAGTTGCTGTTTCTCCCTAATCCCTGATTTGGCATAGTGTAACTTCAAATTAGACATCATATCAATACCATTTTTTAACCAGCCTAAATACTCGCTATTTAGAAGTTTAATGTTATCCAAATCGTCATTTAATGATCTTTTTTGATTATTATATCTTGACATCGTATCACTATACTGATTTTGTTCAATCTTCCCGTCAACAAACAAATCCTGCAATTTCTCAATGCGCCCAAGTACATCTTCTAAAGACAACTGCAATTTTATTTTCTTTCTTTCCGCGTCTTTTGCGTCAACTGACAATAAATCTTTGACCATAAGCTGGTAAATTTCTTTTGATTCCTTAGTAAATGTAAAATCATCAAAAATAATTTCAAATGTTTCATTTACTTCACGAACAGGATATCTTTCCTGGCCACAATAATTACAATGGTAATAAAAATAATGATTCCCATTACTGCTCTTGGAACGACTACCTGTAAGTTTTTCACCACAAGAGGAACAAGACAACATTCCTCTTAAAGGAAGCTCTTCTCTCAATGAATTATAAACTGGCAATTTTTTGACTTTATTATTATCAGAAAGAATTTCTTGTACTTTAAAAAATAATTGTTCACCTATAATCCCCTCGTGAATTCCATCTATAATTAGCATCGGCTCATCTTCATATTTCGGAACAATAATCTTTCCCGCATACAAAGGATTTCTCAATAGTTTAGAAAAATTACTTCTACTTATTTTTACACCTTTTTTACAGAGTTCTGTGCGCAATTCACTTTGCAATTTACCAACAGTAATTTGTTCAAAAGCATACCTGATATGTTTGGCATTATCACCTAAAATAATTATCGGTTTATTTTGTTGGTCTCTAGAGTTTCTATATCCTATAGGAGCTTGTCTACACCATCTTCCCACTTTTAGAGAAGCTCTAATTCCTCCTCTGATTTTGATTGACCTTCTGTCGTTATCTATTTCCGGAATTGCCAAAAAAATGGCTAACATAGCCTTGTTTTCTGGAATACTCATATCTATTGGCTGTTCAATTGCCTGAACTTGTATTCCCAAATTATTTAAAGTCCTTAACATAACAAGTGAATCAGTCAAATTTCTGGAAAATCGATCCCAAGAGGTTATTAATAACAGATTTACCTCCCCCTTATTCTTCTTTACAAATTGCAAAAAATTTTGAAATTCCGGCCTATTAAAATTCTTGGCAGAATGGTCTTCACGATAATGCTTAATAATAGAAATACTATTTCTATCACAATATTTCGTTAGTTGCTCGAACTGAACATCAAGACTATAACCCTTGGCTTGTTCATCGCTACTAACTCTGCACATTATTACAGCATTTTTCATACTTTCTAAGTTTTTTTGTACACGCTTACGCTGAGTTTTGCATAAAACTCCAATAAGTCAATTACTTGTTGAATTTGTTCGTCAGTCAGTTTTTTTTCTCCCTTATTTAATATTTTCTTGTATTTTTCAAATGATATCACATTTTTATTTAATGCGCATAACTTTCGCTTTTTACGATAAGCGTACCATTTTTTATTAGACCTGATTTTTTCAGTGTCCTACTTTAATTTTTTGTGTGTTCTCGAAATGAACAATATTTCCATCAACTGTATCGATAGATATCGATAGATAATCTCCCTTTTTTATATGTTCTAGAAGCCTACTTTCTAATTTCGCTTTTTTTATCGTTGTAATTTCAACAATATCCATTCTGTTATCATTAAATCTAATATTAATGCTTTTAATGGTTGCATATCGTTTTCTAATGTGTTTTAATAAATCGCGTTCAGCTTTTGTCAATATTGAAATCGTTCGTTTTTCAAAAGCTCCTTTTCCTTCTGTCAAAAAATTTGCAATAATATCGCTAATAGAAATACTCAAAAATGTCCTTGCCAAAATCCCCTGAATTTCATCAGAACTATTTATTTTCTCAAAACCCCTAAAGCTTTCTGTTGAAATTGGAATAAAAGCACCTGGAATATCTTTAAAAAATAAAATCGATGTTTGCTCAGCTTTAGTTATTATCTCTGCGATAGTTTGCTCTAATAAACTTCTTTTCAGTGCCATATTAAACTCTTTTTCATCAATTGAATTAAACATATCAATCTTCGTTTTATCCACTATATCATTCACATTTTCGAAATCTATTTGCATTGCGCTTTTTATTTCATCATAAGTTATTATGTGAAATAAATTATTTTTTATTAATTCGATTTCTGCATAAGTAAAACCATAAATCCTCAGCTCTTCTATTATTTTTAACCAAGTATATTCGATATAGTCTAATTTTTTCCACTCTCCTTTATTTGATTCTCCCCCAATATCCAGTAGTCCTGCACGTTCCCAATTTGCTAAATCAGTGTAAACAATATTTAATTCCGTTTTCAGAAATGTTCTCTCTCTTAACTTGTCAAACAAATCACTAGCAGCATCAAAATTATTATGGTAATTTTTATTTGAAATCATATCTTAAAAATTTATTCAAATATATAAATAAAGTTTGTAATAAAACAAACTTTATTTATATATTTGCTTTATGAAATTAAACAAACAATGAAAATGGAATCAAATGACCAAAACAGAAACTTTACAATAAGCGCAAAAGTCACTGCTCAGCAAAAAGCAATTTATTCTCAGAAAGCAAAAGAAAATAATATTTCATTTTCTGAGTGGGTGAGTAGTATTTTAGACATATCTACAAATGCTTATGAAAATATTGATAAGCCGATCGAAAAAATGTTACTACTCCAAGAGGAAAACAGAACAAAAGATAAAATAATCAAAAGACTTACTTTAGATCTAGAAAATTCAGGATTCTATATTAAAACATTAGAACACAAGAATTCTAAACAAGTTAAAGCAATTTTAGGGCTAGAAGATACAAACCAACATCTATCAACAAAATTGCAGACTATAATTTCGGAAAGCCCAATAGAGGTGGTAAACAATAATGCCAAAATTCCTCAACTAAGCAATGCCTTATATACTGTATCAGCAATATCATTTGTATGTAGCTTTCTCTTTCTGGGAAGAAAATAAATACAATTGTAAATACATATTTTGCCAACCCCACATAAATGTCAGGCTAATCTATCGTTTTTACGAGTTGTATCATTTTTTTACCTTGAGCCTAGAGGTATAACCTTGATTTATATTTTTCTTCTAATATTAGCAAATGCCCAAATAGCTAATCCAAACGGTATCCCACAAATTAGAGTAGTTATGCTAATATCATCTCTTCCGGCATATGTAAAATGGGTTTCAAAAATCAAGCTATACAAATGAATTGAACCAATCATAATTAATAAAACTGAGATTCCAAAAATATAAAACTTCAAAATATTTTTAATTATATTCATTATATGATAGTTACTTTAAAAACATCTCTTTATGATGCATTTCATAATACAAGGGTCCTTTACATCGATGTACAATAGTGGAATGATATTCAAATTCAACATTGGAAATCAAATCATCTCCAACAGGAATAAATCGGATAATTCCATTATCTCCAAGATAATGCTTTGCTCTACCAACTACAATTTCATTAAAAAGCCTTTCTTTGATAGTAATTTCTTCATTGACTAAATCAGAGGCTTTTATTTCAACAAGTTCAAGATCGTCATCAGGAGTTACGGGTATGTAAGCCGTACCAGGAACAACTCCTCTTTGAGCATTTATTTGCTGAATTACAAGTTGTCGTTGATTATCATCTTCTTGAATAATCAAAAAATAGACTTCCTTTTCGTCTTTGTTGATTCTTTTGTGATGCTTAGATTTTACAATTTGTCCTAGTTTAAATGTTGATTTCATATTATATATTAATTAAAGAAGTTTTATTTGGTGCACTATAAAATGCAATCAGTGTTTCGTTATGATTACTTATTATTTTAACTCTTAATAGATAGTAATTTAATTTATTAGGTGTAAATATTCAGAAATAGAATTTTTATACATTTTGAATTCGCTTGCTATTAACAAATCTTTTTGTGTTTCGCTTTCAAAATTGACCCTAATAATTGAATCATTTTTAGGATTATGAAACAAATTTATAACCTTACTCCGTAAAGTATATACGGAGTAAATATATTTTTTATATCTTTATTAAAAAATTAACAATGGCAATTTCAAGGTCAGCTTACAGGAGATATAAAGTAATAGATTCGTTGCTTAAAAATAGTTATAGACCTTATCCTAATTTGATAGATATTCAAGAAGGCTGTACGCATAAACTAGGAATGACTCCTTCTTTGGATACTCTTGAAAAAGATATTAGAAATATGAAAATGACTGATGTTTTGGATGCTCCTATTGTTTATTGTAGAACTAATAAAGGATACTATTATTCTAATCCAAACTATTCCATAAATACTATAGCTCTAACGGATAATGATATTAACAGCATCAAAGAAACATTGGAATTACTTCAAAATATTGGTGGTGGCAACAGAGTAAATGAACGATTTAACGATGCAATTGGTAAAATACTTGCTACTTATAAAGAAGAGTTTCCCGATAGTGATGCCAAAAGAAAAATCATTCAAACGGATTATGTTGAAGGTACAAAAGGATTTGAAAATTTTGACGTTTTATTTAAAGCCTGCAAAAATCAAAATCCAGTTTCATTTTCTCAATATTCCTATTCAAAAAGAGAGTTTAAATCTTTGATTGTGCATCCTGTTCTTCTGAAAGAATTTGAAAACAGATGGTATCTGGTTAGTTATTCCGAAAGTCATAATTCATTAAGAACTTTTGGTTTTGACAGAATTTATGAGCCTCTGCTTTTAAAGAGAAAATATATAGCAGCTAACAACGAAGAAGTCAATTTATATTGCAATGCAATTTATGGAGTATACCCAATAAAAAATCAAAAAAAGCAAACAATATGTTTTAAGACAACCCCAGTAATAACCAATTTTTTAGAAGCTTATAAAATTCATACTTCCCAAACCGGAGAGAAATATGAGGATGGCTCTTGCTTATTTACACTAGAATTGGTTCCTACTGTTGAACTAATTAGATTATTTCGCTCCTATGGAAGAGGCATAAAAATAGTTTTTCCTAATTGGATTCAAGAGGAAGTCAATAATCAATAGCAACTATGAAACAGAAAAATAAGTCATTAGTTTTTCATTACGATAGTATTGGACACGGCCGAACAACTCCTAAATTATTACGTATTCAATTAACTCCTGAATTCACCAAAATTGATTTTGGATATATTACAAATTCAATCTACATCAATGGAGGCTGGATCAAAATGGCTCCGACAACTTTTATCGAAAATAATATTTCAAAAGAAAGATACCCACTCACAAAAGCGGAAGGTATTCCTCTTGCACCTATAAAACATAATTTTCAATCTAAAAAAGATTGGAGATATTTCTCGCTATATTTCCCTCCTATTCCACAAGAAAATTGTACCATCAACATCATTGAAAAAATAAATGGAACTCCTAATGATTTTAATTATTATGACGTTGAATTGCAACTAGCTGAGGGAATTGAAATAATATAAAATCATAATCTCAATTTAATAAATTAATTTCTATTCCTTCAGTGGTTTCAAAATCTAAAATATTTAATCAAGCTAAAACAATTTTAGATAAAAAAATATATTTTCAATAAAATCAAAACCACAGTCTTGGAAATTCACATCACTTTTACCTCATATAAACGACAGGTATACCTAACGTTTACCTCAGGTTTACGTATCGTTTACCTGAGGTAAACCTCAATTTTTCGTATATATTTTTAGTTTGACAAATGAATTAGCTTTCTGCCTCTTTTGGTTGTAAAAAATTACCTTGATTATTTTAATGCAATACAAATCACATTACAAAGATTTTAAAGAAAAAAAGCTACATCACTTTATATTATATTTCCAAAATATAAATAAAAACCTTTACAAAACTCGCATTTAAACAGATAAATATACCGTTTATAGACTTTTTTTGTTTTTATTAAAAATTATCAACATAAATACTATTTGTAAATAAATAGGTGTTAATTTGCGCAAAATACCATTAAGAAAAAGCTCCTTTAAACAATTTTTCTAACAGTATTTAGACAGCGAAAAGATATGAATTTCATCAAACAAATGGAACGAATTAAAAAAATACATCTTTTAATTCGTACAGAAAAAACAGGTAGACCGGATGTTTTTGCAAAAAAATTGCAACTAAGTCGTAGCCAATTATACAATGTTTTGGAACTTATGAAAAGTTTTGATGCCTCCATAAAATACTGCAAGAAAAAAGAGAGCTATTATTACTCCAAACCCTTTGATTTAGAGTTGAAATATTCGCTAAAAACAATCGTTGACGATGAAACAAAAGAAATATTTGGAGGTTTTAACTTCCGTCCAATTTTATTAGACAAAATAATGCATTAGTTAAATCTAACGCAATAGCTTTTTTTTTACAATTATTTATGAAAAATATTTATACTTTAATTTCTTTGTTCTTGGTTTTCTTTTCTTTCTCACAAACCAAATATTATAATTTTAATGCCTACGAAGGTAAAAACTATCTTTTCACGATGAATCAAAGTAATGATTTGATGTTAAATTCAATACGATATATTGGTGGAAATATTAATGATGGCTCTTTAACTAAAAAGCAACAAAAAATATACACCTCTTGCCTAATGACCTTTACCGCGCTATTAGGTCAAGCTATAACCCACGAAGAAGGGCATCGTTCTGTATTATCTGAATTTGGGATTGGTAGTATAAGTGAGCCTGTTTTTGATAAAAATTTAGTTGCAAAAGTTACAGGAGTAACTGATGAAACTTTGATGAATTTGCGAGATAATGACTTTCCAAACTACATAAGACTTCATACGGCTGGATTAGAGTCCGATTATGCCTATTTGAGAAAATCGGATGCCTATTTTAATTTTAATGAAGAAAAACACGCTGTTTTGTATCCTGATTATTTAATGCGAAAAGTAGGAACTCAATTTTATTATCTTACCAATTTATTCTCGATGAAATCCGGAATTAAAGAAAGTGATGATGCAGAATTAAAACGCGATATAGTTGGTCACGATTTATATGGAATGATACGTCATTTGCACAGACCTACAATGGAATTCTATCGTTATACGGAAAGAAATGATTTAACTACTGAAGAAAAATCGTATGCTAATAGAATGGCTTATATGTCATTTCTTAATTTCCTTAATCCAAACATTTGGAAAGAAGGCAATTATAATCTTTCTAAAGATTTAAAAGCAAATTTTTCTGTTAATTATTCATTAGCTCCTTTTGGTGATTTTGTGGAACAAAATGCATATTTAATCATAAAAGATAAATATAAAATAAATCCATATTTTAGACAGTATTTCAACAAAAGTTATACTTTTCTGGCTGGAGGAATCAATCTACACAATTACACATTTCATAATGATAAAATTTTACTCAATTCATCATTAGATTTTTGGCAACAACCAAAAAATCTGGAATTCAGAAATAAAGAAGCAGTATTTGGATTTGGCTTAAAATCAGAGTTAGCTCTTCGATTTTCAAGTTGGAATAATAATTCAAAATCCGCTTATTTCAACATTGGTGCTGCTTATAAAACAGATGGGTTTATACCAGAAGCCCCTTCTCTTAAAGAAGATTTTCAGGTTCTTTTAGGGATTGTTTTATCGATAAAAGGATAGTTAGTTATTAAAAAACCATTGATTTAGAGTTAAAACACTCACTAAAAACAATCGTTGACGATGAAACAAAAGAAATATTTGGAGGTTTTAACTTCCGTCCAATTTTATTAGACGGAACTATGTTTACTTTGCTTTAACAAAAAGTTCTCGAGAAAACCATTTTGTTAAAACGATTAATTAACATTTAAAAACAAAAATTATGAATTTAGAAAATTTGAATTTAGTAGAGCTTAATGCTCAGGAAGTAAAAAGTATTGATGGAGGTAAAGCTCCTGGAATTTATAATAAACATCATTGCAGTAGTAGTGGTTGGGAAGAGTTTTGTGATTTTGTTTCTGGATTTTTAGGACTATAAATTATTAGCGTGTTTAACTTAAATTAAAAAAAAATGATACAAGAATTAAATATTACCGAATTGTTAGAAATTAACGGAGGGTGTCAAGAGGCTTATAACAACGGGCATCGCCTTCGTGTTTTTGTTGATAACCTCTTACTTTTAGCTCTCTTTTTCTAAAGTAGCTAATTATCTGAAAGCTCTCATTTTTGACAGCTTTCAGATTAAAAAACACTAATTTATGAATAATTTTTTTTTAAAAATATTAAATCCAGAAATATCAAATCATAGTTTAAAAATAAAAACATTAAATTTAATTAGGTCATATTTATTTTCTTTTGTTTTAATTTTAGTTGTTGTATTCGTAATAATTTTTCCATTGGATTTATTAATTACAGATTACCTCCATTTTGAATCGGTTAAATATTTGATTCATAAAACACAATTGGAATATAAATCATATCCTTTTTATTTGGTAGTTTTTATAGGTCCTTTTGCAGAAGAATTATTATTTAGATTGGCACTCAAGGTAAATAAGTTTAATATTGCCATTTTTTTTTGCATATTTACCTACTTAATATTGGGAGGATCAATTACAAAATTTGATATTCATAAAACGATTTTTTTATATTATATTCTGATTAGTATAATACTTTCGATTTTATCATATTTTTATTTTCCTGAGAAGGTCATTACCTTATTAAATAAAAAAAAGAACTGGTTGATCATAATTTCAATTGCACTATTTGGACTGGTTCATATTTCAAACATAAAGACATTGTATTGGCAACTAGCTTTATTATATCCTTTTTTCGTTTTACCACAAATGATTATGGGTTATTTTATTACCAATTTAAGACTGAAATATGGTTTTTTTTGGGGCTTTTTACTCCACATATTAATTAATTCTTCATCTTTCCTTTTTTGAAGATACATCTGTAAATATAACTTTACTCCTAAATAATTAAGATAAAATGAAAATTTCAAAACAAGCTATCGTATTAATAATCTTCATAATAATCATTGTATTTTCTATATATAGTTTTTGCAATTCTGAAGTTGGAATAGATTTTATAAAAGGTTTTAAGGACGGCTATAATGATACTGGTGTTGGTAAAAAATAACATTAATTAATTAATTAACTAAATAAGCATAGTGACTTTAAAAATTAATATTATTGAAATGAAAATAACAAAACGTGACATCAAATTTTTTATATTAGGCATAGCAACCTTATTCATAATAGAGACTATTTACGATTGGAAAAATTCAGTCGAAGCATTTAATGATGGCCTTCAAGGTCGTCCGTTTGAATCAAAACTTCATAACAAATAATAAGTTATCAATTTGCCTTTTTATGTTAAAGTTGCTGTTCTATTTTTTTTAAATCAAAATCATTTTCCAAAAAAAACTCAATTAACTTCAGTTCATACCCAACAATTAGCTTAAAAACATTCAACCACCAATTCAAAATGGTTCAAATACAAAACTGCAAATTATTAAAAACCATTTGAATTAGTATTTAAAACGTTCTCTCAAAACTTTACAACTAGAGTGAAAAAGAGAAATGTTTTTTGGTTTTAACTTCCGTCCAATTATATTGGACGGAACTATTTTAAATTTGTAAAAACAAAGAAAAATCACTTCATTTCTAGTTCAAATAATCAAAATATACCCTTTAAATTAATGAACTTCAGTTCAGACCCAATAAACAATCTCGAAAATCTTATCTACAAGAACAAAAACAAGAGTATTTCCATCTACTTGGTACTGGTTTTGGCGGTTATAGTACTGTTGTTTTTGTTACCCATAATCAAGCTCGACATAAGCAGTCAGAGTCGCGGCATCATTCGCTCCAAGACTGATAATGTGCCCATAACGACAATTGTTAGCGGTCGCATTACTTGGCTGGCACTCAAAAATAATGTTGCTGTATCCAAAGGTGACACGCTCATCAAAATCTCGAAAGAAGGTTTGCTAACCGAGAAAAAAACGCAAGATACTTTGTCCGGTTCTGCACAAATATTGCTCGAGGATATTACAGACTTACTTTCAAACAAAGTTTCTCATTTACAAACGGCAACAGCTAGAGAAGAATGGCATAAATTCCAATCTCATAAAAACGAATTGCAAAGCACCGTTTCGCAAGCACAAATCAACTACAACCGTAGCAAAGGACTGTTTGACAAAGATATTATTGCCAAAGTTGAATTTGAAAAACAATTGTATGAACTGCGATTTGCCAATCAGGCATTGCAAAGTTTTGTGAGCCAACAAAAATCCACTTGGGAAAACCAGAAGAGAGAATTAGAAGAAAGAGTAAAGAATTTTGACGGAAGCATTTCGAAAATAAAAGTGGAAGAAAACAATTATGTAGTTCTTGCTCCAATTTCTGGAACAATAGAAAGTTTTTCCGGATTGCAAGTAGGTTCGTTTATCAATGCTTCGCAACCCTTTGCCACGATTTCGGCTACAGATAATCTGATTGTAGAAAGCACTGTTTCACCCAATGACATTGGATTAATAAAGAAAAACCAAAAAATAAAATTCCAAATTGACGCTTTCAATTACAATCAATGGGGATTGCTCGAAGGCAAAGTGATAGACATTGACAGGAATATTACCATTCAAGGAGAACAAGCATTTTTCAAGGTACGCTCAAGCTTAAATTCTATAGAAATAAAACTACAATCAGGCTATAAAACCAAAGTTTCAAAAGGAATGACGCTAACTTCAAGATATATTATAACGAGAAGAAGTTTGTTAGACTTATTGTTTGACAAAATGGATGATTGGTTGAATCCTAAACAATTAGAAAAATAAATGGCATCAACAAAAATAAAACAACATGATATTAAAGATTGTGGTGCAGCTTGTTTGGCATCTATTGGAAATCATTTTAATGTTAATCTCCCAATAGCTCGAATTCGCCAATATGCCAATACAGACAAACGCGGTACCAATGTTCTCGGAATTATTGAAGCTGCCGAAAAAATGGGTTTTACTGCCAAAGGAGTTAAGGGAGGAATGGATGCGATTGATAAAATTCCGCTTCCTGCTATTGCTCACGTAGTGGTAAAAGAACAATTACATCATTACATCGTCATCTATTCCGTAAACAAAGACAAAATTGAAGTGATGAATCCTGCTTTTGGCAAAATGGAAACTCATACTTTCGAAGAGTTCCAAAAAATTTGGTCTGGAGTTTTGATTCTTTTTGCCAAAAATGACGATTTCAGAACCTACAACGAAAAGGTTTCTCCCATAAAACGCTTTTGGCATTTAGTTCAACCGCACAAAACTATTTTAATTCAAGCCTTGGTGGGTGCGATACTTTTTACTGTTTTAGGATTGGCAATGTCCATCTATATTCAAAAAATAACCGATTATGTTTTGGTGGAAGGCAATAGAAACTTGCTTAATTTATTGAGTGTTTCTATGCTTGTGATTATTGTACTTCAGGCTTATATCGGCTCCAAGAAAAGTATTTTTGTGATGAAAACGGGACAGTTGATAGATGCTAAATTGATTCTGGGATATTACAAACATTTACTGCATTTGCCACAAAGATTTTTTGATACAATGCAAATCGGAGAAATTACTTCCAGAATAAATGATGCCGTTAAAATCCGTTCTTTCATTAATGAAGTGGCTATCGAAATGATTGTCAATGTGTTTATAGTTATCTTCTCCTTCACTTTGATGTTTACGTATTATTGGAAATTGGCCTT
>Ga0208114_1000334_pt1 | contig 12140 bp, 11 predicted proteins | sample LakWasMeta2_LOW4_2_FD_183854 | JGI IMG/M metagenome (GOLD analysis project Ga0208114, IMG submission 183854) | Freshwater sediment methanotrophic microbial communities from Lake Washington under simulated oxygen tension - Sediment Metagenome... | ecosystem: Environmental > Aquatic > Freshwater >... | reverse complement strand
ATTATGGTCATCCGCATACTTTTTTGGTGTGGAAGTGGATTACATTAATTTAAAAAGTGTTATGGCCAAAAGTGTTGTTTTTCATCCGGAGTCGGCAGGTATAGGTCATATCCATTAGCTTCAACACGATGTTACAGATAACAGGTGTTTTGATGAATGGCCTGGTGAATGCAAAGTTAGGAGATATAGCAATGATTGCCCAGCGAACACCCCCTTTGATTGAGTATAAACATTTCTCAGTAAGTAAAAAACCGCTCGCAATAGAAGATGAAGATGAGAATAGATTAGTTTTAACGCTGCATTACAACGGCATGATTACTGAATGCAATAAAGCTGGGAGCAAGTTGCTGCATTGCCTGCCTTCGGAGCTGATTTGGCAGCATATTTCCCGATTATTGCCGCAATTAAAGAATGTAGCGCTGATGGAAGGCTCAAACCTGAACCCATACCTGCATTTTCTCACGCGTGTCGGGTATAAGTTTGAGGTGATTAGCCTGAGCGGCGCACGTTTGATTGCGCGCGTGTTCTTTTGCGAAATCGGCAGTACGGAACACAGGTTCCTGCGTGTCATTATCTGCCCGCTCACACAAGAAAGAATGGCGTCCTAGCTAATGAGGTTCACAATCTGTCTGTGAGGTGTATCCTCCGACTGTGCTGGCGGTGCAGAATTATCTATTTAACTGAATTAAGGCGTAAACTGGTCTGGTCGCTTACTCAATAATAAGAAAGAAGTGCCACATGAACTATTTAAAAGTAATGCTTGCCACAATAACGGTTTTGTTTCTGAGTTCATTTCATGCTACGGCAATGGGTTTCCTGCCGCCGGAAAATCTATCAGAAGCGCATGAACCAGATGCATCTGCATCCGCTAATGTAGCCACAGAAGTGGATTTCGGGAAATGCCTTTCTTACACAGCTCCGGATGAGGTTTGTTATATATCCGGAGGCATCAGCGGCGATGAAGTCGCCCAGTTTAAATCACATGCCAAAGAGTATCTGCTGGAGATTGTGTTCGTACAGAAAGCAGATACAGAAGACAATGGCCGCATTGAGGAGTATCTTGCAGAAGTTCAGCTGCAAATCAAGGACGCCAAAGGTAATGTGGTGGTAGATACGATAACTGAAGGCCCTTTTTTCCTGGCAAACCTGCCGCCGGGAAAATACCAGATTACAGCCGATTACGCAGGCGTGATAAAAAACAATGCAGTGAATATCTCCGCAAAAAAACACCAGAGAATCGTATTTCTCTGGCCCAGGTAATCGTTCGTAGCCGTGCAGGGAAAGTAGCCTGCATCGATTTTCTGTCAGTCAAAGGACAGCGTCTGCCGATAAGCCATCATTTAATAAGGTAACCCCCGACAATGCCGGGGGTTTCACAAAGTTTTACCTGCATGCCTGTCATATTCAGGCATAAGCACCGATTACAATGGGAATGCGCTTTCTGCCAAAATTGCCTGCGATGCGGTCAAAATGTCCGGCAATCTCGGCATTGCAGTCCGGGCAATGTCCCTTCCCAGTCAGTCGGTATTGCTTGATCTGGTACCAGTCACGTACGATAAGCGGTGCTTTGCAATGCGGGCAGAATGTTGTATCCCCTTGCTGGTTGTGTACATTACCGGTATAGACGTACTCCAGACCTGACTGTATGCCGATTTCACGTGCACGTATGAGTGTGGAGGGCGGCGTGGCGGGAATGTCCGGCATTTTGTAATCGGGGTGGAATGCAGAGAAATGCAGCGGGACATCAGTACCCAGTTCTTTTCTGATCCATTTGCACATTGCACTGAGTTCTTCATCCGAATCATTCTGGCCTGGAATCAGTAATGTCGTAATTTCGAACCATACACCGGTTTCATGCCTGAGATAGCGCAGGGTATCCAGTACTGGCTGTAGCTGTGAACCGGTAAGCCGGTAGTAGAACTCTTCTGTAAACGCTTTAAGGTCAACATTGGCGGCGTCTATTTTTGCGTAAAAGTCACGTCTGGGAATATCATGTATATACCCGGCAGTGACCGCAACCGTTTTGATGCCGCGTGCATGGCAGGCATTGGCGACATCCATTGCATATTCAGCAAAAATGACAGGGTCATTGTAGGTAAATGCCACGCTCTTGCATTGATGATGTTCGGCAGCAATAGCGATGGCCTGGGGCGAGGCTTGATCCATCAGCCTGTCCATATCTCTGGATTTGCTGATATCCCAGTTCTGGCAGAATTTACATGCCAGATTACAGCCGGCAGTACCGAAAGACAACACGCTGCTACCCGGGTAAAAATGGTTAAGTGGCTTTTTCTCTATAGGGTCAATGCAGAAGCCAGATGAGCGTCCATACGTGGTGAGTATCATCTGGTTGTCTTCACGCATGCGTACAAAGCAGGCGCCACGCTGTCCTTCATGCAGTTTGCAGTCCCTGGGGCAGAGGTCGCACTGCATGCGGCCATCATCCAGCATGTGCCAGTAACGTGCCTGATACGGTGCGCTTTCAGTCATGATGTTAGCCTTTCTGTGCTGCGCTGCTGCCGGAGGTCTTTTTCTTTGAATTTTGTAACCGTGTAGCGATAAATTTCAACGTCATCGTGCCAAAAGTCCGGGCTCAGGCCGGCTTTACGTTTTAGCTGCGCCATAAATGCCGTAGCGTCGGTTAATTGTTCCCATACCTGTGGCAAGAATGTGCTGCGATAATGGCCATGCTTGAACACGATGCCGTCAATCTGTGGACGCAGTTGTGCCAGGGCATCCGCCTCATCTTTAAAAGAAAGCGGCTGCTGGGCAGACAGCAGCGAGATTTCTATATTGATAGTATCCAGTTCGGCGATGGTCAGCGGCGGGAATCTGTAGTCACGAAAAGCCGCGGCATAAGCGTTGGCTTTTACATCCAGCAGCAGGGGCTGCATTGCCTCAAGCGAGCCAATGCAGCCGCGCAAACTATGGTTCATGGTTAAGGTAACAAAGCTGGCACCTTTTTCATGCAGCCATGGCAGGTTTTCATTGATAGGTTCACTTTGCCTGCCTAAGGCATCGGCAATCACATTGCGAGCGATAGACAGCAGTATTTTGCCTTTGTGTTCTAAGTCGGCAGTTACTTCAGCAGGATTGGTATGGCTTGCGTTCTCATGCATTTGCGGTCTCCTCTGAGAACGCAAATGCGGCATAGCCAACCACACGATTTTTATCGCCGGCAGTGTCGCCAGAATTGCATAAGTCCAGTAACACTGGATGCAGATGATGTTTTTTTGCAGCCAGTATCAGGCCATTGACCGGTGTACCGCCGCAAGCCTGATGGTGCGTTAATCCGCCCTGCATGTTAAGTATGTTGTTTACTGTAGATTTATCTACCTCGTTAGCTACGGAGTAAGGCAGGAAGTGAGACAAGTCTGAACTCACCACAATGATGGTTTCCGGGCCGCCCCATAAGTTTTCTATTACTTCGGCCACTTCTTCCGGTGAGGCATCGCCAACCGCAAGCGGCACCAGTTTGAAATCATCCAGCACTGATTGCAGAAACGGCAGCTGAACCTCTAAAGCATGCTCCTGTGCATGTGCCGGGTAACTAGGCACCACTTGTTTCATATTGGAGATTGATGCAATCGCAGCCTTGTCCAACCCCACTTCGCCCAGTGGTGTGGTGAATGCATCAACATCCGGTAATGCCAGCCCCCTGACAGCTACCCGATGTACCGGGCCCAGCAAAATGACGCGCTTGATGACAGTGCGCCAACGGATCAGGCTGCTGTAGGCAATGGCAGCAGTCTGTCCTGAATAAATATAGCCGGCATGTGGCACTACAATCGCTTTAGGCGGTGTTGTACCTGTGTCGCGGCTAGCCGGGAAACGGGTGTTGGCGGCAGCATGTTTGAGCAATACGTTAATATTGTCAGCCAGCGTCTGACGATCACCCGGATAAAAACTGCCAGCGACTGCGGCGGGGCGTATAGTATGCACTTAGCCCTCCATTAAGCTAGGTAAATACAGCCGCGAGATAAGGGGTGGCAATGGGCAGGCCCCGGCTCGAACGGCAAAGGCATTCAATTGCAGTTACTTTAGCAAAAACACGAATGCCGGATAATCCGCGCGAGCACTTATTGGGAGTATGGGTTTAGAGTTTTGGGTGCAGGCTTGAAGGACTATTCAAACAGCCTGCCTTCATTGGCTATTCTCGCCAGGTCTAACAGGTTAGTGGCGCCGGTTTTATGCATGATCTTTGATTTATGAATCTCTACAGTGCGGTGGCTGATACCCAGGCGTCGTGCAATTTCTTTATTGGGAGAGCCAGCAACGGCGAGTGCCATTACTTCCCGTTCCCGCTCGGTCAGGTCTGCCAGTTTTGATTTTGCATCCTGGCCATTTTCCAGTTGGGTAATCAGCCTTTGGCTTTCTAATATTGCGGACCTTACTGATGAAAGCAGATTCTCGCGGGTGACGGGTTTAGTGAGAAAATCGACAGCGCCTGTTTTCACTGCCTTGACGCTCAGTGGAATATCACCGTGACCGGTAAGGAAAACAATCGGTAATTTAATATTGCGCCGGTTCAATTCCTGCTGCAGCTGCATGCCATCCATACCCGGCATGCGTATGTCGAGTATCGCGCAACCGTAAGTATCGTTATGGCAAACATTCAGGAAATCTTCACCGTTATTGTATGTTTCCACCTTGATTCCTTCCTGCTCGATCATAAGCATGAGGGAATCTCTTACAGCTGAATCATCATCTACAATAAAAACCGTGGCTTCAGAAATATTCATATTGATTTTTTAATGATGCGAATGGTTGCGTGAAATGAATTATAGCGCCTGTTTTTGAATTTTGCTCATGCAAAACGTGGCGTGCAAAACATGGCACCGTAAGCTTCAAATGATACATTGCAACAGTCATGCCAACCCCCTTGAAACTGGATGTAAAGGCTGAGCAATTTATATGCGGCACTGAACCTGCCACTTGTCTTAGAATTAAACTTTCACACCAGACATCGTGTATATTACGCTTAATCGAATTCGTTTAAATAACGGATGTATTTAAGTGTATGCAGGTAGGTGGCTGCACTGGAATTATTCGCTGAAATGTATCGTCAGGCATACTATTTGCAATGTAAGCAGAACAAACACGCTGCTCAGCAGATAATAAAACCAAAAGATAACTAATAGAAGGCAGGATGGATGAGTATCGAGGGCTTAGACCAAATTAAAACCGATGGCGTGGCTGACTCCTTATTAGATAGCCTGGCATTGATTTGCCGCCTTTATGGCGTAGCCACTTCTAAAGATGCGTTAGTGTCAGGCTTGCCGTTGCGGGATGGCAAGATGACCCCGGCGCTGCTGAAACGGTCAGCAGACCGCGTCAATCTGGCAGTGACTATTTTAAAAAAACCTCTCTATGAAATCAGGCCCGAATTTTTGCCGGCGATTTTGCTGCTTAAAGATGAAGAAGCCTGTGTCGTCACCAAACTGGACCCGGCCAAAAATCAGGCGGGTGTTATTTTCCCCGAACTTGGCGAAGCCGAGGTCATGATTCCGCTGACTGAGTTGGCCGAGCGAAGCTTGGGCTATCTTATTGTTGCAAAACTGAAATATGTATTTGACCAGCGTGCCCCCAGTGTCGGCAAGGTGCGTCTGCAGCATTGGTTCTGGGGTTCACTGGCAGAAAACAGCCGCATTTACCGCGACATCATGGTTGCGGCATTTGTCGTGAATATGTTCGCGCTGGCCATGCCGCTTTTTACCATGAATGTTTACGACCGGGTTCTGCCAAACCGCGCCACAGAAACTTTATGGGTGATGGCAATCGGTATAGCGCTTATCGTCATTGGCGATTTAATGCTGCGCACCATGCGTGCTTATTTTCTTGACTGGGCAAGCACTAGAATTGATGTGAAGCTGACCACACGCATTATGGAGCACGTATTGGGCATCCGGCTGGAACAACGTCCTAATTCAGTCGGCTCATTTGCAAACAACCTGCGTTCATTCGAGACTGTCAGAGATTTCATCACATCTGCCACAATTACGACATTTATCGATATTCCATTCGGCCTGATTTTTGTCGGTGTGATTGCCTGGATCGCCTGGCCGATGATTATTCCAGTTCTGTTAGGCGCGGTGGTTATTCTGATTTACTCATTCAGTGTGCAGACCAAAATGCATGATTTGTCAGAGACTATGTATCGCGCCAGCGCAATCCGCAATGCAACCTTGATTGAAAGCCTGGTCGGGCTTGAAACTGTTAAAGCGCTGGGCATTGAAGGACAGATGCAGCGTAAGTGGGAGCATAGCTCGCATTTCCTGACGGAAGTCAGCAGCAAGCTGCGCTTGCTGACAACGTCTATTAATAACGGTGCTAACAGCATACAGCAGCTCATAACAATAGCGATTGTAGTGCTGGGTGTGTATCTGGTGATTAACGGTGAGCTGACCATGGGCGGTTTGATTGCATGTTCAATGCTGGCTTCCCGTGCGCTGGTGCCGGTTGCGCAAACAGCCGGTTTGCTGACGCAATATCATAATGCAGCCACGTCTTTAACATCGCTGGATGAAATCATGAACCGTCCGGTCGAGCGTCCACTGGATGGTGCGTTCCTGTCAAGGCCGCAATTTAACGGTGATATTGAGTTTCGGGAAGTTTCATTCCGCTATCCCGGTGCTGAAGAAGATGCCTTAACCAAGGTATCTTTCAAGATTAAAGCCGGTGAGCATGTGGCGATTTTAGGCCGCATGGGTTCCGGTAAAACTACCATCCACAAATTAATACTGGGTTTGTACCAGCCGACTGCGGGTGCGATTCTGGTTGACGGTATTGATGCGCGCCAGATTGACCCTGCCGAGTTAAGGCGCTGTGTCGGTTATGTGCAACAGGATACACAGCTGTTTTACGGCTCTATGCGTGACAATATTACGATTTCGTCTCCGCACGTGGATGACGAGACAGTACTTGCAGCGGCGCATGTCGGCGGTATAGACGAGTTTGTGAACGCACACCCCAAGGGGTTTGATATGCTGATAGGCGAGCGCGGCGAGACTTTATCCGGCGGTCAGAAGCAGGGGGTAGGCATTGCACGCGCCTTTATTTCCAGGCCGGCAATCATACTGCTTGATGAGCCAACCAGCGCCATGGACCATTCCGGTGAAGAGGCCATTAAACGCAGGCTGGTTGAAGCGACTAAAAATAAAACACTGGTGCTGATTTCGCACAGGTCTTCTCTATATGACCTGGTCAACAGGATTGTTGTGATTGACTCCGGCAGAGTCGTTGCTGATGGCCCCAAAGATCAGGTTACAGACGCATTAAGAAACGGCAAGATAGGTAAGGCGCTATGAGTGAAAAACTGTTTGATAAGCTGGGAACCCTCAATCGCGTTCTGAAGAACCAGACCTGGCTCACCAAGCCAATTTATTATTTTATTGATCGTACTGTGCCGACTGAAACCCGGGAAGATCTGCATTGGCAGGATGAAGCGGATCTGGCCATACTCGAGCAGACCCCGGTCAAAGCCAAAGTGCTGCTGTATGCAATCGCCGTAGTTCTGGGTGCGCTGATCATCTGGGCATCAATTGCCAAGGTGGATGAAGTCACAAGAGGTGAGGGGCGGGTCATTCCATCTAAGCAGGTACAGGTGATTCAATCGCTGGATGGCGGTATTGTTTCCGAAATTTTAGTGCATGAAGGCCAAACGGTCACTGTTGGTAGCCCGCTAATTCGTATTGATGAAACCCGTGCGGTTTCTTCCTTGAGGGAAAATCAGGTGCAGTATCTGGCATTCCTGGCTAAGCAATCCAGGCTCAGGGCTCTGGCAGAAGATAAGCCTTTTGCCCCGCCTCCCGAGGTGCGTAGAGACGCGCCGGAAATTTATGATCAGGAATATGCCTTATACATCTCCAGCCAGGAAGAGTTAGCATCGGCAATTGATATTGCACGTAACCAGATGGTTCAGCGCGAGAAGGAATTGCTGGAAGTTCAGTATAAAAAGGAAATTGCAGAAAAAAATTATGAATCTGCCAATAAGGAGCTGGCTGCAAATAAACCTTTATTGGCAAGTGGCGCCGTATCCGAGATCGATATTCTGAAACTGGAACGTGAGGCAACCAGAGCCAGAGGCGATATAGACCAGTCACGTGCGCAAATCGGCAGAATTCAAAGTGCCATCGGCGAGGCGCGCCGTAAAATCAGCGAGGTAGAGCAGAATTTTAAAAGCAAAGTCCGCACCGAACTGAGTGATGTTACTGCACGCCTGAACAGCCTGTCTGAGGTGAGTGTTTCACTGCAGGATAAAGTAAATCAAACCACGTTGAAATCGCCGGTGAACGGTAAAGTAAGCCGTTTGTTTTTTAATACGGTCGGCGGTGTGATTCAGCCCGGCAAAGAAGTGCTGGAAGTGGTGCCTACCGATGATGCGTTGATTCTGGAAACCAAGATCCAGATCAAGGATATTGCTTTTATTCGTGTCCTGCAGCCTGCTGTTGTCAAACTGACGGCCTATGACTATACGATTTATGGTGCTCTGGATGCGGTGGTTGAAAATATTGCAGCTGACTCTATTGTGGATGAAGAGGGCAATGCTTATTATTTAGTGAGGGTGCGTACACTGAAGTCCAGTCTTGGTAAGGATTTGCCGATTATTCCTGGCATGGTGGCCCAGGTGGATATTATTACGGGTAAAAAGACTATCCTTTCCTATTTGCTAAAACCGGTGTTAAAAGCAAAGTCATACGCTTTCAGTGAGAGATAAATGCAGGATATATTTGTTAGTACGTTGCCTAAGCTCATGAGCAGTTGGGCTGAAGCTTTTCCAGATGCATTATTAATTAAAGATGTACTAGAGGCCGGTTCTAATCTGGAGATTGTCACCAGTTACGGTGCGGCCCTGATATTCTGGCTGCATATTAATGACAGCCAGAAGAATTCGTTATCTGCCGCGATAGCATCAGTGCTGCAAGGTTATCCGGATGCAAAAGTGGTGGTTCTGGCAAGCACACCTAGCCATGCCGAGACTTTGCAGGCTTTGAGTGCGGGTGCCATGGGTTATGCGCATGCTTACTCTGCTCCGGAAATGCTTAAAGAAATCAAGACGGTCATTCATCATGGTGGTATCTGGCTTGGGCAGCAGCTTTTAAAACGGCTAATCGAGACCTCGGTGAAACTTACAGGCAATCGATCTGAGCTGGTTGAAGAATTGCTGAACCGTTTAACCAGCCGTGAAAAAGAAGTGGCGATTGAAGCGGCTAAAGGCTTGAGCAATAAGGAAATTGCACGGGCATTGCAAATCACAGAGCGTACAGTCAAAGCGCATTTGGCCAAAAGTTTCGAACGTCTTGGTGTGAAAGACAGGCTGCAATTAGCGCTGATGCTCAATAAAAAATAAAATCCGGCCTGCAAGCCCGGGTTTTCATTCGGGGTGACAAACATCCATCTTTAACTTTCTGCCTCGCCTTACATTCTGATGCCCGGGCCGGTCATGCCATCGATGCCGATTTGTTTCAATACAGTTATTTCATTGTGGGTGTGAACCCCTTCGGCGATTGCAATGACCCCGATTGAATGCGCAATCATGCACAGCCCGCGCAGCAATGTCTTGTTTGCCTCGCTACCATCAATGTCGCGAATGACTGAGGCATCGATCTTGATGTAGTGGAGGCCAATGTCATGCAGTTCGCCCAGTCGTGAAATGCGTGTGCCAACGTGCTCAATGCCGATTCTACAGCCAAGGCCCCTGATTTTTCTGCAAAACTGGTGAAATTCCGGCAGGTGGTCAAAGGCTTCCTGCTCCGGTATTTCAAAATACAGCTTATCGGCAATATGTGGCTGGGCACTAACGGTGCTGATGATTTTTTCTATAAAAGATTGATTGCACATGGCGCTGGCTGATACATTGAGGCCAATTGCCTGGGCGCCGTTCTTGAGAGAGTCGGCTGCGGTTTCAAATACCAGCTCATCCAGACGCGCCATCAGGTTAAGCTGTGTGGCCCAGGTGATAAACTCACCGGCACAGAGCCATTTGCCATCAGGCGTGAGCTGCAAGCGCGCAGGCGATTCGAAATGCAGTAAATTCCCGGCCTGGTTGATCACAGGGTAACGCTCAAGTTTAATTCTCCTGTTATCCAGTGCCGAGGTGAGCAAGCCCAGCCATTCGTTTTCATGGTTATCCTGATATTGATCCAGGTCTCCTGAGCTGATTACGTGTAGTGCGTTACTTTGTTCAGCCCCAATTTCATCCAGCAGTTTGCTGCTGAGAGCGATCATCTTTCCTGCATTGTCTGTACCGGTAACGCGCATTGCAACCGTGGTAAAGTTAACGCTGACCGATTTGTTGCTTGTACCGCCGATTTTCTCCAGCAGTTTTTTAATCTGATTGCCAAAAGAATAACTGTCCACAGGCTGGTTTGAAAAAACAGCAAAGTCCGTTCCGTTTAAGCGACCGACAGATAATCCTGATTGCTGGCTGCATGTGTTTTGCAGCGTGTCGCCAATCACTTTCAGTAGTGTATTGGTTTCTTTGTAGCCCAGTTTCTGGTCAATTGCCGCCAGATTGGTGAGCCTGGATAAAATGAGTGCGCCTTCATGGAAGTATTCTTCGCGGCTGATATTCGCATCCAGATTCTTAATGAAATAATCATGATTCATGAGGCCGGTAATATGGTCATAATTGTTTTCCAGCCGTAACTGGTCAAGTCTGGCAGATTCTTCGCTAACGGTTTTTTTAACGCGGCTGGAGAGGGTGTTCATCGCATTTACAACCGCTTTAAATTCCTTGGTTCTGGGCACGTCGATTGTAATAAAGCGATTTTCGCCTATTGATTCAGCCTGGCCGACAATATCGCTAAGCGGGTTTAATATTCTTTTTAGAATTTGACTGCCAGCCAGGCCGCCAAGAAATCCGATCAATAACACCCAGAGTGCTGTCATTATCGTGTTGTCCCACAGTTTATCGTAAGCAAAATTAGAGTCGCTTTCGATTTTTAACGTGCCGTATTGCGACCATCCATCCTGGATTTCGGCCTGGCCGGGTTGTAATCGCAGCGGGATGAATCTTACAAACCAATCCGGTGCCTTGGTTTTGCTCGTATTGTTAATGCGCTCGCTGATCACTTTTCCGCTTGGATCCACTAAGCCAATATAGTGATAATGGCCGGTATCAAACTGTGCTGAAAGTAATAAATCCAGTGCAACAGGATCTTTTTCGATCTGCGTGATCGACAGGGCAAGCGTGGTGGCATTGTCATCATTTTTTGCCTGCAGCTGCTGCTCAAAATAGTGCTTGCTGGCTACCGTGCTTAAAATAAATGCCCCGGCAAATGCCAGTGACAGAATCACGACAATTGCCAGCCATAATTGTTTAATTAAAGACATATTGGTTCCTAACCTTCATTTATTCTAGACCTTCCATCTGCATACGCAACAGTACATCACGCCATTTTGAAAGGTGTGATTGTGCATCGTCCTTTGGGTTGGGGTTGTTGCCAACCCAAATACCTTTATCGTTAAAGCTGAAAATAGGGGATAAATCTTTTCTTTCGGATGCAGGATAAATGGCGGTGACCAGATTATCCAGAATCAGCGGTTCCGCCTGTGGGGTTGAGTAATAGCTCAGTACCATGTGCGCTTTTACTGACTTTTGGCCACCATTGTTTAGCCGGGCTTTGACATAAGTGAGCCTGAGCTTGCTATTTGGGATATTTGCAGCTTTGAGGAACATATATTTTGCAATGCTGAAGTCTTCACAGTCGCCCGCCTGGCGTCCTATAGATTCAAGCGGCGATGACCAGTAATCAGATTGCCCCCAGATTTCAATATCGTCGGCAAACAGCATTTTTTTATTGAAAAAATCGTTTATTTTTTTGAGCTTTTCGGCATCAGGCGCGGTTTTCAGCTGAGAGACGAGTTGCTGCAGGTCTTCAATATCTTTTTGTGCTTCTTCACCATATCTCTGTTTAGCTAGCGCACTTAACTTATCAAAGTCATACCCTGCAGCAAAAATACAGGAAAAACAAAACAACATCAACATCATAAAAACAGCAATGCTGAATGGGCGTTTGAATGTAATTGAATTTATTTTATAACCCGTAGGCACTTACGCTCCATTGGTGCAATGTGGGGGCTACTGAGATTAATGGTGAATGGATTGCCCATGATTAAATTAACTGAAAATTATTCAG
>Ga0208114_1000333_pt1 | contig 12149 bp, 12 predicted proteins | sample LakWasMeta2_LOW4_2_FD_183854 | JGI IMG/M metagenome (GOLD analysis project Ga0208114, IMG submission 183854) | Freshwater sediment methanotrophic microbial communities from Lake Washington under simulated oxygen tension - Sediment Metagenome... | ecosystem: Environmental > Aquatic > Freshwater >... | reverse complement strand
ATAGGTAGTAGTTGTAGTCATCGCCAAAGTCACCAGTAGTGAAACTTGAATTAGTTGACTCACCGTCTAGCGATACCACGGTATGGGTAGTATCAAACACGGCAGGCGTACCTTTACCGCTTAACCAGAATGGTGAATCCCATCCTAGACCAGCAGGTATTGAATCCCATGTTGAATAAGGGAATGTGTCCCAAGTAACACCGCCAGCCACGTATTCCAAAGCCGCCTCGATAGACCTGTCATCCCTGCCCCATACATTGGTTCTGTAGTGGTAGACAACGCACTTGGTCAGCGCACCGTTAGAACCTAGTGAAGGGTAATAAAAATAAACACGAGCATTAACACGGTCATGAAGTGATTTGATTCTGTTAGCATAGGCACTGTCTAATTCAGCATAAATGGTTTTTCGTAGTGGGTCGCCAATCGGTACAGGTCTAGCCCCGTCAAAACGCCAGAAGTTGTCAGCACCCATAAAGATATGCACAGGGTTTTCAGCAGAACCGATATTGACGACAGCCTCTTGTGAGTTACATCCTGCTTCCCCTGGAACTTGCTGGAAGTTCCATATCTGCGGCGTACCTACATACGTTCCGATATACATAGCACGTTCTTTGTAGACCACAATCTGGTCACCGAACTTTTTACCTGCATAGATACGGCCTGGTGCTGATACCAGCAAACCTGACGCGCATTGTGTTGTAATGCTAGGTGTCCAGTCGGTATAGCTATTCTGTGCTGCACACCACCATCTATTTGGACTATCACCGAAACTGGCTTCATTGGTATCGAACAGGAACACGAACCCTGCAACTGTTTCCACGATAGAGGCTTTAGGTGCGCCTGTAACGTTAGCGAATGCGCCGCTAGAGCTATATTGCAGCGTGTCTGTCTTAGCCACCGCCAGCGTAGTATCGCCAAACTGTGCCAATCGCCAGAAGTTATCTGCTCCAAGTGCGTAATTACCGCCTACCGCACGGGTTACGTCAGTCCAAGTAGTAGAAGATAGCTCATAGAGTTTAGTCGCTGAACCTGCAATCACACGGACAGAGTTATCCAGTTTTCTTACCGCGCCAGCACCGTAACAAGCAGCAGCCAATGCCGCTACACCTGTACTCTGTGCGCTAGGTGCTGCTTGCATCCCTTTTTCTGTAGGAATGAACGCAGAGCAGTCTGTGATGACACCTTCAACGGTCTGGTCTATGTCTGGGGCGTAGCCTAATAGCTTCATTAGATAGTCCTGATGTCGTAAGCACGGCGAGGAAGCATCAAGTAAGCCTCTGTCGTCAGCAGATTATGATTTCTAAAGTCCTCTGCATCGTTCGCTTCTTTAATTGCTTGCTGGTATTTCTGTTCCCACATCTCAACGTGTTTATCATCTTTTGTGTATGGGGCTGCCTGTGACAATGTGCCAAATAAATAGATATTTGGGTATTTGGTCATGATGGTATTAGTCGTATTAGCTTGCAGGCTAGGGACTTCACCACGATAGATGATAGTTACGGTATATTCACCGTCAGGGATAGGGGATAATTTTAGTGAATCAGCCTCTATGTAGTAATACTTGGACATTTGAGGCGCGATGTTGTAGCGATAGGTAGATGGGTCATAACCTTGCAGGATATAAGTGTGTCCTGATGGGTCAGAGATATACATGCGAATCAGTGACACCATGTCGCTAGGGAATGAGTAAGCGTCATTACCGTTTGATGTGGTGATGGTTGCGCTTTTCTCTAATGGCTGAATATACAGGTCGCGTGAGATTCTAGCTTCAGCAAGCGCAATCAGGTCAGGAATGATGTTGTCCATGTCGCTACGGTGAAGCCACGATTTGACGCTATCAATCAAGTCATTGTAATTAGCTAGTGCCATGTTCAACCTTTAGACGTAAAAAAACCGCAATCAAGCGGTTTGAGTGTTTATTCAATATGCGCCCACGAGCGTCTTTTTTTTATGTCGCATACCGTTTGCCTCGATATGCCAAACTTGGTGGATAGTTCACTACCTGTCATTGTGCTAGAGCGTATTTCTCTAACAATATCAGGCGTTATCTTGCTGCTTATTCCCTTATTAGGGCTAACACGTTTAGCACGTGCTACTTCATCAACTTTTAAATGTGACCATGAACGTCTACATTTAATATCGCTGATGGTCATAATCGTTATGTCATAATCAGCTGCAATAGCTGTATATGGTCTTGGGTCTTTCAGTATGCTTAATGCTTGCTGTCTAGTGAGTTCAGCCTGTGGCAGTTCATCACCTCTTAATATTCCGCCTCTACCTTTGCTCCATTTGTCTTGTTGGTTTTCAGCCGTAGAGCCTAACCATAAATGAGCAGGATTAACACATGATGGGTTGTCGCATGAATGAAATACCACCATATCAGATGGTATCTGTTTGCGATTAGCTAAAGCCCATGAAAATCTATGAGCTTTTCTTAAATATTGCTCATTGACCTCACCTCTAAATATTCCATAACCATCGCGGTCTTTACTTGCAGTCCATTCCCAGCAGCCACTATCAGCAACCTTGTATTGCATGTCAAACCTATCTTCAGCAGCCATCCCTCTAAATAGTCCAGAGTGACTTTTTAATGCTACAGGTGAGCCATATAACTTATTTCTACGCCAATGTTTGTTACATAAACCTAAAGCTAAAACTTTATCTTCACAACCTTTAATACAGCAAATTGAATAGTCCATTTATAACCCCTAGTGTATGATTCATACTTAACATCATACACTAGGAAGTTATATAGTCAAATACTAATTTGAAAGTATGCGAGCGGCAAGCTGGGCGCGGAGAGTCTTAAATCCATAAAGCACATCCAGCCTACAAGGCAGCGTGTCATAGTTAATATCGTATTGACGTGCAATACGCATAGAGATACCGTCTAACACTTGACGAGAACCCCAAGCACCGTATTTGCTTACATCAATCAAGTCAGCAGTAGCAAATGCAAATGCATCTTTGTGATAAGCCAGTGAAGGTTTATACACACCACTTGCAGAGCCTACTTTAGATACCAGAGCACTGTCAGCCATACCAGCAGCAACCACGTTTTGACGGCCTGTAGTTGTGTAGATTGCTGGTGAGAATGACAAGTCACCTGCACCGCCTGCATAATCAGCAGTTACAACGAATTGCTGCAATACACCTGTATCGGCTTTGGTTTCTGGGTGTACACGGTTACAACCTGCTACCGTGAAGATGTCACCTTTCTTGAAGGTATTTGCACCTGTTTTCAGAGTTACTTTAGCAGAACCGTTAGTAGTTACAGCACCGTTCACTGCATAGCCTGTTGTAGCTGCACAAGTACCAGTTGTCTGACTTGTTAGCAGTGTATTCTCGTAAAAGTCAAATCCTGCGGTACGGCCCATTTGACCTTCTTTGTATTGTTTAGAAATCTCGCTTGAATCCTGGAACAAACCTTTCAAAGCGTCTACCAAGTCAACGTTATCCTGTGTATTCAGCAAGATGCTGCGGTTATTGTCATTAGGGGCCAGTGAATCATTCAACACTTTACGTGCGCCTAATACTTTAGCGAAAGTAACTGCTGAACCAATGTTATTGACGTTGTTGTAAACATCAAGCGCCATGCTTAAAGCATCAGCTTCAATGTTTGCAGCAAGAACGCTCATAGCTGGTTCAAGAATACGCTTAGAGAAGTCATCCAAGCTCAATGTAAGCTCTGCTGATGTGAACTGAATATCAACGCCTTTTTGTGTTGCAACTTGCAGGGTTGTTGATGTTTCGCTAGTTGCCTGTGCTGACAATGTAGCGCCTGAACGAACTGTGTATTCGTTTGGTAAACGCACTTTCAGTGAATCACCAATTTTTGCGCCTTCTTTAGCGAATGAATCATCATATTGACGATTAATAGAGCCTACAAAATTTAGCTTCTGGTGCAGCACTCGCAAGGCTTCACGGGTTACTGCGGTAGGGGTTAAAACACTGTTGCTGGTTGGAGATGCCATTTTCTTATTCCTTTAAAAGCGCCTCACGGCGTTAATTAATTTATTTACGTGTCTGTTTGTTGCGCCATTTAACCCAGTCATCTACGCTCATATTGTCTGGGTCTGTATGAGCACTGCTAGAGCCTGTTTTAATCGTTTTAACTGGCTTTGCTTCCGTCACAGTTGGTTTGCTGGCTTTAGCCTTGTTCAAGGCTTCCAGTCCAATCTTTGCGTAGTAAAGTGTCTTGACGATGCGCGGGTCAATGACAGTGCTTAACTCTGAATCGTTGAAGCCGATTTGCTGGCCTACGCTTCTAAGAGCATTTGCAGTGTCTGGTGACCAATTTGGGATTTCTTTTGCAAGAACTTCACGGCCTCGTTCAGCCATCTGCATTGCTGCTTTTGCCTGTTCTGCCTGTGATTGCTGTTCTTGCGTGTAAATGTAATTAGCTAACTGCGCGCGCTGGTCTTTTGCCTGGTTGTACTCGAAAAAGGCTTTTTGAGCTTCTACTGGGTCTTGGTCACTCCATGCCTGCCAGTTGACTGAACCGTATTGCTCTAACTTCCCATCAAGTGCCGATAGATTTGCGTATGCCTGCAAGTTTGCTTGTTGACGCTGATATGATTGTGCAGCTAGTTGTCTTTCCTGCTCAAAGGCAGCGCGTTCGCTTTCAATCTCTTGTCGTGTCTTGGCTACTTCCTGCGTCTTTTGTGTGTAGTCAAGGTGTCGTAATAGAGCATCTTTCAATTCAGGGGGGACACGGTACTGCTTCCCTTCGTACTCGACTTCTACCTCTTCAGGTTCTGCGTCCTGATTCTCGTCATCTACGTTTTCAGATACTTGCTCATCAGTAGGTTGCTCGTTAGAGTCTACTGTTTCTTGCGTTTCGACTTCCTCAACGGATTGGTCGATGATTTCTTCTGACATTTGCATGTCCTTTCGGTCATTACCAAGGGGAGCCACCCCCTAGCCCTGCGCTTCACAGCGTTAGGTATAAAAAAAGCCCACTTATAGTGAGCTACATGGCTAATGTTCGGTTAAAGTTGTTTCCAGTTATGCACGACCACAAACACATACAGCACCACCAGAGTGATAAGCACTGGCAATCCCGCAAAGCCTGCAAAGTAGCCAAATACTGTAGTAATGATAGCTTTCAGTACAAGATAGCCATCAACGCTGATAACGTTCATTATCTTGCGTGCTAGACGGTTTACTTCTGTGCCACCGTTAGCAAGTATCGTGCGTGTTGTGTATAAGTCACCAAGCTGCAATAAACCTAGTAATACGGTCAATGCAATCACAATAGTCTGCTCGCTCATGCCCAAGTCCTATACGGTGTCTGTGGGTCAGGTGCTACGTTATAGGCATCAAACTGTGTTGTATCTGGACCACGCAGGTTTACATGCCAGCCAGTTAATGGCGTACCGTTCTTGTAAATAGTGCCTACTACGTCAATGGAATAGTCGGTTAAGTCAGCAATAACCTTGTTAGCCTCTGCTTCATCAGCGAATTTCAGGTAGAAGTCTGTCATGCTGTTAATCCTTTGATAGTTGCATCACTAAGGCGTGTTGAATAGCATGCAACAGACTTAACATGACCATTCAAGTATTCACCTGCTTGACTTGTACCGATACGCATCCTGTCAGCAATGATGGTGCTTGCTGATGTATCAGTGCCTACTGTGCCGCCATTGATTACAGACGCATAATCATTCACCTTGAAGCCATAGCCAGCTTTGTTCATTGTGTTGGCTGTTATCGTGCCTAAATCAAGCGCAACCTGCTCTGTTCCTGTCCATTTCTGACGGAAGAATGGGTCTGCTGTTTCAGTGCGAAGCTGTAGGTAATTATTAGCCGTGTTGTCATCAATAGATAATGCATTACGGTTGCCAGATGCTGGACTATCAAATGTGGCTGTAACACTTGCTTCATTTGTGCCAAACCAGCTATAGAAGTTGCTACCATTCACCGTTGCCACATCAGCCGTTCTAGTTGCTTGGCTTGCCCCTGTAGGGATATAACTAGTAGCAAATGAACCTGCTTCCAGTTGAGCGTATTGCACCGTACCTGTAACAGTCAGCGTTAAAGTTCCTGCTGTTGGAGTGAATGTCAGTGTCTTGCGTGTAGGATATGCGCCAGTACCTGTCACCGTTGCTGATGCTGTACCTGACAATACAATCTGTCCTGTGCCATAGAATGACAATGTGTAGGCTTGTGCTGTTACTGTGACGTTTTGTGTAGCTAGGTTAGCACCGTCAATAGTCGAGTTCAGTACAAGATTTGCGCGCTGTTCTTCAATCAACAACCCTTTAGGCTGCAAGGTAACAGGGACATAGTCAAATCTAGCACCGTAATACGCAGATGCAGATGGTGCAGCGGCAGCATTTAACACGTATGTGTCTAGTGAGGCTGAATCGGATAGTTGAGCACCGAAGATGTAGATGCCTGATGTGCCATCGCCTGTATATGAAATATTACCCGTATCATCACATAAATATAAACCTACTGCATCAGAACCACTTGCAGTAGCGGTTACTGTAATACCTACTCTATACCATCCATTACCAACTGAGGATATAGAAGGATTTGTCCAACCTGAAGCTAAACTACCAGAATATGTTCCTGTAGCTAAATCAAATACAAGAGCTGTAGGTGGTGTTGGTAGAGCCGCCGCCGCACCTCGTCTAAGTTGGAATTTAGTTCTTCCTGCTGATTTTATATAGTATGTTTGTGTATATACTGAATTAATTGTTAAATTAATATTTTCAGATAAAGAATGATTACCATTTGCAGTTGTTTCAACTAACTTCTCAGCACAGACCACACCATTATGGTTAGCGTAATAGATAGGTAATGCTGCGGCATCAGTCCTGCGGTAATTGCCTGCTACTGAACCTTGTACGAGTTGAGCTTCTGCTACAGTTATAGATGTTGCGTTATCCGTTACTAACCTAATAATCTCAGCTCTTACTGTACTTGAAGCAGTTGCGTTAAAAGTTTTAGTGATTGAATATCTAGTAGGTGTTGCTGTAAGTGTTATTTGAGTACGTGAAACATCGTCAACCGTATTAGATAGTCCTAAACTTATAGTTCCAGAGCCAGATAATTTGATACTAAATGTAAATGTGGTTGATGTAGCAGTAATTGATTTTTCTTGCTTAATAGAATCATTTGAACCTGCATATGTAATTGTTGGTGCAGATGCTTTACTTGCAGTACCTGTCACAACCCATGCAGCATTACTAAAATCTTGACTGTAAATAAGTTGATTGGTCTGCACAAAGCTATTGGATTTGGTCCATGCGGCGTTGTCGAATAATTCAGAGAAACCTAGAAGGTTTCGCACTGTGGTGGAGTTGTAGGTGGTAGCTGTTGTGCCGATTTCTAGTTGAGCGCCATATGCATATACTTCATCACCGTTAGTCGTAATCCTGATGCCTGGTGTTCTTGTGCCAGCAGTAGGCACGATGGCTGTTTCATAGCGCACCCATGATGATGTAATTGCTTTAGTTACATACGTTGAACCATCAGCAGTAATATCAATATTACCAGTGCCTGTCTTACGTCTTAACCAAACACTGAACACATAAGACTGTGAAATTGCAGTATATGAGTGCAATGTAGTTGAATTAGCACCGCCTGCGGTCAATGTATCGGCAGTAGTATTGCCATCAGGTGCAGCAAGTGAATTAGAAGTAACTATTGTGGTGGTCTTAGTCCATGCACTATTGTCGAATTGCTCTGACGCAGAAAGTAAATTGTGCGGCGCATAAGCAATCGCCCCTGCGCTATTGGTAATAGTAGCGTTAGAGGTGCGTGAAAAGTCAACGCGGCGGTCTAATACACCTGATGTCAGCAATAACTGGAATTTAGGATAGTTGCTTAATGCGCTACTTCCAGTCACGCCTAATCCGTTCACAAAATTGCGAACACCTAAAGCAATGGCTTTCATTATGAATAGTAGCTTACGTTGAGTTTGGCTGACGCTGATGTTTCAATAAACTTGATGCCGTTCAAGTTGCCATCATAAATCAGCACATCAGGGCTAACGTTTAGTACCATGCCTACAGATGCAGTAGGATTCGTGCCATCATCACGCCAGCGTACAGATTGTGCTTCTGCCTGGATAATTGCATAGGTCGCTGTAGCAGGAACGGTCAAGCCTGTAGCAGATGATAATGATGTGATTTGCTGATAGCCTAAACAGCTAGATGTATTCTTGAGTGACATTTTCTTGTCCTTGTGTATTGATTAAACTACGCACGCCTTCAATCTCTGATTTGAGCATGTCAAAGTAGGCTTTGAATTGCTGTTCGTCTGCGGATGACTGTGCGCTCATGGAAGCAATCTGCAATTTGGTTGCATTGTCCATTTCAGCTTTCTTCAGGTCTGCTTCAATCTTCGCCATTGAGGCTTGTGCATCGGATTGAATCTTTGCGAACTCTGCCTGCTTGTCAGCTTTCATCTGCTCATTTTCAGACTTCATGCTTTGGTATTCCTGCATACCTTGCTGTAACTGCTGCTTGACCTGCTCTAACTGGTTCTGCAAGTCAGCAACAATGCCTTGAGCTTCAGGTGGAATAGGATTGTTTTCACGTTCCATGTCCTGAATCGGTTTAGGCAGCATGGCTTTCAGTCGTGCGCTAATCTTGTCAGCATCTGGGAAGTCCATCAGCTTGACCATGATGTCGCCTAAAATAGGTGCGGCAGGTGGATAGCTTCGGATAATCTCGGTAATGGCCTGTACAGCTTCTTCTCTGCGAGTTGTGAAGTTAGGGCCACTCTCTACTGTCACGTCATATTTACCCAGTGTCAGGTCGTATAGCTTCTCTACACCGCTTTCATCTTGAAAAGGCTTGTTTACCTGTACGTTCTTAGGCTCTTTGTCTTCACCAATGATGCGTAATACACGGGGCTTGTCGTACACTTTAGGTATCAGGTCAACCAGAATGCGGCCTGCATGACGGATAGCACGGCTCATGTTGTCAATGAAATGAAAGGTTGAAACATCACCTTCACGTTGACGCGCCATAATTGCTTTGCCACTGGTTTCATTGCTTCTAGCACCCAGTGAGGCATCGAATATACCCATGATGGACTTCATGTCATCAGATGCGTTTAAAGCCTCCTGCAATGCGCCTGCTGGTGCGCCTGCGAATGGTTGACGCTGTGGTGGTATATCACCGTCATACTCGATGAACGCATGAGATTTGGTGTTAGCTGTGTTCCATTTGGTGATGTCTGTATCGAATGCGCCTACAGGGCCAATAAACGGGGTTTTAGGCGTTAATGCTACCAGTTCGGTACTTGTGGTTCGCCAGTAGTTAAACATGCGCTGTGAGTCTTTAGCGTCACGAATAAGGCTCTTGTAGTAGCGTTTACCATCTACGTTAATTTCATCGCCGTACACAGGGATAATCGGGATGTAAGTACCAGCCCATTCAATCGATTCCAGAGGTTTATCACAGCCGCCAGCAATCCAGTGCTGTGTCACTTGCCATGACTTGGTATCGCGCTCACGCTGAACGGTAATACCTGCTGCATCAAAGATTTCTTTATTGTCCAGATACTCTTCAATACCTAGAATCTGACCGTTGTTCAGCAGGATAATCTTCTTGGTGACTTCCTCGCGTGTCCAGTATTCAGCTACACGAACCTTATCTTCCTGCACCCATAGTGTGTCACGGTCACCAATCGCCATGCCTGTGAAGTCTGTCTTTTCAGCATCAGGCCATCTGCGCTCAAACTCGTCTTCATCCATCCATTCGGTAACGAAGCAATATTTCCAGTCAGAGCCATCGCCTTCAGTAGCGTCAATGTCACCGTATACAGTAAAAGGGTTCACAATGCGGTTAATCATGATGTCCATGTCGAACGTGTCATCATGTGCGTAATCAGTCGTTACACGGAAATAACCGATGCCGCAGGTCACAGCAAAGTCAATGGCTGTGTCATAAGCAATGTCAGCGTTAGAACTAACTTCAATATTGCGGATGATGCCGTTCAGCAGGTCAGCCACTTTAGGGTCAGCGTTTGAATCTACTGGGTGACACTTGATGCTTGGCTTGTTCTGGCGTGAATCATTCACTACCTGGCGAATGAAGCTAGGCATGCGGTTAATGGTCAGGCATGGTCTGCCTTCAAGTTCACGCTGTCTGCGGATGTCAAAAGGCCATTGCTCACCCAATCGTGCAAAGCGCAGGTCATCCAGTGCATCCGTCCTATTGGTTGCTTCGTAGTCTGTTACACGTTTGAAACGCTCGAGCGCATCTTCAACGATGTCAGCCTTGCTGTCTTCTTTCTCTTCTGCCATTGTTTACGCCCATTAAAAAAGCCCACCGAAGTGAGCTTGTTGTGTTTTATCCTAGCCAGCCGCTTTCGACTGGAATCCTGTGTTCTTTTCGTTCTTTATGCTGTGGTGCTTTCCTGACGCCTTCACAGCTATAGCGCAATGCATCTATCACATGGTTATGCTTATCTTCAAGCACTGGCATCACTACGCCTGTAAGTGGGTCTGTCTTGTAGCTATACATCGTCAGTTCATCTATCGTATGCTGGCAGCGAGGATGAACGATGATGTCAAAGCTCTTCAGGAACTCAACACCTTCTTCTACTGAACGCGGCCCCTTGATAGCAGAGTTAATCCGTGGGAAGCCATGCCTTTGCATGTATGAAATAGTTTCAGGCCTAGCGCTATCAGCAGTAATAAACCACTTCCTAGAATCAGGAACGCGGTCAAACAAGTCAGGAAGCATGTCAATCTCACAGCCCACCATATATGCTTCATAGTCAACATAGAGGTTGCGCCCTTCCAGATAACAACGCACCAATACGCTAGGGTCACTAGCAAAGCCCCAGTCAGCACCAAGCCTGAATGTTGCGCCTTCTTTTGTTTCAAACTCTTCAACCTTCCAGTTGCGGAATACCCTTGATTCGCTATTGCGCTGATATTCACCCAGCCATACATGAGCGAACTTTTCAGGGTCACGCTGCATGTCATACTCAACTTCTGCCTTAAGTTCATCTGGCAGGAATGGGTTATCACGGTAATTAGCCTGCACAACGATTGAATCTTTAGGTGGATGCTCGCAGCGTAGCAATGCGTCTACAGGGTCAGTGTCTTTGCTTGGGTTCCATGAAAACCATATTTCACTGGCAGGCTTGCGGATTGTTGGTCTTAATATGTCCAGGCTGCGCTGTGACAGTGATTGTGATTCCTCTACCCAAGCCCTATCAAAGCCTTCAAGCGACTTGATTGAATCTGCTGTATGGTTCTGCAAGCCTTCAAAGATAATCACGCCACCGCGTTTAGTCAGTATGCGTTTATCCTGTACTTCAAAGTATGCGCCTGCATTGAGTTTGCTTATCTTGCTCTCTAGCAGTTTCTTGACAGAGAATTCTAGGCTCTTCTGTATCTCGCGTAGGCAAACATTGTCCTGCTTTTGCGCAATGTTCTCTTCAATCATCAGCTCTGCAAAGAAATGTGACTTGCCTGAACCGCGCCCACCATGAGCGCCTTTGTATCTAGCTGGCTTGAGTAATGGTAGAAATACGCGAGGCGTTTCTATCTCTACGGAAATCATACTGTCTTGCGTACTATCTCACCGATTAGCAGTTCACCTGTGATATTGCTATCAACCGTCTGGTTAGGCTTCCCATCTAATCTATCGCCAAGTTCTTTGATAGCTGACATGTCGCCATCTTCTGCTTTAGTAAGCAATGCCTCTGCAATACGTCTTAATCTTTCGCTATCTGATTGTGTTACAGCGCGTTTAATCGTTTCCGCCCATAACCGATTGTTTTTGCTAGAGTTGGTGTTATTTGGCTGACCGCCCACCTTCCCTGTTGTTTCTGTTGCCATTTTGAGAATCCTTATGGTTGTTCTCACTCACGAGGTTTGCTGTTTCCAGTCCGTTGGAGTTGTTAAACCCATCAATAGGGTCGTTAAGTAAATAGTTTGCTGGTTGTTCCAGCTTGATGCTGAAATCTATATGCGCGTAGTTATCTGCATATGTGGTGCTGCGCTTTGTTGCGATACGGTCACCGGTGATGTCGTTCTTTGCTGTGTTGTCTGCCATAGTGACCTCGGAATATAAGAGCTTTGCGCCACCCTAGCAGCTCTGACTAGGTGAAGCTGGCCTAGCTTCCTAATGTTGGCTATCAGCCATGATGACCGCGTACAGTCGGCTGAATCTT
>Ga0208114_1000330_pt1 | contig 12226 bp, 4 predicted proteins | sample LakWasMeta2_LOW4_2_FD_183854 | JGI IMG/M metagenome (GOLD analysis project Ga0208114, IMG submission 183854) | Freshwater sediment methanotrophic microbial communities from Lake Washington under simulated oxygen tension - Sediment Metagenome... | ecosystem: Environmental > Aquatic > Freshwater >... | reverse complement strand
CTAGGAGTCTGTCGGACTTATCCGTTTTTTAAGCCCCATATATTGTAAAATAGCCCTGAGTTCAACAATTTCACCGGCATGATTTTATGAGTCGTTTTATCCAATTTGATCGAAACCAACAGTATTTACTTCCACCGTCCGTGGACGAATGGTTACCGGAAGGGCACTTGGCGCGGTTTATCGTTGAGATGATCGACCAGCTCGATTTGTCCAAATTGACGGGCCGTTATTCCGGAGGTGGCTCAGCAGCTTATCATCCGTCCATGATGCTGGCCTTGCTGGTCTACGGCTATGCCAGCGGCACCTTCTCCAGTCGTAAGATCGAGAGGGCGACTTACGATTCGGTGGCTTTCCGGTTCATTGCCGCCAACTACCATCCCGACCACGACACCCTGGCTCATTTTCGCAAAACCTTTCTTGTGGAGCTGGAAGACTTGTTCGTACAAGTTCTGAGCTTGGCTCAGGCAATGAAGCTGGTCAAGCTGGGACAGATTTCGCTGGATGGCACAAAAATCAAGGCCAATGCCTCAAAACACAAGGCGTTGTCCCACGGCCATATCGAAAAACTGGAAGCGCAGCTGCGTGAAGAAGTCCAGGCCCTGCTGAAAAAGGCCGCGGAAGTCGACCAAGAGGAATGGGCCGATGGCATTGACTTGCCAGCCGAAGTCGCGCGCCGGGAAGACCGCTTGAAAGCCCTGGCGGAAGCCAAGAGCAAGATTGCCGAACGGGTTAAAGAACGTGACGAACAGGCCCGGAAAGACTACCAAGAAAAACTTGCCCGCCGTGAGACCCTACGCGCAGCGGGTAAAAAGCCCCGAGGCAAAGAGCCGAAAGCTCCCGAAACCGGCCCCAAAGCTAAAGACCAGATCAACCTGACCGACGAAGAGTCGCGCATCATGCCGAGTGCCGACGGTTTCGTGCAGGGCTACAACGCCCAAGCCGCCGTCGATGTCGACAGCATGCTGGTCGTCGCCACCACACTCATCCAGCACACCAACGACAAACAACAGGTCGAGCCGATGTTGAGTGAACTGAGGGCTTTGCAAGACAACTTCGGCAAGCCGGAAACACTGCTGGCCGACAACGGCTACTTCAGTAACAATAATATTCAGGCTTGTGTGAAGCAGAAGATTACACCGCTAATCGCATTGGGCCGCGAAGCCCATCACCTGTCACTGGAACAACGCCTGACGCCCGATGCGCCGGAACCTGATACCGCTGATCCGCTGGTCAAAATGGCCTGGAAACTTCAAACCCAGAGTGGCCGAGCGCTTTATGGCAAACGCAAAAGCACCGTCGAACCGGTATTTGGGATCATTAAACAGGTGCTTGGTTTTCGCCAATTCTCGCTGAGAGGCCTCGACGCAGTAACGGGTGAGTGGAAGTTGGTGACAATGGCCTTCAATTTAAAGCGAATGCATGTGTTGGCCGTTGGATAACGGAGAAAGTAAACCAAAATCATTATTGGCTGGGCTGAATTGAGATAAAGCCCGGCTATTTCGACGTGAAACAGTGATAACCGGTTAACGAAGCAAAGAAGCAATACCGCAAAAAGACGTATTGGTTAAGCAATGGTCAGAATGCCGAGAAAACCCTGCCCGACAGACTCCTAGGAACGCGCATAAAATAAATTAAACGGACTGTTTGCAGCCGGAGTACAAGCTTTGCTTGCGCATGCCGACGAAGCTTTCGCCCCTTTACATCCCAGCAGGTAAAGCCTGCACTCCGGCTATTGGCAACTTGCCGACGTTATTTCGTATTTAAAGCGAGCGTAATATCAGAGCGAACGGTGGGAGTCATTCCATTGCTTAACTATGAGTTTTTTGAGTAATGGCTGCTTAATCATGCAAAGCGGTGGGGTAAGCGCTTTTTAAATGGGCAAAACAAATAGCATGAAAATTTAGCCGAATAAGAACATATTGCTGATCCATAAAAAATGGGGGTGTTGAACACCCCCATTTGCATCAAATCGCCCTTGCCTAAACAAGGGCAATATCCAGACCGATTAAACTACTGGTAAGAGATCATTGTACCAGCCGAGCCATCGGCAGCCAATGCAAACCCCGAATCAAGGTATTGGCCGACAAGCGTGATGTTAACAATCTCATGTGCGCCATTGGTAATGGATAGCGTACCGCCTGAATGATCCGCGTTATCTGCGTAGCTCATGGTCGCGTTGTCCGAGTTGAAGTTGGCCAAATCAATCGCGTCGCCAGCATTCAAGTCCGAGACCGAACCGGTGAACCGGTCGGCATCGTCCAGCTTCAGGATGTTTGATGAACCCGCGCCGAAACTTACATTGGCGGATGACGCATCAGCAAACTCAATATCCCCGCCATTATCGATCAGCGCAGAACCGCTGTTTACCGCGCCGTTGACGATGAGGTCGCCGCCGTGAGCCCACAACAGGCCGCTATTGGATACAGCGGAATTGATAATCAGACCGCCGGTGCCGGTGGACTCCAATGTGCCGGAGTTGATCACCGTATTGGCGCCCGTATCGATAGTCAGCGCATGAGTGCCATTGGCCACAATGATACTTTGGTTATCCAGAATCAACTGTCCCTGACCCAGCTGGCCGGCGCCGGAGATGATGTTGTCAATATTGGTCAGTGTCGTATTAGACGTTGCGCCGAAAATAATGTTGCTGTCGTTGTCGGCCAGGGTCACATGTCCGTGACCTTGCAACGAAACGCCGCCCATGATCAGCTCAATTCTTGTGGCATCGCCTGTCGATTGCAAAGCAATGGAACCGCTGTTGTCAATGATCCCGCCCAAAGGCAACATCGCGCCATCGCCTACGACCATATTGCCGCTATTATGCGTGACCGGCGTTTCATTGAAGACAAAGTCACTGGCGTTCAATGCGGTAGGATCGATGCCTTTCAGCATGATGGTTTGCCCATCCGCCAGAGTGATCAGAGCGTTGCCGTCAGCATCTACCGACAAGTTTTGTTGAACGTCGGCGAAACTTGTCATTCCTGCAAAGCCCATCAAGTCGATCTTGTCAGCGGAGGCATCGAAATTGAACACGGTTACGTTGCCGATCGGTTGGCCCAGGGCAAACAAATCCGCACCAGCCGAACCGGTCAGGTTGTCATCGCCGGACCAGGCGAAAATCGGCGCGCCGGGCGCATAGACTTCAACATTATCCATTATCGTTGTGGTGCCGGTCGTTCCGTCGGCGTTAGTCCAGCTTTCCGAAATATTAACCAGCATGGCTCCGCTGAAATCGGCGGGCGCCTTGATCGCAAGCGTGCTGGGATTAGCAGTCTGTACCGACCAGCTACCGTCATCAAGGCGCAGGCCGCTATTCAATACCCAACCCGAAGGCAAGCCGGAGACAGTGAGGTCGAGCAAGCCTTGTTTCAGGCCAAGCGATGCATCGCTAATTGCCAATTGAATAGCTTCGCCCGCCACCCCGGCAGGGAATACTATCGGGTTGATTTTCATACTGAAATATTCATTATTGAAATCGCCGGAGCCGATGCTGTTGTAATTCCATATCCAGTTTGATGAGCCGGATATTGGCGAAATATAGCCCCAGGGCCCAACCCCATTTACGCCTTCGTTCACCGGCGTAGAATAAGTGCCGCCAAAGCCTGAAAGACTGACTTTCCAATCGGCTGCATTGGTATATTCCACCGTCGAGCTATTGGCAAAAGCAAATTGAGCATCGCTCAGACTGAACTGGCCTAAGAGTCCTCCCGGTCCGCCCACATTATGAGCGACGATATGGACATAATTGCTTACTCCATGTGTAAGTTGCGCTGCAAAATTATATGCGGCGGCCCAATTAGAACCGGTAGCTAACAAGGTGCCAAGCTGGCTGTCGTTAGTGCTGACATAGAGCTCAAAAGAATTATCAACAGTTAGCGTACCGGTTAGTGTCGTTTCATTAGACCCGTTGGCGGTCACTGTCACTGATTGATCAACAAATGCGCCCTTGTCGTCAGTAACCCGGACTGTGAAGACATCATTGTGCGACTCTCCGGCTGCCAGCGCCTGAACGTTAGCGGCATTGTTGTTGAGGGTGTAAACCCATTTTCCGGTGTTGTCGACAGTGATAGCGCCGTAAGTGCCGGTGGCATTGCCCTGTACCGACCAAGTCAGGACCGAACCCTGATCCACGTCAGTGGCCGAGAGTTGCCCGACAGCGATAAGGGAGGCGTCCTCTTTGACCGAGCCGACGAGAGCCGCAGCCGTGTTGGTAACCACCGGCGCATCGTTGGTGCCGGTAATGACGACATCGATCTGCTTAGTAATGATGCCACCGTGCTGATCATTCACAGTAATATTAAAACTTTCGACCTTGGTTTGGCCGGTAGCCAAGTATTCCACTGCTGAAGCGCTTACCGTGTAGGTCCAAGTCAACTTGCCACCTACTCCAGTGCCTGTAGTGTCCGCTGTTTTTACTGCCGACAGCGATCCCAATACATTTCCGATCGGTGTACCTGAAGAGGAGACGAGATGGACATCAGTCAGATCGGCATCGCTAAAGTTCAATACATTGCTGACGCTCAGATTTGCTATCGGTGTTATTTGTTCGGTGACGCTGTTAGCTTGTGCGTTTCCTTGCGATAAAACCACGTTATCCAGAAATGTGTAATAGTAGCCGCTGTCAAACCGAACCTCGTCAACATTCGACCATCCGGAACCAAAGGCAAAGGTCTGATATACGCCCGGTATCAGTGATATGGTTTGATTGGCTACTAATACACCGTTGTTGTAACCGGTCATCGTAGTGGTGTGATAGTCACCCTGATAGATATATGAGCTTGCACGAAGACTATCCAGAGAGAAATCAGCCCCATCAACACGTTTAATGATGCCATCAACCGTTCCTGAGATATTCATGTTTTGGTAGGTGTAAGCCATGCTGTTATCACCATCACCATAAGCATAAGGATACCAATTAAAACCGCTCAAGGAATAACCTTGATAATTAGCCAAATTTACTGAGCCATTGAAATCAAGAAGAGCTCCAGTACTGACAAATACAGGCGCATCGTTGGTGCCTAATATGTTGACGGTAACGCTGGTGGCGGTGCCGTCGGCACTGGTGACCGCGAAAGTGTCGGTGTAGGTGGTGCCGGCTGCAAACTCATTGTGAGCATTGCCGGCGGTATAAGTCCAGGCGCCGTTAGTGCCGATGTTGAAGGTGCCGTAGCTGCCGACGACGCCGGTCCGTGCCACGAAAGTCGCCGCACTGTCGACATCGCTGACGGTTAATGCGCCCGAGGTGGTCAACGCGGCATCGGTTTCGGTCAGGTTGGCCGTTGCCGTGCTCAGCACAGCCGCATCATTGGTGCCCAGGATATTGACCTTGACGCTGGTCGCAGTACCGTCGGCGCTGGTGACGGCGAAAGTATCGGTATAGGTGGCGCCGGCTACAAACTCATTGTGAGCGCTGCCGGCGACATAGGTCCAGGCGCCGTCCGTGCCGATGTTGAACGTGCCGTAACTGCCGGCGACACCGGTTTGGGCGACAAAGGCCGCCGCACTGTCGACATCGCTGATAGTCAATGTGCCGGAGGTGGCTAACGCTGCATTGGTTTCGGTCAGGTTGGTTGTTGCCGTACTCAATACTGCCGCATCATTGGTGCCCAAGATGTTGACAGTGACGCTGGTCGCAGTGCCGTCGGCGCTGGTGACCGCGAAAGTATCGGTATAGGTGGCGCCTGCTACAAACTCATTGTGAGCACTGTTGGCGGCATAGGTCCAGGCGCCGTTAGTGCCGACGTTGAAGGTGCCGTAGCTGCCAACTTGATTGACCTGTGCCACGAAAGTTGCTGCGCTATCAATGTCGCTAATAGTCAGGGTGCCGGAGGTAGTCAACGCCGCATTGGATTCAGTCAGATTGGCCGTTGTCGAACTCAGTACAGCCGCGTCATTGGTGCCGTTGACGGTGATGGTGACGGTTTGGTCGACGCTGCCGCCTTGGCCGTCATCCACGCGGATCGTGAAAGATTCATCATGGCTTTCGCCGGCGGCCAGTGCCTGCACGTTGTCGGCATTGTTGTTCAGGGTGTAGGTCCATTGACCGGTGGCGGCATCGACGGCGATCGAACCGTAAGTGCCGACCGCTGAATTTTGCACGCTCCAGGTTTGGCTGGCGCCATGGTCGACATCGCTGGCGCTCAATTGGCCGCTGATGGAGAGGCTGTCATCTTCCTTGACGCTGCCGAGAAGCTGGCTCTCTGCATTGGTGATGACCGGCGCATCGTTAGTCCCGGTGACGGTCACACTGACGGTGCGCGATACGCTGCCGCCATGTCCGTCCAACACATTAAAGGTGAAAGTTTCGGTCTTGGTCTCGCCCACAGCCAGGTATTCTACGGCCGAAGCGGCCACGCTGTAGCTCCAGGTCACCGCTCCACCCGCGCCGTTGCCGGTGGTGTCGGCGCTCACGCTCGCGGTGAGCGTGCCTAAGGTGCCGGCCGAAGGTGTAACTGCACTGAGGCTATGCACATCGGCTAGATCGGCATCAGTAAAGCTAATGATGCCGCTGTCGCTAAGGTTGCCGTCCGCTATGCCGATTTCCGTTACCGCGGCGGTAACATCCAGTGCTGCCACCACGGGTGCGTCATTGGTGCCGGCGACAGTGACATTAATCTGCTTAGTGATGATGCCGTCATGCTGATCATCAAGGGTGATAGTGAAGCTCTCGACTTTGGTCTGGCCCGCCGCCAGATACTCAACAGCGGCATCGGCAACCGTATAAGTCCAAGTCAACTTTCCGGCTGCTCCCGTACTCGTAGATTCTGTGTTCTTTACCGCAGTAAGTGAACCCAGCACACCGTTCAGTGGAGTACCTGTTGCAGATACCAAGTGCACATCGTTCATATCCAAATCGGTAAACCAGAGACTACCACTGGTGCTGAGATTGCCGGCAGGGGTAACCTGCTCGATCACGGTCGCACTGACAGCACCGTCATGCTGAACGGCGATATTATCGAGCAAACCGCCTGCACCGCTCTTATCGTCTGCGCGGAATTCCAGGCGATAAGTCCCGTCCGCAGATACCGGCAAGTTGAGGCTGTAATGCTGCATTCCAGTCGTAGAACCGCTCAAGTGGCCGACAAGATTTCCGCCCCAGAATACGCTGATGTTGGAGCTGGACTGGACGCCGGCACGCGGCGAGTAGTCGAACGACACGGCATACGAAGTTCCCGCCACCGCGTTAATGTCTGTGTACAGGTTTGACGGATCGCCGCCGTTTGCTTCCAACTCGTTGACCTGGGAAGTAGTACCGGCTCCGTATACGGTACCGGCACCGATCTCAAGGTGATTTCCCGGATTATCGGTATGCCAAAGACCACCGGAAAGATTCGAAGCTGAGGTAAATCCCCAGCCACCGTTAAAAGAGACTTCCTCGAAAGTGGTTATTGCATCAAGTAGCACCGGCGCATCGTTAGTGCCCAGAATATTGACCTTGACGCTGGTGGCGGTGCCATCGGCACTGGTAACAGCGAAGGTATCGGTATAAGTGATGCCGGCTGCAAATTCATTGTGAGCGCCGTTGGTAGCATAAGTCCAGGCGCCGTTAGTGCCAACATTGAAAGTACCGTAGCTGCCGATGACGCCGGTCTGTGCCACGAAAGTTGCTGCGCTGTCGACATCGCTGATGGTTAATGCGCCGGAGGTGGTTAACGCTGCGTTGGTTTCAGTCAGGTTGACCGTTGCCGAACTCAGTACAGCCGCGTCGTTGGTGCCGTTGATGGTGACTTTAACGCTGGTTTCGGTGCCGTCTATAGCTTTGACGATAAAAGTGTCGGAGATTGAATCCCCTACATTCAGGTTGTCGAATGCGCTGTTGGCGGTGTAGCTCCAGTTGCCGTCAGCGTCGATGCTGAACAGGCCGTTGCTTCCGGGGGCTGCATCTTGTGCGATCAACTGTGCCGCATTGTCGACGTCGCTGATGCTCAATACGCCTGAGGTGCTCAGCGCGGCATTGGTTTCATCCAGGGCTACGATTGCTGAGCTCAGCACGGCGGCGTCATTGGTGCCGTTGATGATGACTTTAACGCTGGTTTCAGTGCCGTCTATAGCTTTGACGATAAAAGTGTCGGAAACGGAGTCGCCTGCATTCAGGTTGTCGAATGCGCTGTTGGCGGTATAGCTCCAGTTGCCGTCCGCGTCGATGCTGAACAGGCCGTTGCTGCCGAGGGCTGCATCTTGTGCGATAAACTGTGCCGCATTGTCGACGTCGCTGATGCTCAATACGCCTGAGGTGCTCAGCGCGGCGTTGGTTTCATCCAGAACTACGGCCGCTGAACTCAATACGGCTGCGTCGTTGGTGCCCAGGATGTTGACAGTAACGCTGGTCGCGGTCCCGTCTACGCTGGTAACCGCGAAAGTGTCGGTATAAGTGATGCCTTCTGCAAATTCGTCGTGAGCGCTGTTGGCGACATAGGTCCAGGCGCCGTCCGTGCCGATGTTGAAGGTGCCGTAGAGGCCGGCTTGGTCGACCTGGGCCACGAAAGTAGCCGGGCTGTCGATATCGCTGATGGTCAGTGTGCCGGAGGTGCTCAGCACTTCGTTGGTTTCGATCAGGTCGGCCGTTGCCGAACTCAGTACGGCGGCGTCATTGGTGCCGTTGACGGTGACGGTGACGGTTTGGTCGACGCTGCCGCCCTGGCCGTCGTCCACGCGGATGGTGAAGGTTTCATCATGGCTTTCGCCGACGGCCAGCGCCTGCACGTTGTCGGCATCGTTGGCCAGGGTGTAGGTCCATTGGCCGGTGGCGGCATCGACGGCGATTGAGCCGTAGGCGCCGACCGCTGAGTTTTGCACACTCCAGGTTTGGGTTGCGCCATGATCGACATCGCTGGCACTCAATTGGCCGCTGATGAAAAGGCTGTCATCTTCCTTGACGCTGCCGAGAAGCTGGCTCTCTGCATTGGTGATGACCGGCGCATCGTTGGTGCCGTTGACGGTGATGGTGACGGTTTCGGTCTTGGTCGAGCCATGACCGTCGGATACTGTCACTTCAAATACTTCAGTGACTTGTTCACCGGCTGCGAGAGATTGAGCCGCGTCATTATTAAGGGTATAGGTCCAGGCGACTGAGCCGTGGGAAGCATCCCCATCGTCATCGCCTCTTTCTTCATGCACCTGAAGAGTCAGTGCGCCTAATGCGGAGACACCGTTGTTATTGACTGTCGCGGTGTGTGTGTCGGACTGATCGGCGTCGGTAAATTTAATGACGCCATGGGCGCTTTGTTGGGGTTGTTCATGGTGTTCATCGGATTCATGATGATCATGATCATCATGTTCGTCGTGATCATCGTCATGTTCGTCGTCGTGATCGTCATGTTCGGTTGATTCATGGTCATCATCGGATGTGCCGGCGCGCAGGGCTCCGTCTTCCGTTACGGTTCCGGCTTGGACGCCGCTGCGGATGTTCACCGCGTCGTTGGTGCCGGTAATGGTGATGCTTACTTTTTGTGTTGCGGTGGAGCCATGGCCGTCATTTATTTTAACGGTGTAGACTTCAGTGACGGTCTGTCCCTCCGCCAAGTACTGTGCATCGGCGTTGTTCAGGGTGTAAGTCCAAGCCACCGAGCCGGTCTCGGCGTTTGCCGCTTCGGCCACCGGAGCCAGGGAAAATGTACCCAATCTGGACTCGTGTCCATCGCTTTTGACAAAGGTTGCCGTGTGCGTGTCGCTTAAATCGATGTCTTTGAAGCTGATGCTACCGGTTGCTGTCTGGCTGTCGTTGCTGTCCGGGGTTGACGCGGCGTCTTCTACCACCGCACCGGTAGTGTCGGCCAGCGTGATAGTCACGGCATCGTTTTTACCGGCGATCTGCACCGTTGCCGTGGCCCAGCTGAGAGTGCCGTTGCCTAAGCGGATGGCATAGGTGAAGCTATCGGTCAGGCTCTCGCCTTGGGCCAAATGCTGGAGTTTGGCCTGGAAATCGGCACTAAAAGTATTGGCATCGTAGCCGACCTTGCCGTTCGAGATCCAGATCTTGGCGCCGTTCAAGCTTGTGTCCGTGCTCAGTGACTCGGTTTTTGCGGTATCCTGTATGAGCAGATCCGCACCGGTTTTTCCGTCATCGTCAATGCCGTTGTCCAGCGAGTAAAGAGTCTTGGCATTGCCGCCGAGATCGTTGCTCATCACATCCAGGTAGACAATGTTCAAAGAATCTTCGTTCAGTCCGGTTTTAGAGGATAAAAGCAAGTCATCACCCGCCTGCGGTGTGTTGGTAAACGATGTAGTGTTGATAGCCATGATTGTTCTCTAAGTAATTAGATTGAAAGCGGAAAGTTATATTTGGGTTAGATGTTCGGGGGGTATTCAAATTGCGAGTCGGTGATTTTTACTGCGATAGCCGTTTTTGGTCCCTTTGACTCAGTGCGCACAATATCGCCTGTATATTTGAGCTTCATTTTCCCATTGGGGTGTCCAGCTCCAGCTCGAAGCTGATTTTTAAAGTGATTAAGCTCGAAAAGAATTCCGCCGGCACTGGCGTCGCGTGAAATACCGGTCTGATCGGAAACCTTGACCGGGAGCGCGATGCTGACGCGTTCATTTTTGCGCTGTTGCTGAGGCGTTTTATAGTGATTCTTCATGATAAAAAAAGTGTAACTGAAGAGTTTGCCTATGGCATGAGACGATTGTCCTTATCTTTGTAGGATAAATGTACTGAAATGTAAGCATTTGTCCCGTGCAAAACATCCGCATTAAGACAGGGGAGCATTCTGTACATTGCGTTGATGCCAAGCTACCCAGTAACGGCTAAAGCAGCTCACTGCATGTGCTTTGAAAGAGCATCGTAGGCCATTGCTATAACCAGAGCCCTATAGGAGCAAGGCAGTGCGCTTAAAAGTGCAGCTCTCGGATGGCATTCACGCGCCAGCCAAAGGGGAAAGGGAAGTTGCTACTTGGTGTTAGCTATGGAGGGCTCGGCAAGGCCGTTTTGAAAGGCGAAAGCTATCAATCCATGGCGATTGACAACTTCGAGTTTTTGGTAAATGGCGGTCAGGTGATTACGTAGTGTGCTTTCACTGATGCAGAGTCTATGGGCTATGGTTTTGCCGGATTCGCCGCCATTGCAGGCAATAAAAGCAACAATTTCTTGTTCGCGCCCGGTAAGTAATGAAACTTTGGATACGGTGGCTTCATTTGATGTATTGCTGCCTACTCGAAGAAGATCGACAAAGATGCGCCCCGTTGCAACGTTACTAAGCCAAACCTCTCCCTGATTAACTTTTTCGATCGCAGTAAGCAACATTGCAGGGCTAATCCCCTTGTCGACGAGTCCGCGAGCGCCTGCCATGATGGCTTTATCTTGAAGGGCCAAGTCTGACAAGCGGGTAATAAGAAGGATTTTCGCTTGGGAAACTTGGCGCAAGGTATTAACTAGCGGCACAACTTCCTCAGGGACACTGTCAATATCAAGTAAAACCATATCGATATTGGTGTTGACTGCCAATTCACCGGCTGCCTGATCGTATTTTTCAGCTGACCCAGCCAGAAGAAAACGTTGCGGGCTGGATTCAATTAGAGCCTTAATTGCCTGAAGTAAAAGGCCAAAATTACTGATAAGGAAAATACGTATTGGCATTTTTTATTTTTATTTTCAAACTTTAATTCCGTTTTCACTTCCATGAGCTAAACGGCCTTTTATACTCAAATATTCCAACTATCTTGCTTTGAATTTGATGTTAATTTGAGGCTTTTTTAATGTTACCTGTTAATTCCGAATTCGCAAACCACTATCTCTTTCAAGTGACTAAGATTTCGGTGTCGCGAGTTATAGGCCCTTTTATCTAACTTTAGTAATTCAATGGCTTGTATATCTTAGGCGCATGCAACTTCAAAACCTCTACAGCCAGATAATTCATCAACGTTATCGTGCCGCCTTTCGATCAATGCTTAAATGCTCTTAGATCTAGCATCTAAGAGCATTTTATTTTTCAAAATACCAAGAGTGCTGTCGTCTTTTTTCAGGCATCCAATGCCTCAATCTATGTTTAAGATGTTTTTCGTGGAGTCTGTACGCATAATTGATTGACCCATACCCCGGTCTTACAAATTAAACGGTTGAACATCGCCCGGCTTCCGAAGCATTTTATTCACTTCGTCCAGATGCAGTTCTTCCCCTACAATCATGTCTCGCGCATACTCTTCCAACAATACTGAAACGCCCTCGGAGGCTTTCAGCAGGTCAAAATACGCGGCTATCGCTGTTTTTTCGTGCTCCAGGCTTTCTCTT
>Ga0208114_1000329_pt1 | contig 12262 bp, 9 predicted proteins | sample LakWasMeta2_LOW4_2_FD_183854 | JGI IMG/M metagenome (GOLD analysis project Ga0208114, IMG submission 183854) | Freshwater sediment methanotrophic microbial communities from Lake Washington under simulated oxygen tension - Sediment Metagenome... | ecosystem: Environmental > Aquatic > Freshwater >... | reverse complement strand
GTCCACATATTAACCTCGATTATCGCGTTCAGCCTGCTAAACATTGCCGCCCTGCAAGCCGTGTTGCTCGCCATTCAAGACCAGCAACTTAAAAGCCATCCGCCCAAACGCTTGATCCAGTCATTACCTTCCTTGCAAACCATGGAATCATTGTTATTTCAAATGCTTGGCACAGGGCTTTTTTTCCTGACCATTTCATTGATCAGCGGCTTTATTTTTATTGAAGATTTATTTGCACAGCATTTAGCGCACAAAACTGTTTTATCGATTATCGCCTGGATCATTTTTTCCAGCCTGTTAATAGGCCGATTGCGTTACGGATGGCGAGGAAAAACCGCAGTCCGCTGGACTTTAACCGGCTTTGTTTTGCTACTGCTGGCTTACTTTGGCAGCAAACTGGTGCTTGAATTAATTTTAAAGAAGACCTGATAAAAAAAAGAGCGACTCTAAGTCGCTCTTTTTTTATCAACTTCATTATTATGAAGTTTTCTCGACTCGAACCTGTGCCTTACGCATGCACATCAATTCGACCGGGACTCGCTACGCCAGTAGCCGAATCTATTAATTTTAAAGCCGACTCCCCTTGAGCTCTTTCAATATCCTGGCCTTTCTTGACTACAGCCACCGCCACATCTTGCATCGCTGTCTTCTCTTTCATAAGAGCCGTTGCTAATCCCGGCGTGTTTGAACCACCTACTGAACTTATCATAAAAACCTCCAAAATTTAAACGTCCTAAGGTATTATCGTCCCGCCTATACAATACTTTAACTTAATATAAACCAAGTGATTAATTGTCTTTTTATCAAACCATAAAACACTTCCTCACATATTAAATCAAAATCAGGACTAGCTCACCCTTGAATTCATTATTACGCTATTTATACGCAACTCCCGATACTTACGTAATTTTTCAGCAAAGCTTTGCCGTATTTTGGTCCTGAATAACGATGCTGGAAACCTCTGAAAACACACTGGATCCGTCCGATTGGAATGCCTTTCGGTTGCAAGGCCATCGAATGCTGGACGACATGATGGACTACCTTGAACATCAGCGCGACCAACCGGTCTGGCAGCCGATGCCTGAAGAAGTACGACTTTCATTTCGACAAGCATTGGATGACGGACAACATGATCTCGAAAGCGCGCATCAACTGTTCATGAAAGATGTGCTCCCCTACGCCTTAGGCAACGTCCATCCCGGTTTTATGGGCTGGGTTCATGGCGGAGGAACCCCGGTCGGAATGCTGGCTGAAATGTTGGCGGCAGGACTAAACGCCAATCTTGGCGGACGCGATCAGGCTCCGATAGAAATCGAACGACAGGTCGTGCAGTGGACTCGGGAATTGTTTAATTTCCCGGAAACCGCCAGCGGCCTGTTTGTAACCGGAACGTCAATGGCCAACCTGATTGGCGTCTTGATCGCACGCACCGCCCTGTTAGGCGTCGGCGTCCGCCATCAGGGCGTTGCTGCCGACAATCGGCAGTTGATTGCCTACACCTCGGCCAGCGCTCATATCAGCATTGTCCAGGCCATGGATATTGCCGGTTTCGGCAGCAACGCCCTACGCACGATACCCGTCGATGAGCGACACCAAATGGATATAGCGGCGCTTGAACTTGCCGTCGCCGAAGACCGAAAGGCAGGAATGACGCCGTTTTTCATTGCCGGAACGGTAGGTACCGTAGGTGTAGGCGCCATTGATAACCTTCATTCTATTGCCGAGCTTTGCGAACGAGAAAACATCTGGTTCCACGTCGACGGCGCATACGGCGCGCTGGCCATGCTGGCGCCGGATATTGCACCGCGCTTGCAAGGCATCGAACGCGCCGATTCCATTGCCTTTGATTTCCATAAATGGGGACAAGTTCCTTACGACGCGGGATTTATATTAGTGCGAGACGGTGAGCTGCATCAAAGCGCATTCGCCTCGCCCGCCGATTACCTGAAACGCGAATCCCGCGGCATGGCGGCAGGTTCGCCGTGGCCGTGCGACTTCGGCCCCGATCTTTCACGCGGCTTTAGGGCGCTAAAAACATGGTTCACCCTAAAAGTTTACGGCGCGGAAAAATTAGGCCGCGTTATCTCAAATACCTGCACCCTGGCCCAACACATGAAGCGGCGTATCGAAGCCGAACCGCTGCTGGAACTGCTTGCGCCCGTTGCCTTGAATATCGTCTGCTTCCGCTATCGTAGCGCCGACGCCAACCGGGTCAATGCCGACATTGTGATCGCGCTACAGGAATCAGGAATTGCCGCACCCTCAACGACGACTCTCAACGGACAGCTAGCCATTCGAGCCGCCATCGTTAATCATCGCACCACCACAAACGACATTGACGCCTTGATCAATGCCACGCTCGAACTGGGTAAAATTGCCTCCAAAAATACCCCACAGGCGCAACCTTAGGAAAAACGAATGCATACCAACAAACTTACCGAACCGCTGCTCGGCCTGGCAAAGCTGATGCGAATGGCCTACTCCGACTGCGACCTTACCCCCTTGGGCACGCAATTAATCGAACGCGCCGAAACCGATACCGGCGGCCATGCCTTAATGGATTTATCCACGGTTTTACAACTCAGGGGTAATCGCGAATTAGCCTTGACCATGCAAGCCCAGGCCATCGAAAGTCAGCAAATATACGCTCCGCCCACTGCGACCGGCCAAGTTAATATCCGGCTGCTTGCAATCATGGGACCGGGCGATTTAATGGCAAATACGCCTCTGGAATTCCTGCTGGAAGACTCCGATGTTGCCCTCGATATAGTCTATGTGACCCAGGACTTGCCGTTACCGGCCAATCTCCCGGATCACGATGTGCTATTCGTTGCCATTGCCCAATCCGACCAGAATATGCGGTTATTGAAAGAGGTCGATACCGCCATAGCCTCATGGCCGCGCCCGGTACTTAACAGGCCGGATCGCATTGCATTGCTGTCGCGCGATGAGGCTTGCACATTGCTAAAATCCGCTCCGGGCGTGGAAATGCCGATCACGGTGCGCATAGCCCGGCAGACGCTGGAACAAGTCGCCGATAAAAAGCGGCCACTCACCGACATTCTCGAAGACGGCGCATTCCCGATCATTATCCGTCCCGTCGACTCCCACGCCGGGAAAGACTTGGACAAAATAGATAATGCCGGCGCTCTGGTTAGCTATCTGCAAAACATGCCCAACAATGAATTCTATGTATCCCGTTTTGTCGACTATCGTCGGCAGGATGGCTTGTTCAGAAAATATCGTATCGTCCTGATCAATGGCAAGCCCTTTGTCTGTCATGTAGGCATATCCGAGCACTGGATGATCCATTACCTGAATGCCGGCATGACCGAAAGCGCCGAAAAACGCGCCGAAGAAGAGCGCTTTATGATCGATTTCGACAACGCCTTTGCCCGTAAACACGCCGAAGCCTTCCGCGCCATCAACGAACGGGTTGGACTGGATTATCTGGGCATCGATTGCGGCGAAACCGCTGACGGCAAATTGCTGATTTTCGAGGTTGACAGCTGCATGATTGTCCATGCCATCGATCCGATCGATGTCTTCCCCTACAAACAACCGCAGATGAACAAAGTATTCGACGCCTTTCGCCAGATGTTACAGGACGCCATGCAGCGCGACTCTGCTTAAATATTGTGGAAAAACATCCCCCAATACCCGACCGCCTGCCATCCACCGAGCAACTCCTGCTGGCAGGCGGCGATGCCCGCCTCGCGCTCGATCCGCTCAGCGGACTGAACAAATACGGCTGCCAACCGCTTCCCGACGCCCAGATACTGGCATTCGGCTCCTCTACGGCTTCCGTTATTTCCACGGAAGGATTCGCCGCCGCAAATCGGCTACGCCAGAAATTACTGGAAGCCATCAGCGCCGAATCACACACGGCGGCGATCTATGCCCTCGAAATCCAACGGATTCGCCTGGAATGGCTGCAATTATGTGGACTGTCCGGCATTACCGGACTGGAGCTGATATTCGCCGCCTCAGGTACCGACGCACATGCCATTGCCGCCCAATATGCGGGTAGCGGCGTATCGACACCGGCGTTGATAATAATGGTGGAGGCTAATGAAACCGGAAGTGGAGTGGCCTCAGCCCTGGCGGATAAGCAGGATCGTAACAAAAACTCATTCACCGTCAATAATGCCGTTGAAGTGGTGCAAGTGTCCATTCGATTGGAGGATGGAACACCCAGACCGTTGGCTAAAATCGATGCCGAGGTAGAAGCCTTGGCAAGCAAAGCCGCTGCATCGGATCGGCGAGTCCTGTTGATTCTTGTCGATCAATCCAAAACCGGATTAATCGCGCCGAGCCCAGCCTGCGTCATGGCGCTACACCATCGCTTTCCCGATAACATTGAGGTACTGGTCGACGCCTGCCAGTTCCGCATCGCGATGCCGACGTTACGTGCTTATCTGGAACAGGGCTTCATGGTCGCGCTGACCGGATCGAAATTTCTTACCGCCCCGTCTTTCTCCGCTGCATTACTGCTTCCCTCAATCGTAGCTGAGCGCCTGCAAAAACGCCCCTTTCCGCGTAGTTTGCTGTCTTGCTCATCTCGAGCCAATTGGCCGACCCACTGGACTGGGGCCAAGCATATGGATCATGCCGCCAATTTCGGACTGCTGTTGCGCTGTGAAGTGGCTTTGGAAGAACTGCGCAGATTCTGCGCAGTTCCGCAAGCAGCCATAATAAACTTCCTGCTCGCTTTCTCACAGGCGATTCAACAACGTCTGACATCCGATCCTCACTTCGAACCATTACCCGCACCCCGGCTCGACCGTTGCCCGTTAAAAGCAGATAGCTGGGATCACCTCCAAACCATATTCCCTTTCCTGCTTTATGATCCGCAGTCAGCCAGAGGACGAATACCTTTAAGTCGCGAACAGACCTTACATATATATCAACGACTGCCAACTACCTTTATCCACCCCGACAGCGATATTGCCTTAACACGCTGCCAACTGGGCCAACCCGTTGCCTGCGGAACCCGTCACGACATAGCGGTAAGCGCCTTGCGTTTATGCCTAAGCTCACGGCTAATTATCGAAGCAGCAGCTCATAATAAGGGTATTACAATAATTGAAGAAGCACTGGTGACTTTAGATAAAACAGCTTTACTAATCCAATTAGGCTGACAATATAGCTACCCATTTAACGGCAATAACTGATGTTACGTATTGCCCGTTATAGCCGCGAAAAAGATAGACCGCAGATGACACGGATTAAACGAATTTAACTTTCCCTTGTCATTGTCAGGAAAGATCCGCCCCCCTGCATAGGCACATTCTACTCACTACCACCTCATCCGTCACAGCCAGTCAGTTAAAGCGCACTATCTATATATTAAACGACCTTTTTGACTGACAATGCGTAACATCAGCTAATGAGAGCAACCTTCACATATTGCGGTACTATCGCATTTTGTATAACAGCTGCAATCAATCCGTCCCCTGCCAGCACTTGCCACCGAGCTGATCATGAATCCTCAAAAATCATTGCTTATAGGCATCAGGCATTGCATCCCAGCCCATTTTGATTTCTACCATCAAGCCGGAAACCTCATCCAAAATGCTTTCATCATTCTGACTATTTGCGACCAGCAGACGATTAACCATATAATCATATAAGTTACTCAAATTTCCTGCAATCTCGCCGCCTGCCTCCTTATTTAAGGCCCCTTGCAGCCCCCCCACAATCTGAATGGCGTGACCAATACTCTGACCTTTCATGGCGATTTCATTGCGAGCCATGCTTTCTCTTGCAAGCGCAATCCGTTCCAATGCGCCTTCCATCAGCATTTGCACAAGACGATGAGGCGATGCACCCATTACAGAACTGCTAATGCTAACTTGCTGATATTGTTTTATGGCTGAAACAGCATTCATTTGTCTAATCCTCATTTATCATTACGTTGCGTTCCACGACTTAGAACACCCGCTGATTGTAGCGACAGTTTTAACTAAAACTTTACCTTTTTTACAAAAACACAGTTAATTAATTACTGATGGTACGCATTGTCAGCCAAAAAGGCCGTTTGATATATATTAGAGCGTGCGTTAACTGAATGGCCGTGACGGATGGGATGGTAATGAGTAGGGCGTGCCGTGCGCGTCTTAGAAACCAAGGCACGCACGGCACACCCTGTAAAAGCCCCCCCCTACACAGGAAACAAGATCTTTTAGGGCAATAATAAAACCCGTCCAAACCATCTTTGGCCTATCTTTTTCGCGGCGGTAATGGTCAATCCATAACATCATTCAAGTTTTCAACAAAAGTCAACTGTATCCCGCCCGCTCAAGCACACTGGCTGCAAACAATTTGAACGTCAGCCATACGTAGCTCATTCTGCGCCATACCTTCTCAACATAATTCAGCTTTTCCGGCTAATCGCACAATAGCGAGCCAAAAAAGCCCGTTTCTAGTCTACAAGGCTGATTTTGTAACTATACTAATGACTGTAGATCCGCACATTTAAAGAAAATACCAACCGCAACTCAACAACAACTATAAAAAAATAAAAAAAATTAAAGTTTCCTAAAACTACGCCGATAAAATTTCAGGTTGCGAAGGATATAAATATCCCTACATCTGGAACAAAAATAATTTTTCATTTAGGAGAAGCGTCATGGCCCAATATATTAATACCAATATCAGTTCGCTGAACGCGCAACGTAATTTAAACAAATCACAAGCTGCTGGAATGCAAGCCATGCAACGCTTGTCCTCAGGTCTACGCATCAACAGCGCGAAGGATGACTCAGCTGGCCTGGCAATTTCCGATCGTATGAGCTCGCAAATCAAAGGTATGACTCAAGCTACCAGAAATGCCAATGACGGTATTTCTTTAGCGCAAACCGCTGAAGGCGCATTAGGCGAAATCACCAATAACTTGCAGCGTTTACGAGAACTATCGGTACAATCAGCGAATGCGACTAACACAACGTCCGATAGAGCTTCGATTCAACAAGAAGCCGACCAGCTGTTGAAAGAAATTGACCGTGTAGCCGGCCAAACTGAGTTCAACGGCACCAAATTACTGGATGGCAGTTTTAAAAACCAAAACTTCCAAATCGGCGCCAACTCAGGCCAACAAATCAGCGTAACAATGAATTCCGCTACCACCCAAACATTGGGCACAGGCGACGCTTCGGCGCTTACTGCTCGTGCCAGTGGAGTGATAGCTGGCGGCGGGACAACTCCTGCGATGGTAGCGGGTGATGTCAATATTAATGGTGTTGCTATCGGTGCATCCGCTGCATCCAGCGACAACAGCTCTTTCGCCGCCGCTGCAGGTAGCGCAATTGCCAAAGCAGCCGCCTTTAATGCAGCCACCAATAAAACAGGTGTCACCGCCACTATTAATGCAACCACCGTGGAAGGTACGAGCATGACTGGCGCGGCAAAGGATGGCGTCATCGATATCAACGGTGTTCAGACTTCAACCGTCTATACTACTTCCGACACTGCCGCCACCCGGAAAGCCGTTGTTTCTGCGATCAACGCGATATCTGATCGTACCGGCGTAACGGCTACCGATAGCGGAACGGACTCGGGCGGCGTTAGCTTAACTGCGGCTGATGGACGCAACATTTCAGTAGGCTTTGATGCTGCGGGCGGTACGAATAACAATCTATCGAGTGCTACAACCGGGTTAAATGCCAGCGCTACGGCTATAACTACTGCGACAACCAATACCGATGCCGGCTACAATACCTTTTTTGGCACTTATACCTTGTCATCTTCTAGTGACATCAAGGTTGACCAAGGTACTGGCACCATCGCTAATGCAGGTTTGCAAGCGGGAACATACGCTCCTCAACAAGCTTATACTTCCAGTAAAGCGCTGACTACAAACTCCACCTTTTCGGCAGGTGATTTCAAAATCAATGGTGTACTGATCGGCCAAAGCTTAGCGATTGACGATAAAGCGTCCAGTACATTGCAGTCATCTAGCGCTATTTCCAAAGCGGCTGCAATCAATGCGCTTAGCGGACAGACCGGTGTGGCCGCAAAAGTAAACACCACTACCGCTAATGGCCAGGCCAACGGTGGTGGCGCTGGTTCCGGTACCGTTAAAATTAATGGCGTAACCACTGCTAGCATTGCTTTGAGCGCAACTGATTTTGCCGCCAACAGAGCGGCTACTGTCGCTGCAATTAATGCTGTATCAGGGCAAACCGGCGTAACAGCTATAAATACCAACGACGATACTAAAGGCGTACAGCTGGAAGCGGCAGATGGGCGGAATATTGATATTGCCGCAGGTACTGGAACCATTGCCGACATGGGTTTAAAGGCGGCTGGCACAACGACCGGATCGGTGACATTATCCTCCAGCAAAGCCTTTACCATTGCAAGTGGTACCACAGGCACTGATGTAACTACATCTTTAGGCTTGGAAGTCGGCACTTACGGCGGTGGTAAAAGCGGACAATCCTTGGGTTCGATTGATTTAAGTACGGCTGCGGGCGCTAGTGCTGCATTGACAGCAATCGATAATGCCTTGAATTCGGTTAATAACAGTCGAGGCACGTTAGGCGCTGTACAAAACCGCTTTACTTCGACTATTTCTTCTTTACAAACCACATCTGAAAATCTGACCGCTGCTCGCAGCCGTATTCAAGATACCGATTTTGCAGCGGAATCAGCCGAATTAAGCCGCACACAAATTCTGCAACAAGCCGGCACTGCGATGTTGGCGCAAGCGAACCAGTCCAGCCAAGGCGTAATGGCTTTATTACGTTAATCAACCTAAAACAGGGCGGCGGCTTATGGCTTCCGCCCTGTTTCGCCTTATTATAAAGGAGGCATTATGGACACTTTACAAGCCGTTTCATCCCACCCTTACCCGGAACCTGGATTTGTAGCACCCAAAAAGAGCGTAGAGGCTGAAGGCTCCATCAGAGCTGTAGCTAAAACGCCAGCGCCGATACAAGCCTTACCTGAATCCCAAAATACGGACAACAAGCAGCAAATCACCAATGCGGTTGAAGACATCAATCATTTCTTTCAGATGGCGCAACGCTCTTTGGGGTTTACTATAGATGAGGCGTCAGGGCATATGGTTATGCAGATCAAAGACACTCAAACCAATGAAGTCATACGTCAGATACCAGGCGAGGACGCACTTAAACTTGCCAAACAACTGGATGATGTGAAAGGCGTATTATTTAAAGCAAACGCTTAAGATGTGGGTATTTCACCCTCGCTCTATGTGGAGGATTGAACAATGACAGGCATTACATCAACAGGACTAGGCTCCGGCCTGGACATTAAAACCTTAGTGTCCGGCCTAGTCTCGGCAGAAGGGACGCCGGCTACCACACGCCTGAACAAACAGGAAGCGACACTAACAACCAAAATTTCTTCCTACGGCAATCTTAAAAGCGCGATGTCCGATTTTAATGGCGCTTTGTCGGGCTTAAGCCTAAGCAGTAACTTCCAGAAAATGTCTGCAACCTCCAGTGATACTGCAACACTTTCGGTTTCCGCTTTTAGCAGTGCTGATAATGGTAGTTATCAGATTCAAGTAAATCAATTAGCACAAGCTCAAGCGTTGGCTTCCAAATCATACGCCAGTGCTACTACTGTAGTCGGCACGGGCACTTTAACAATCAATTTTGGTACAACGGACTACACACCGGCGAGCGGAGTTAATCCTGCTGTTTATAACAGTTTTTCGCAAAATACCGATAAAGCTCCGTTAACGCTGACCATCGACTCTTCCAATAACACCTTAGTTGGCGTACGCGATGCTATTAACAACGCTAAAGGAGGCGTGGCAGCATCTATTATAAACGATGGCTCGGGTAGCCGCTTGGTATTGAGTTCAACCGATGCTGGGGCGAAAAATAGCCTACAAATCAGTGTTGCGGAGACCGGCGCTGCAGGTTTGTCCGACTTGGCTTTTGATAGTTCTACCTCGAAAATGACGCAAAATTTGGCTGCGCAGGACGCACTGGTCAGTATTAATGGCTTGGCGGTCACAAGTTCCAGCAATACGATTAGCGGCGCTTTGAAAGGGGTTACCTTAAACTTGCAACAACAGACGCAGCTGGGCAAAACAATAACAGTTAATGTGGCGAGTGATAATACCGGTATAAGCACGACCCTGGGAACTGTCGTGGATAAGTATAATGCCTTTATTGCAACAGTAAATACTCTCGGCAGCTATGACGCTAAAACAAAAACCGCTGGCACTTTGTTAGGCGATTCTGTTTTGCAAAGTTCAATGAATCAGATTAGATCGGCGCTGACCAACAGCATTGAAGGCTTGACCAGCAGCCCTCGTACTCTGAGCGATGTAGGGGTTAGCATGCAAAAAGACGGTACATTGAAATTCGATAGCACAAAATTTAACAGTACCATAACGGCCAACAAAGAAGGCGTTACTGCGTTATTTGCTCCACTGGGTCGCCCTTCGAATAGTGCTGTTCAGTATCTGAGTTATTCTACCGATACTAAAGCAGGGCAATATGACGTTAATATTACTCAAGCCGCAACACAAGGAAGCTTGAACGGTGGAGATCTCAGCTCTCTACTGGTAGATAGCGGCAATGATACCTTTAAAGTCAGGGTGGACGGCGTTGATTCCGGCGACATTAAGTTGACCCAACAAACGTATGCCAGCGGTGCGGATCTTGCTGTCGAAGTTGGGCGGCGTATCAATGCGGACAGCGCGCTTAAAGCACAAGGCGCAACAGTGGCAGTGACGTATGATAGTGTTAATAACCGTTTAGTAATGAGCTCAAAAACTTATGGGGCGTCTTCCCAGATGGAAATTACCGCAAATACCTCTACTACGCTGGGATTAAACGTTGGCGCGGGCGTTGCGGGTTTAGATGTCGCCGGCACTATAGGCGGACAGACTGCCTCCGGCAAAGGCCAACAATTAACATCAACAGTCGGCGATCCTCAAGGGCTAAAGCTCATAATCAGTGACGATACTATTGGAGCTAAGGGTACGGTAGCTTTTTCACGCGGCTTAATGGACCGAGTGAATAAAGTAATGACCGGTCTACTCAGTACGACAGGCTCTATCAATAACCGCTCCGACGGCTTGCAAAAAGGTTTGGATAATATCGCGAAACAACGCACACAACTTGCTGCCCGGCTAAGCAAGTTCGAAACCACCATGTATGCACGTTTTAACGCTATGGATGCTTATCTTGGACAAATGCAGTCCACCGCTAGCTTTCTGACGAAGCAATTTTCCAGCACAACATCAACAAATTGATTGAAATGGCTGCCATGAGTTTCACCCAGAGTACCGTGGTCTACGGACGCTAATGAAGGACGAGTCGACATTGGACATACGCACTCAAAAGGATCAATTGCTTCGCTTAACCCAAGCTATGTTAGCCTCGGCAGAATCGGATGACTGGGATGAGTTTGAGCTACAGGAGCAGCAGCGCAATGTTCTGCTGAATATGATTTTCGGTAGTCCGGACAGTGCGGAATTAGCTAAGTTACATTTGGTCGATGTGGTTAAAGAAATCCTGCTGATTGACCAAGCCATTACCAACTTAATCCGCCAACAGCGTGACCAGGCCGCTGAGGAACTGCATCGTTTCCGAAATGCCCGTGCAGGCAGTAAAGCCTATCAGATAGCGATTGATGATCCAATGTAAGCAGTTTGTCTTCCCACGTTTGTAATTTAGCGCATCTGTTGGATGATAGAGCGAGAGTAATATTTCGGCAAGCCCTGTAATCGTGTCGCAACATGACTTTCTTGATCAGGACTTGTTTTATCAATGAGTTGTTTAATGTAGTATCCCTATTCTGTCATTAACGCTCAAGCCGAATAACTAGGACTCGCACAAGTTTATCATTATATCGACGTGGTTACTCTCATAGCGCCTTATTCCACTCTCACTTTGTCTTTTACAATTTATAACGCTACTAAATAGGCTTATGCTGCTTTTCAACCAACTGAACCCGCCGAGTAACTCCACATACCAAGGTATAAGGTATGGTATCTGCCCACTGAGCAATTTCTTCAACAGGCAAGCCTTCGCCCCACAAGGTCACAGGATCGCCGGGTTGGGCGTGGACTTGAGTTCCAAGATCAATACTGATCATGTCCATTGAAACCCTGCCAATAAGCGGGGCGCGTCGGCCATTAACCAGTACCGGCGTTCCGACTTTGGCATAACGGGGATAACCGTCACCATAACCTATCGCCACAACGCCCAGTATTGTAGGCTTCTCACAGATCCAGCTGCCGCCGTAACCGACGGTATCGCCCGCTTCGATT
>Ga0208114_1000327_pt1 | contig 12311 bp, 8 predicted proteins | sample LakWasMeta2_LOW4_2_FD_183854 | JGI IMG/M metagenome (GOLD analysis project Ga0208114, IMG submission 183854) | Freshwater sediment methanotrophic microbial communities from Lake Washington under simulated oxygen tension - Sediment Metagenome... | ecosystem: Environmental > Aquatic > Freshwater >... | reverse complement strand
ACCTCGGGCAATTTGCTGGTCTGTTGATGCTCGTGCAAAGCGCGACTTATCTGGTTCGGGCCCACATCACCCAACGCAAGCGCCAAATACAATTCATCGGTATTGGGTAGGCGGAACTTTTCAAGCATCGGCGCGAGGTCGGCATTGAGCAAGGCAACGCGGCGTAATTCTTTTTCTAGAATATCGCGACCCGCCTGCAGATTTCTCGCTCGGTCTATTTTGTGAAACCAGGCCCGAACTTTGTCGCGGGCACGACCACTGACCAGAAACCCGTTCGAACTCATCAGCCAGTCGCGGCGTGGCTCGGAAACTTTGCTGGTGATGATTTCAATGCGGTCGCCGCTGCTGGGTTTGAAATCGAGCGTCACGATACGACCGTTCACTTTTGCACCGCGGCAACGATGTCCCACTTCGGTATGCACATGGTAGGCAAAATCCAGCACCGTCGAACCATGCGGCAGATCGAAGACTTCGCCTTTCGGCGTCAGCAGATACACACGATCTTCCATCAACTCGGTACTGAAACCCGCCAGCAAGTCGTGCGATTGGTCGCCATCGCGCTGCTCGAGCAACTGCCGCATCCAGGCGACCTTGCGCTCGAAGCTGGCATCGCTGGCACCGCCTTCCTTGTAACGCCAGTGGGCCGCAACACCGAGCTCGGCATGTTCGTGCATTTCAGGCGTACGAATTTGTATTTCGAGCGTACGGTTATCCGGCCCTAGCACGGCGGTATGCAGGGAACGGTAATCGTTGCCTTTCGGATGCGCGATGTAATCGTCGTATTCGGAGGGTATCGACGGCCATAGCTGATGCACGACGCCAAGCACGGTGTAGCAGCTGGGAATATCCTTCACCAGTACGCGAATGGCGCGAATGTCATACAGCTCGCTAAACGGTACATTCTTGCGCTGCATTTTTTTCCAAATGCTGTAGATATGCTTCGGACGACCGGCGATATCGGCTTCGATGCCCGCCTCGAGCAAGGCATCCCGCATTTTCTGTTTGACCTGTTCGATAAACTTTTCACGACCCGTGCGTTTTTCGTCCAGCAGTTTTGCAATTTTCTGATACGTCTCCGGTTGCAGATAACGAAAAGCCAGATCTTCCAGCTCCCATTTTAGTTGCCAGATACCCAGCCGATTGGCCAAAGGCGAATGGATGTCGGCGGTTAACTGGGCAAGCGCGCGTCGTTCCTGCTCCGATTTTTGTCCTGCCAGACGCAAACGCTGCAATTGCATGGCCAGCAAAATCGGTACCACCCGTAAATCCCGCACCAATGCCAATAACAGGCGGCGCAGTCCTTCGGAGTTGCCCGGATTTTCCCGCTGGGCATGCAGACTCCAGACTTGTTCCGCCGCCTTGATACCGTCAAGCAAGGGCTGTAAGCGCGAAAGCCCTTCCTGTTTTGGCGTCATGGCGGCATGCAAGGCCGGCCAGTTTGCCAAGGCTGCGGCCATCAAGACGTCCGGCCCGACCTTCAGGGCCTGCAAGCTATCCAGAAGCGCTAGCGTCTCTTGCTCCACCGGGTCTGAGGGCAAGGATTGCGCCAGCGTCTGGACAGCCTGCCACAATGGATCCGACCGCTCGGTAGCTGTTTTAGCCTGCTCCAGCCAATCACTGAGTCTGGGCACCTTGGCGATCGATAAATTCAAGCGGAACCCTGCATGGATTGTGTAAACTTAGGCCTTCGATAGTACAAACATAAACACCCGGGAGCCACCATGCCACGCATTTTTATTGCATTCGTCTGTGCATTTTCATTGTTAGCCACTTCTGCGATCGCAAAAGAATTCTCAAGTGTCGAAGAACAAATGTCTTCGCGCGAATTCAAGGCTGCCGGCCTGGAAAAACTGAGCCCGGAAGAACTGGCAGCACTCAACGCATGGATCCGCACCAATCAGCCGACCGGTTCGTCCGGTGTCTATGACCGTGCTGCCGATGATCGCAAACGCATCGGCTTTGACGATTCCGACGCGCGGGACGATATCTCAAGCAATATCATCGGTGATTTCACAGGCTTCGGCGGCGGCACCATCATCAAACTGGAAAACGGACAGGTTTGGCAGGTCACCGATGGTGAACTACGCGGCATCAAGACTTTGAGCAATCCCAAAGTCAGTATTCGCCCCGGCTTGATCGGCGGATGGCGTCTTCAGGTTGAAGGCTATAACGCCGTAGCCAAGGTCAAGCGGCTCCAGTAAGCGATTCCAGCTGTTTGGCCAGGCGCTTGGCGGAAACCGGGCGCTGGGTGCCAAGCTCCTGTGCAAAAACCTGCACACGCAGCTCTTCGCAATCCCAGCGGAATTGTTCCCAGGCCGGATTCTTGATCCGGCCTTTTTCCTGCGCGCGATCCAAGGCGTCGATAAACGCCTTCAATTCCAGCATCCGTGCCTGGTCTTTAACCGGATCGGCCAAGGCACGCTCTGCACGTAATGCGATCGCCTTCAGATAGCGCGGAAACTGCTTCAAACCCATCGCCGCCGTATCCCGCAAAAAACCCGGATGCACGAGACTGCGCAGATGCGATTTCAGATCGTCCAGATTGGCCGTGGCCCAACCCATCAGATTGGATTCGAGTTTCGGCTTTATTTGCGCATAGCTGGCGAGGATAGTTTCGGCAAGATTGAGATTTTTTACCGCTTCGGGAAACAATTCCCGTCCAATGATTTGCACTTGTGCATCAAATTTCGCCTTGTCGCGAATATGGCCCAAATCATCCTGCAGCAAAGCTTTCAGGGCGGCGCTGACAATATCTTCCCGCAACCTTTCCGAGTTTTCGATGGCGGCGTAAAGCAAGCCCAACTTGGGCGAAACCGGCAATTGTTTTCGCGCCTGCCTGATTTTGTCGACCAGCGCAAATTCAACACAACGCCTGACTCCCTGCTCGTGTTCTGCCTGCGCCTGTTCCTTATCGGCAAAGACGCGCAGCGCGACACTCTCGCCTTCGTCGACGAGAGCGGGATACGCCAGCACACCGGCGGCGCCGGGCACTTGCTGCGGAATCGCGGACTCGGGAAAAGTCTTCAGGCCTTCCTGCAACAAGCGTTCACCGGCATGATGCGCGAAGGCTTTTTCGGCCTGGGGACCAAATCGTTTTTTCAATTCTGATAGATCACGCGATTGTGCAAGAATGATCGGCTCGGCCTTGTCTTTTTTCTCCGCAACGCGAAGATTCATCAGCAAATGCCTGTCAAGGCTGTCGATATCGAAATCCAGCGCTTGCACGGGTGCGCCGGTTGTCCGCGTGAGAAACCTCGCCAACTCGCCGGCAATCGAATCGGCGGTGGGCAAGGGATACGCCTGGACAAAAGCTCGCGCAAAATCCGGTGCAGGCACGTAATTCCTTCGCAGGTTTTTAGGCAAACTCCGGATGAGCGCCGTTGCCTTTTCCTCGATCAGACCGGGCACCAGCCAACCCAATCTAGTGCCGTCCAGCGCCATCAATAAATGCAGCGGAATATCCAGCGTAACGCCATCGTCTTCACTGCCGGGTTCGAAACGATAATGCAACGCCAGTCTCGCGTCGCCAACGGCGAAATACTTGGGAAACAGATTGCTTTCCTTGTCACCGTTGGGCAACAGATCGGACAGCGACCATTCCAGCTGTTTTTTCTTCTCCGGCGCTAGCTTGTGATACCAAGCGTCAAAGCCCTGGGCACTGTTGATTTCTGTCGGCACACGATCCAGATACCAGCGCGCCTGCCAGTCTTCGTCGACGACAATCCCTGCCCGTCTTTGCTTGGCTTCTTCCTCGATGGCTTTGGCCAGCGTAGTCAAATTTCTCTGGATTAGCGGTGAACGCGTGTTGATTTCACCGGTTAGCAAAGCCTGCCTGACAAAAATTTCACGTGCTTCGACGGGATACATTCCACCGTAGTGCATCGGCTTTTTAGCTGCCAGCAGCAATCCGAACAGACTTATCTGCTCGTAGCCGACAACCCGGCCCTGCGCACGCGACCAGTGTGGATCGAAATGCTTTCGTGCAAGCAGGTGATTAAGCTCGGCGACGACCCATTCGGGTTCAATTTTGCCGAGCGTCAAACCCCAGATTTTCTGGGTGTCGAGAATATTCGCGGCCAGCACCCAGGCCGGCGGCGTTTTTGAAATCGATGAACCCGGAAACAAACTGAATTTACGCTGCCGCGGTGCATCGTAGAGACCCTTTTCCGACTTGTGTCCGATATTGCCGGGCAAGCCGGCAATCAATGCACGATGCAGCATCGAATATTCGGCAGCTTCCGAATTTTGCTCCCAACCCAGTTGTTCGGCGCTTAACAATAGCTGGCGATGCAATTCACGCCATTCGCGCATGCGCAGAAAACCGAGAAATTTCTTTTCGCACCATCCGCGTAATTTTGATTGCGTCAGATCTTCATGCGCGGTTTTATAGGCATCCCAAAGTTTTAGAATGCCGACGAATTCCGATTGGGTATCCACAAATTCCGCGTGCGCCCGATCGGCAGCCTCGCGCGCATCGGCAGGTCGTTCTCTCGGCTCCTGAATGCTGAGGTAGGCGGCAATGACCATGACTTCACGCAGGCATCCATGGTGTTTCGCCGCTATCAACATACGGGCCAATTTCACGTCGATGGGCCATTTCGCCATCTGCCTGCCAATCTCGGTCAAATGCCGCTGTTTATCAACGGCACCCAGCTCGGTCAGTTGCTGCCAGCCGTCGGCAATGGATTTTGCATCGGGGGCATCGATGAAAGGAAAGTCTTCCAGCCGCCCCAATCCCAGACTCAGCATGCGCAGAATGACACCGGACAAAGACGCACGCAGGATTTCCGGATCGGTATACACGGCGCGTGACTGAAAATCGGCCTCCGAATACAGTCGGTAACAAATGCCGGACGCTATCCGCCCGCAACGACCCTGGCGTTGATTGGCGCTCGCCTGCGAAATGGCTTCGATATGCAGACGATCCAGTTTTTGTCGCGGACTGTAGCGTTTGATACGGGCAAACCCGGGGTCGATCACATAGCGGATACGCGGCACGGTCAATGAAGTTTCCGCGACATTGGTGGTCAGGACGATTCGGCGTTGCGGGCCCGGATTGAACACGCGATCCTGATCTTTTACCGACAGCCTCGCATACAGCGGCAGAATTTCGGTATTGCGATATTTTTTTCGTTCCAGCAATAAATGGGCGTCGCGTATTTCGCGTTCGCCGGGCAAGAACACCAGCACGTCACCCAGGGGATCTTCCCGGGTTATTTCATCGGCGGCGCGCAATATGGCGTCGCTGACCGAAATATCTTCCTTGGCCTGCAAGGCATCTTCGTTTTCATCCGACAGGACCGATGGCTCGCCGACAGGTCGGTAACGGGTTTCGACCGGATAACTTCTGCCTTCGACATTGACGATGGGTGCATCGAAGAAATGTTGGGAAAAGCGCGTCGTGTCGATCGTGGCCGAGGTGATGATGATTTTCAAATCCCGGCGCTTTCTGCTTAGGTCACGCAAATATCCCAACAGAAAATCGATATTCAGGCTGCGCTCGTGGGCTTCATCGATTATCAGCGTGTCGTATCGCGATAGCCATTTGTCGGAATGGATTTCGGCCAGCAAAATGCCGTCGGTCATGAATTTTATGTGCGTGCCGTCGCTAACCTGTTCGGTGAAACGAACCTGATAGCCGACCGCACTGCCCATGGGCACCTGCAACTCTTCGGCAACCCGTCTGGCGACGGCGCGCGCCGCGATTCGCCTCGGCTGGGTACAACCGATCATGCCGGACTGGCCACGGCCGGCCGCAAGACAAAGCTTGGGCAATTGCGTGGTCTTGCCGGACCCGGTTTCACCGGCAATGACCACAATCTGGTGATTTCTAATCAAATTAATAATCTGTTCCGCTTCGCGGGCAACCGGCAAGTCCTCGTCAAAGCTTGGCTTGGGCGCCTGCAGCCCCCGGCGACTCTTTTCATCGCACGACTTTTGATAGGCCGCATCAAACGATTCACGCAGCGCTTTGTCCCGATTGGCCGAAAACTTCGACCACAGACCGTGCAATCGCGATTGATCGCGACTCATGGCCAGCGTGAAATCCGGCTTGGCGGGTTTGGTGATTTCTTCGGAATTCATGATTCTGTGCGCAACTCGTCAATACGGCCCAGTCGGGCTTGTCATTCATCAAAAGCGGAGTATCTTGATAGTCGCCTGTCCAAATTCATCGGAATGCGCCAAGGGCGGTATTGTCACATTCTTGGGAGCCAATCGTCATGAAAATCAACAATGGCACGAGCCCTGGGTACCACACCGAGATTGCCGACATGCTCTCCGGGCCGCATGTAAAAACTAGCTTGCCGTCCAGGAAGCCACCTCATCGTTATTTGCCGGCATCCGACGCCCATAACCCAAGCACGCCGATGCCAGAGTTTTTAACTCGATCAAGCTCGACAACCGAGGCTGGATCATGTCAAGCACGGTAGAAAACATCGTCCGGAGCACGGATAGGCGACGAATTGCCGAAGCCTTGGTTTTTGCCATGGCAGATACCGCTATGCTGGCCATGAAGACCCGCGCATTCGCCTGGAATGTTACCGGCCCTTTCGCCGCTTCCCTGCGCCCCATGTTTATTCTTCAATACAAGGATCTGGAAATCGCCATGGAAGAAATGGCGATGCGAGTGCGGGTACTCGGAAGCCCGGCTCCGACCGCCATCAGCCAATTGATTTCACTTTCGAATATTCGTGAAGAAGCCGAAATACCCGACTGGCGTGAAATGGTCAGCCAACTAGTCCAAGACCAGGGGTTGGCCGCGCAATCATCGAGGCAAGTTCATAATCTTGCCGAACTCACCACCGACACCGCCACTCAGGATTTATCAGCGCGTCGCATCACAAAGCATGAACGCAATGCCTGGGAATTGCAGGCCTTGCTGGAATAATTTTTTGATTCGTGGAATACCTTACGTATCTGCACGTCTTCTGGGTTCCGTTCAACCCAATTTGAGGTTGCGCACCAGGAACCTGTCTGACCTTTTCTGTCTCAGATTTTTCTGAAAAGCGAAAAGGAATGCACTATACGCGATAGTCGACAAGCCGGCGATGATAACCAGGCACCATGCAACGATCATAAGATTCTCAACGCTTCAGAAAGCTCGTGAACGCTCGCATCGATATTCTGCAAAGAAAATCCAATCATCAAAAGCCACCTTGCTGCATAAGATCAAAATAGATGGCTGTTGGATGTTTCGCATGGAAAAAAGTTCATGCAACAATTTTCTCATTCAGTTTTCCTGCAGGTAAAACGCGTAGTTGCTTTACGAACGGGACAAGCTATTTTCCAAGCTATTCCCGCTACATTCAGTAGACACCGCACCCCCGCGTCTTCATCGCTTTCCCTCTGGACATTGCGGCAGCCACTTCTCTGGGCATATAAGTCTCGTCGTGCTTGGCCAATACTTCGGATACCACGAAGATATTTTTATCCAGTTTGCCAGTCGCGACGCCCCCGAGGCGAAACCTGTTTTCGCCGGGGGGCGCGACTTTCTCTGACTTCATCTACTCAATGATGATGAGTATCAATCAATGCCAGGATTGCTTCGTGAATACTTCTACCCGTATCTGAGCATTTTGTTAAACAGGAATTTTTAAGCTGACTTATTGAGCCGCTTCGCACTTTAAATTGCGATCTTATTTTGTGCCGCAATGAAATTGATTATCAGCTCCATCCCGATTTTCCAGGAAGATGAAGTCACGTCGCCACTGACCATAAGGCGGTATTGAACGACATGAGAAATGTTGGATAGTGAATTGGAGTACGTGCAATTCATGCCACTCTGAAGACCGAAGCGATTAAGACGGGGCTCGTTGTCGATGATCTACTAAATGATGGTTTTTAAGGGTTCGAACCTTCAACCGAAAGATTAGGCACTTCGGGGATTCTGCCGGTCTTCTAAGTGGTGGGTCGTGAAGGATTCGAACCTTCGACCAAAAGATTAAAAGTCTTCTGCTCTACCGACTGAGCTAACGACCCACTTAAAACGAACTGTGCCCTGGCACTTGAATCTGTGTCTGCGAGAATGCGCCAAACTGCGGCGGTGCAAACAAGAGCGCGAATTTTAGGCAAAACCGGGCCGTAGAGCAAGTAATAATTACTCTAAAGCCTGACACCCTTATACATGGCGCTAGACATAGCGCGTTGGATCACCGATTCCGGCTTCGTTAAAGCCCGCCGCGCGCAGTCTGCAGGCATCGCAACGGCCGCAGGCCCGGCCCTTATCATCGGCCTGATAACACGAGACCGTTCGCGAAAAGTCCACGCCGAGGCGAACTCCCTCGCGCGCGATATCCGCTTTGCTCATCGCGATCAAAGGTGCATGCAGTCGCAGACCGGCACCTTCAACGCCGGCTTTGGTAGCAAGATTGGCCAGATTCTGGAAAGCCGCCAGAAATTCGGGGCGGCAATCGGGATAGCCGGAATAATCGACCGCATTGATGCCGCAAAAAATATCGTTTGCACCCAATACTTCGGCCCAGCCGAGTGCGATTGAAAGCATGATCGTATTGCGTGCCGGCACGTAGGTAACCGGAATGCCTTCGCTTGCCGATTCCGGAACTGCGATATCCGATGTCAGGGCCGAGCCGCCGATACTTCGCAGATCGACAACGACTGTTTTATGTTCGGCTGCGCCTTGCAGTTTGGCCAACTCATTGGCTGCATCGAGCTCGGCACTGTGGCGCTGGCCATAACTCACGCTAAGCGTGTGGCAAATAAAACCCTGCTCTTTTGCAATCGCCATGGTCACGGCAGAGTCCATCCCGCCAGAAACCAGTATCACCGCTTTTTTAATATTCATTGAACGTGCTTTTTGTTTGTATGTATCAACGACCGGTTTCTTCGCCCCACAATTGCTTGTGCAATTGCATTTGAAAACGGACCGGTAATTTGTCGGCCAATAGCCATTCAGCCAGATCACGCGGCTTGATTTCGGTGTAGCTGGGTGAAAATAGTACTTCGCAGCGGTCGGCCAGCTTATGTTCTGCAAGCATGGACTTGGCCCACTCGTAATCCACAGGACTACAAATTACGAACTTCACCTGATCGTGCGCTGTCAGCAAGGGGATGTTTTCCAGACGATTACGGTGCTGCTCTTTGGAATCCGGCGTTTTCAAATCCACCACACGGCTGACACGCGGATCGACTTCGCTGATATCAATGGCACCGGAGGTTTCAAGCGAGACTTCATAACCGGCATCGCACAATTTTTTCAACAATGTGATGCAACGCTTCTGTGAAAGCGGCTCGCCACCGGTAACACAGACATGGCGTGCTCCGTGCCTGGCGACTTCAGAAACAATATCTTCGATATTCCACCAGTCGCCGCCATGAAACGCATAGGCGGTATCGCAGTACTGGCAACGCAATGGACACCCGGTCAAGCGTACAAAAACAGTAGGCCATCCCACGCTGCGTGCTTCACCCTGCACCGACAAAAAAATTTCCGTCAGTTTAAGACGGTCTTGGCTAACGGCTTCCACAACGACTATTGCCCAAGATTCATGGCGCGCAGTTGGCTTTGCGCAAAACGGGCGGCATCACTCATGGGATAAAGGCGCAGGACTTCGTTGAAGGTGTTTCTGGCACGGTCTTTTTGACCCAGTTGCGACTGGCAGTAGCCCATTTTCAGCATTCCGTCGGGCACTTTACTCGAGTCGGGAAATTGCGAGAGCAGGCCTTCGAAACTTTGCAGGGCAATCTCGTAATTCTGTGTCACGTAATAGCTTTCACCCAGCCAATACCAGGCATTCGGCGACAACTGCGCCTGCGGGTAATTATCGATGAAACTTTTGAACAAGCGCGCCGATTCGACATAGTTTTTTTGTTTCAAGGCTTCAAAGGCGAGGCCGTAAGCCGCTTCTTCACCACCCAGGTCGGCAGACGACGTGGTGCCGATGACAGCAGGTGGCTTTGCGACTGGCTTGGCGATCGCCGGCTTGCTCGGCTGTGTCGCCGTCGCCGATGGATTCGCCGTGCCGCCGTTTTCAAATTTGGCAATACGCGAATCGAGGTCCATGTATTGGACCCGATTGCGCTCTTTAAGCTGGTTATTTTCGTTCTGCAGGGTTTCGACCTGGTCACGCAATGCTTTCATTTCCGATTGCAATTGCGTGAGGCGGTTCAGCAATTCGACATTCGCCTGTCCGGCTCCCTGATTTTGCGAGGCGGATTTTTGTTCGAGCGCGGCAACACGCTCGGCCAAGCTCAACTTCTGTGCCCAGGCACTACCGGTGGCCAGTAAGGCCACCAGCAGCAAACAGACGCGATGTGTCGAAAGTAGTTTCATGCTTATTTGCTTGAATAACTGATTTCAACGCGACGGTTTTTCGACCAGCAATCTTCGGTCGAATCCAGGCAGGTCGGACGTTCTTCACCAAGACTGGTCACGGTCTGCTGGGAAGCAGAGCCGCCGCTGCCTTGTACGGCTGCCGAAACGGCGTTACCGCGACGTTCGCCAAGGCCGAGATTGTATTCACGTGTGCCGCGTTCATCGGCATGACCTTCAAGCGTCATGCGGGCGCTTGGGCGATCACGCAAGTACTTGGCATGGCAGGCAATGGCGGCCTGAAACTCCGGCTTCAGATTGTCCTGATCGAAATCGAAGTAAATCACGCGCTGACGGAGACAGGCATCGGTATCCAGATCTTCCGGATCGTACATGCCGTCTTCGGTCATGGGATTGGTTTGAGCACCGCTATCGGCACCGGCATTGTTGTTGCTGTTGGCGTTATCATCGGTTTTTACTTTCTTGGTACAGGCAACCATAGCTAAACATACAGCCAGTGCTACTAAAACGCGGGAGGTGGTTTTCATGCTAAATCCCCTTATCGTGGACGTTGATGCTGCGTTATTGAATGATATTCAGTTTGGTGTTTAGTTTAATCGGATTTGCGTCATTTTTGCCTGAATGGACCCCAAGCTGGCTCGCGTACATCGCCATCGGCCAACACTATCCGTTGACGGACACGACCATCGGCCGAAACGGCATACAGCACGCCCCGGCGACCTTCTTTGTTGGCGTAGAGCAACATGCTGGCATTGGGCGCGAAACTCGGCGACTCATCCAGATTGCCCGGCGAGAGTGACTGCCAGCTTCCCGATGCCACATCGAGGATACTGACCCGATAGACGCTGCCTTTTCCCTGTGCGGAAGCGATGCGCTTGCCGTCATACGAGACACTGGCTTTGGCATTGGAATCGCCGGAAAAACTGACCCGGCGTGGCTCCCCGCCATTGGCCGATACCTGATACAGCTGCGGGCGTCCGCCTCGGTCAGAAGTGAAGACCAGTGACTGGCCATCGGCAGTCCAGACCGCTTCTGTATCTATCGAATAATGGTTCGTGACTTGGGTCAGGCTGCGAGTCGCCAGATCCATGACATAAATTTCTGGATTCCCCGACTTCGACAGCGTCATCGCCATGCGGCGGCCATCGGGCGAAAATGCCGGTGCACCATTGATGCCCTTGAAACTGGCGAGCACTTCACGCGCCCCCGTATTCAACTCTTGCACATAGATGGTGGAATTACCGCGCTCAAAACTGACATATGCCAGCTTGCGGCCATCCGGACTCCAGGCCGGCGACAGCAATGGCTCGGAATAAGTGACCACGGTTTGCGGGTTCATGCCATCCGAATCGGCCACCATCAACGAGTACTTGATGTTCTTGCCGACACCATTGGCAGTGACATAGGCAATTCGAGTCCAGAAAGCACCGCGCACGCCAAGAATTTTTTCATAGATCTGATCGGCAATCTGGTGCGAGACATCACGCAATCCCTTGGCACGACTGGTTAGCGACAGGCCCAGCATGCGTTCCTGCTTGGCAACGTCATAAAGTTCATACTCGATACGATACAGTCCCTGGGAATCGTCCACGACGCGCCCCACCACCAGAAAATCCTGCTTGGCAAGGCGCCAGTCGTTAAAACGCACTTCACTGCCACGGCTCGGACGGGCTATCAAGCTTGCTTCCGCCATCGAACGGAATTGTCCCGATCGATTCAAATCGGCACGTATCACATCGGACACCTGAAGTTCTGGTGCCGTCATTTTTCCCTGATAGGCCATCGGCACTACCGCGATCGGCAACGAGCCCTCATTGCCTGAAATCACGCCAAGATCAAGGACCTGTGCCGATGATTGTCCGGCTACAAAGAGACAGAGACATATCAGGTGCTGGAAGAAATTCTTCATGGTTTTATTTCTCGCATTGATCGCTGGGATAACAAAGTGTAAAGCTTTGACGCCGCTGGAAAACCGGTTCAAAGCCGAAATAAGGCAAAGGTGTCAGCCGCACAGCACGCT
>Ga0208114_1000324_pt1 | contig 12333 bp, 3 predicted proteins | sample LakWasMeta2_LOW4_2_FD_183854 | JGI IMG/M metagenome (GOLD analysis project Ga0208114, IMG submission 183854) | Freshwater sediment methanotrophic microbial communities from Lake Washington under simulated oxygen tension - Sediment Metagenome... | ecosystem: Environmental > Aquatic > Freshwater >... | reverse complement strand
AGGTCGTTACAGAATTAACAAAAAACTGGGTCTTGATACTCCAATGGAAAAGCAAGTGCTTACCAAAGAAGACATCATTACCATAGTAAAATATTTGATAGAATTAATCAATGCGAAAGCAGATATTGATGATATCGATCACTTGTCAAACCGTCGTGTTAGAACAGTTGGAGAACAATTGTCTCAACAATTTGGTGTAGGTTTGGCTCGTATGGCAAGAACCATTCGTGAGAGAATGAACGTTAGAGATAACGAGGTGTTTACACCTATTGATTTGATTAATGCCAAAACATTATCGTCAGTAATCAACTCTTTCTTTGGTACAAACCAGTTGTCCCAGTTTATGGATCAAACAAATCCATTGGCCGAGATTACGCATAAAAGAAGATTATCTGCACTTGGACCAGGTGGACTTTCGAGAGAAAGAGCTGGATTTGAGGTTCGTGACGTTCACTATACGCACTATGGACGTTTATGTCCAATTGAAACTCCTGAGGGACCAAATATTGGTTTGATATCTTCTCTTGGAGTTTATGCTAAAGTAAACGGAATGGGTTTCATCGAAACACCGTATCGTAAAGTAACCAAAGGAGTTGTAGATTTAGTTTCTACTCCTGTTTACTTAAGCGCTGAGGAAGAAGAAGGAATGATGATTTCTCAGGCAAACATTGAAATGGATGCTACAGGAAAAATTACTGCCGACAACGTAATTGCACGTCAGGAAGGTGATTTCCCGGTAATTGATCCAACAAAAGTAGATTATGCTGACGTTGCTCCTAACCAGATTGCTTCGATTTCAGCTTCATTAATTCCTTTCTTGGAACATGATGATGCGAATAGAGCGTTGATGGGATCTAACATGATGCGTCAGGCTGTACCCTTGTTACGCCCTGAAGCACCAATTGTTGGTACAGGTTTAGAGCGTCAGGTAGCTTCAGATTCAAGAGTATTGATCAATGCTGAAGGTCCTGGAGTTGTTGAATATGTAGATGCCAATATCATCAGAATCAAATACGACCGTTCCGAGGAAGAAAGAATGGTAAGTTTTGAAGAGGATGAGAAAACATACAATCTGATTAAATTTAGAAAAACCAATCAAAGTACCAGTATCAACCTGAAACCTATCGTAAGAAAAGGAGACAGAGTAGCTCTTGGACAAGTATTATCGGAAGGTTATGCAACCCAAAATGGTGAATTAGCTTTAGGTCGTAACCTAAAAGTAGCGTTCATGCCTTGGAAAGGATATAACTTTGAGGATGCGATTGTAATTTCTGAAAAAGTGGTTCGTGACGATATTTTTACCTCTATTCACGTCGATGATTATTCATTGGAAGTGAGAGATACTAAATTAGGTAACGAAGAATTGACGAATGATATTCCAAACGTTTCTGAAGAAGCTACTAAAGATTTAGATGAAAATGGTATGATTAGAATTGGTGCCGAAGTAAAACCTGGCGATATTCTTATCGGTAAAATTACTCCAAAAGGAGAATCAGATCCTACTCCGGAAGAAAAATTGCTTCGTGCAATCTTCGGGGATAAAGCAGGTGATGTAAAAGATGCTTCATTAAAAGCTTCTCCATCTTTACACGGTGTGGTTTTAGACAAAAAATTGTTCGCAAGAGCAGTAAAAGATAAACGCAAACGTACCCAAGATAAAGATGCTTTAGGCGCTTTGGAAATTGAATTCGAAACTAAATTTGTTGAATTGAAAGACAAATTAGTAGAGAAATTGTTCTTAATCGTAAACGGAAAAACCTCTCAGGGTGTAATGAATGATTTGGGTGAAGAAGTTTTACCAAAAGGTAAAAAATACACACAAAAAATGCTTTATGCTGTCGAAGATTTTGCTCACTTAAGCAAAGGACAATGGGTTGCTGATGATACAACGAATACTATGGTGAATGATTTAATTCATAACTATAAAATTAAGTTGAACGATTTACAGGGAGCATTGCGTAGAGAGAAATTCACCATTACTGTTGGAGATGAATTGCCAGCAGGAATTTTGAAATTAGCCAAAGTATATGTTGCCAAAAAACGTAAACTGAAAGTTGGGGATAAAATGGCGGGACGTCACGGTAACAAAGGTATTGTTGCTCGTATCGTTCGTCACGAAGATATGCCTTTTTTAGAAGACGGAACACCAGTTGATATTGTGTTGAACCCACTTGGAGTACCTTCACGTATGAACATTGGTCAAATTTATGAAACAGTTTTAGGTTGGGCCGGAATGAACTTGGGTAGAAAATTTGCTACTCCAATTTTTGATGGTGCATCTCTTGACGAAATAAATGCTTTGACAGATGAAGCTAATGTGCCACGATTCGGACATACTTATCTTTACGATGGTGGAACAGGAGAGCGTTTTGCACAAAAAGCAACAGTTGGAGTAATCTATATGTTGAAACTGGGTCACATGGTTGACGATAAAATGCACGCACGTTCAATAGGACCATACTCATTGATTACGCAACAACCATTGGGTGGTAAAGCTCAATTTGGAGGTCAGCGTTTTGGAGAGATGGAGGTTTGGGCACTTGAAGCTTATGGAGCATCAAGTACGCTTCGTGAAATATTGACCGTGAAATCGGATGACGTTATTGGTAGAGCCAAAACTTACGAAGCAATCGTTAAGGGAGAGTCTATGCCAGAACCAGGATTACCGGAATCATTCAATGTATTGATGCATGAATTGAAAGGTCTTGGACTTGACATTCGTTTAGAAGAATAAATACAGTTTTCAGTCTCAGTATTCAGTGCAAAACTGTAAACTGAGACTGTTCACTTTTTCAAGGAGTTTTTAGGATTTAGACCCGTAACCCGTTCCGATTTTTTATATATACTATATAATTAGCACTTCAAAAATTTTTGTTTGAAGTTTAGAGAAGTAATCCGAGGTAGTAGAAACGCAGCAGTGCTACGTCTGTACAAAATCAATTTTTAATTGCAAATAAATCAATAGTAAAAACTATGATGAATACTAGAAATAATAAAGACAAAAACCCGATTAAAAGGTTTAATAAAATTTCGATAGGACTAGCTTCTCCTGAATCTATCTTGAAAGAATCAAGAGGTGAAGTATTGAAGCCGGAAACTATCAACTACAGAACTCACAAACCAGAGCGTGACGGACTTTTCTGCGAAAGAATTTTTGGACCAGTTAAAGATTTCGAATGTGCTTGTGGAAAATATAAAAGAATTCGTTACAAAGGAATCATCTGTGATCGTTGTGGTGTTGAAGTTACCGAGAAAAAAGTACGTAGAGACAGAGTAGGACACATCAACCTTGTTGTGCCAATTGCCCATATCTGGTATTTCCGTTCTCTTCCAAATAAAATTGGTTACATATTAGGTCTTCCATCTAAGAAATTAGATATGATTATCTATTATGAAAGATATGTTGTAATCCAAGCGGGTATTGCGAAAACTCCGGAAGGAGAATCAGTACAAAGATTGGACTTCTTGACAGAAGAAGAGTATTTGAATATATTGGATACACTTCCTGCTGACAACCAATATTTAGATGATTTTGATCCAAATAAATTTGTTGCCAAAATGGGAGCAGAATGTATTATGGATTTATTGGCTCGTATCGATTTAGATGCGTTGTCTTATGAATTGCGTCACAGTGCCAACAACGAAACGTCTAAACAACGTAAAACAGAAGCATTAAAAAGATTACAAGTTGTTGAATCGTTCCGTGAGTCTAACTTGAACCGCGAAAATCGTCCGGAATGGATGATTATGAAAGTGGTACCGGTTATCCCACCAGAATTGCGTCCGCTTGTGCCGCTTGATGGAGGTCGTTTTGCAACTTCAGATTTAAATGATTTATATCGTCGTGTAATCATCCGTAATAACCGTTTGAAAAGATTAATGGAGATTAAAGCTCCGGAAGTAATCTTGAGAAACGAAAAACGTATGTTGCAGGAATCAGTAGATTCACTTTTCGATAATACAAGAAAAGCATCTGCTGTAAAAACAGAATCAAACAGACCATTGAAATCACTTTCGGATTCCCTTAAAGGAAAACAAGGTCGTTTCCGTCAAAACTTATTGGGTAAACGTGTGGATTATTCTGCTCGTTCGGTAATTGTTGTTGGACCTGAATTGAAATTGTTCGAATGTGGTATCCCTAAAGATATGGCTGCCGAACTATACAAACCTTTTGTTATCCGTAAACTGATAGAAAGAGGAATTGTAAAAACAGTTAAATCAGCCAAGAAAATAATAGACAAAAAAGAGCCTGTAGTTTGGGATATCCTTGAAAACGTTATCAAAGGTCACCCAATCTTGCTGAATCGTGCTCCTACTTTGCACAGACTTGGTATTCAAGCATTCCAACCAAAATTAATTGAAGGAAAAGCAATCCAATTGCACCCTTTAGTATGTACTGCGTTTAATGCGGATTTTGATGGGGATCAAATGGCAGTTCACTTGCCGTTAGGACCAGAAGCTATTTTGGAAGCACAATTGTTAATGTTGGCTTCTCATAATATTCTAAATCCTGCAAATGGTGCTCCGATTACTGTACCTTCACAAGACATGGTTTTGGGTCTGTATTATATGACCAAAGAGCGTTTGTCAACTCCGAACCATAAAATTTTAGGCGAAGGCTTGACTTTCTATTCTGCTGAGGAAACAAATATTGCTTTAAACGAAGGGCGTTTAGAATTGAATGCTCGAGTGAAAATTCGTGCTAAAGATTTTAACGAAGCAGGTGAATTGGTTTATAAAATTATCCAAACAACTGCCGGTCGTGTATTATTTAACGAAGTAGTTCCGGAAGCTGCAGGATATATCAATGATGTATTGACTAAGAAAAACCTTAGAGACATCATCGGACACGTTTTGAGCGTGACGAATGTGCCTACAACGGCAGCCTTCTTGGACAATATGAAAGATATGGGATACAAATTTGCCTTCAAAGGTGGATTGTCATTCTCATTGGGAGATATTAGAATCCCGGATGAAAAACCAAAATTAATTGCAGATGCCAGAGAGCAAGTTGAAGGTATTTCTGCGAATTATAATATGGGTCTTATCACCAATAACGAACGTTACAATCAAGTTATTGACGTATGGACTTCAACAAATGCACAGCTTACAGAAACAGCAATGAAAAACATTAGAGAAGACCAACAAGGGTTCAACTCGGTGTATATGATGCTTGATTCTGGAGCGAGGGGTTCCAAAGAACAAATTCGTCAGTTAACCGGTATGCGTGGTTTGATGGCTAAGCCTAAAAAATCTACTGCTGGTGGTGGTGAAATTATTGAAAACCCGATTCTTTCCAACTTTAAGGAAGGTCTTTCGATTCTTGAGTATTTTATTTCTACTCACGGTGCACGTAAAGGTCTTGCGGATACGGCTTTGAAAACGGCCGATGCAGGTTACTTGACCAGAAGATTGCACGACGTTTCTCAGGATGTAATTGTGAACACGGTAGATTGTGGTACTTTAAGAGGTGTTGAAGTTTCAGCATTGAAAAAGAACGAAGAAATCGTGGAAACTTTAGGAGAAAGAATCTTAGGACGTGTGGCATTGCAAGATGTTATCAATCCTTTGACAAATGAGCTTATCATCGAAGCAGGCGAACAAATTACCGAAGCTTATGTGAAATTAATTGAGGCTTCTCCACTTGAAAAATTAGAAGTTCGTTCTCCATTAACTTGTGAAGCTACAAAAGGGATTTGCGCTAAATGTTACGGTAGAAACCTGGCTACAGGAAAAATGACCCAAAAAGGAGAAGCAGTGGGTGTAATTGCCGCTCAATCCATTGGAGAGCCTGGTACACAGCTTACACTTCGTACATTCCACGTAGGTGGGGTTGCGGGTGGTATTTCTGAAGAATCAAGTATCGTTACAAGATTTGGAGGTAAATTAGAAATCGAAGATTTGAAAACGGTTAAAGGCGAAGATAACGATGGAAATGCAGTTGATATTGTAGTTTCTCGTTCTACTGAGTTGAAATTAGTTGACGAAAAAACAGGAATTCTATTAAGTACAAACAACATTCCTTACGGTTCCAGCATCTTTGTTAAAGATGGTGCATCAGTAACCAAAGGAACTACAATTTGTAAATGGGATCCATATAATGGAGTTATTGTTTCGGAATTCACGGGTAAAATTGCTTACGAAGATTTAGAGCAAGGTCAATCATTTATGGTTGAAATTGATGAGCAAACCGGATTTCAGGAAAAAGTAATTTCTGAAGCCAGATCTAAAAAATTAATTCCTACTTTATTGGTTTATGGTAAAGATGGTGAATTGATTCGTTCTTATAACTTACCAGTTGGAGCTCACTTGATGGTAGAGAATGGGGAGAAAATTAAGGCAGGTAAAGTATTGGTTAAAATTCCACGTCGTTCTTCTAAATCAGGAGATATCACGGGAGGTTTACCAAGAATTACCGAGTTGCTAGAAGCTCGTAACCCTTCGAACCCAGCAGTCGTTTCTGAAATCGATGGTGTTGTTTCTTTTGGAAAAATCAAAAGAGGAAACCGTGAGATTGTTATCGAATCTAAATTTGGTGAGGTTAAGAAATATTTAGTAAAACTTTCTAGCCAAATTTTGGTACAAGAAAATGACTTTGTAAGAGCTGGTGTGCCATTGTCCGATGGTGCAATCACTCCGGAAGACATCTTGAGAATTCAAGGTCCAGCTGCTGTTCAACAGTATTTGGTAAACGAAATTCAAGAAGTATACCGTTTGCAAGGGGTAAAAATAAACGACAAACACTTTGAAGTAGTAATACGTCAAATGATGCGTAAAGTAAGAGTACAAGATCCTGGAGATACTTTATTCCTGGAAGAACAATTGATTCATACCAAAGATTTTATCGTTGAAAACGATAAATTATACGGAATGAAAGTGGTTGAAGACGCTGGAGATTCAAGTACATTAAAACCAGGACAGATTATTTCTCCTCGTGAATTACGTGATGAAAACTCACTTTTGAAACGTTCAGATAAAAATCTTGTTGTGGCACGTGATGTTATCACGGCAACGGCAACTCCGGTTTTACAAGGTATCACGAGAGCATCGCTTCAAACGAAATCATTCATCTCGGCTGCATCATTTCAGGAAACCACCAAAGTATTGAACGAAGCTGCCGTAGCAGGTAAAATCGATTACTTAGAAGGATTGAAAGAAAATGTAATCGTAGGTCATAGAATTCCTGCCGGAACTGGTATGAGAGAATATGACAATACGATTGTAGGTTCAAATGAAGATTACAATGAAATGATGGCAAGTAAGGAAGAATATATTTATTAAGACATGAACAATCCAAAACAACAACAAGGACAACTCGATATTGAGTTGGATGAGAAAACGGCCGAAGGAATTTATTCCAATTTGGCAATAATCAACCATTCCTCATCGGAGTTTGTGTTGGATTTTGTAAGTATCATGCCTGGTATTCCTAAAGCCAAAGTAAAATCAAGAATTGTCTTGACTCCGCAACATGCCAAAAGATTGTTAAAAGCCATTGGAGAAAACATTCATCGTTTTGAAGTCGCTCACGGCGAAATAAAAGACACGGAACAACCTCCAATACCGCTGAACTTCGGTCCTGCGGGACAAGCATAATGTATAAAAGGCTCCGGAAACGGAGCCTTTTCTTTTTTTACATCATAATGGTTTTTACGCCAAAGTTCTGATTTATTAGGCTTTCAATGTTTGCTTTTTGTGCTTTAAACGAGTATTACGGTGCTTCATCGAAAATATTTTTTAGTAGAAAAGGATTGAATTAGTTTTGACCTCAGATAAGAGATACAATTGTTCTCTACATAAAAAAAGGCACCATGAATTATTTTTCTAAACAAGACGGTAACAAAAAAAGCACTATCCTATTTATGGTAATGGCTTTTATTTTATTATCCTTTGGAACTGCTTTTGGTCAGACTGCAGTAGAAAATAATATAGATTTGAATGCTACATTGGTAAGCAGTACAACTGAAATCAGTGTTGCTAAACAAGAAACTGTTTCTAATGCCTCTAATATGAATTTTGTACTTTGGTTTATGGGATCCAAACAAGACCCAAATGCAAAAGTGCTTCCAGCCGGTGGGAACACAAAAAAACAATTTATGACTTCCGGAATGGCTCCTAACCGTTTGTTGATTAAAGCTTTTTTAAAAAAAGCCGTAAACTTCGAGAGTGCTATAGTTTAATATATAATTTTTAATTACCATAAAAAAACGCTAATTTTTGATTAGCGTTTTTTTATGACTTAGATATAGCAGTAATTTAGTATGAGTCTAATTTGTATTTATCATTTATTTATAGCTAATAAGGTTATATTTAAGCACTTTTTTGAAAAAAGATTCCTAAGTTGCATCCTGATAACAGCAATAAGCTATTGAAGGTTTTTTAAAACTAATTTATCCATTATTCAACCGCTTTATTAACAAAAAACACTTTAAACCTATTTTTGAACCTACGATAATAATTTTATAGAATATACATGAAAACACTTTTACTTTCCTTTAAAAAACTATCCTTTGCCTTAGCCTTGATTTTTATGACGACCTGGAGTGCTAATGCAGCAACAATAACTAGTACCAGTACAGGAGGTGTTTGGTCAGCTACGACTACTTGGGTAGGAGGTGTTGTTCCAGGAGCAGCAGATGCTGTTGTTATTGCTACAACAGGTGCGAATTTCGTAAACGGAAATGATACTGGAACTTCTTATAGTATTGCAAGTCTTACAATTAATAGTGGTTCTATACTAACTATGTGGAGACCTCTTTCTGTTTCTGGCGCTACAAATATAACTGGAACCATAAACTTTGGTTCTACTAGCGGAACGCCTCGTTTAATGACTTTTACAGGTGCCGTAACACTCAATAGTGGTGCTGTTTGGAATGAAACCACAACAGGTGCGACAGCTACTTTTAGTTTTGGTGGTAACTTCACAAACAATGCTACAACCTTTACCGCTCTGACTGGTATTCATACTTTCAGTGGAGCAGCAAAAACAATTAGTGGAGCAACTACTACAACTATTCCAAGTGTTGCAATTACAGGAACACTTACAAATTCAGGAACACTTACTGTAGTAACTGCCCTTTCAGGGGTTTCAGGTACTTTAACAAATACTGGTACTTTAAATTTAGGTGGGAGTTGTTCAATTGGAACGACTGCTGGAGGTATAATTAATTCAGGAACAATCAATCGCACAGGTATAGGTACAACGACTATTCCTCTTGCTCGTTTCACCAACACTGGAACAATAAATCTCAATGGATCAGGAGCAATTACAGGTATTACAAATAATGCTGCAGGGATTGTTAATCTTGCTAATTCAGGTACAATTACCAGTTTTAATAATGCAACCGCAACAAGTACACTAAATATCAGCGATCTTACAATACCTACAATAACAACACTTACAACAACGGCTGCAGGAAACACTGTTAATTATAATGGAGCGGGAGGACAGACCGTAAAAGATATTAGCTACGGTGGTAATTTAATAATCTCCGGTTCTGGAATAAAAACATATACTCTCACTAACAACAGAACAATTGGAGGAAATCTTACTGTAGCCAGTGGAGCTACTCTTGCTACAGCTGGAAATTTCACACTTGGAGTTACAGGGGCAACAGATATTACCGGAACACTTAATCTTGGTGGTACAAGTGCTAAAACCTTCACTGGTAATGTGACGGTTAATTCTGGAGGGGTTTGGAACGAAACAGGGATTGCGGCAATCAATTATGCCAGTAATTTGCAAAATGATGGAGCTACTTTTACGGCAAATACAGGACTACATACTTTTTCCGGCGCAACAAAAACCATAAGTGGTTTAGGAACAACTTCTATTTCTAGTATGGCAGTTACAGGAACTTATAGTATTCCTAGTGGTGTACTTACTGTTACTACCGCACTTTCAGGTGCAGGTGCATTAACTAACTTAGGGACATTGAATATAGGAGGAACCTCTTCAATTGTCACCTTTGCTAATGCAGGAATAGCAAACATAACTGGAGCTGGAGCAATAAGTACAGCAGTAGGCAGTTTTACAAATATTGGCATCCTTAATCTCAACGGATTAGGAACAATTGTAGGTATTACTAATAATGCGGCTGGTGTTGTGAATCTTGCTAGTTCAGGAACAATTGCCAGTTTTAATAACGCAACAGCTACAAGTACACTAAATATAAGTGCACTTACAATACCTACGTTTTCTGCGCTTACTATTACAACACCAGGCAACACAATTAATTTTAATGGTCTTGGTGCTCAGACTATACCAGATTATACGTACCAAAATCTTGTATTGAGTGGAAGTGGTACAAAAACAGCGAGTGCCAACTTAACTGCAGCTTCACTTGATAATGGAGGAGTTTCAAATGCTACCACAGTTTTAGATATGACTGGGTTCACGCTTACAGCCACTACAATTGACAATACAAATGCTACAATTAAATTTTCAGGAACAGCTAACGGATTTGCTATTACATCTGGAACTGTAGATTATAATGCTACAGCAGCTCAGACAATAGCAGCTGGAACATATAACAATCTTGCCATAAGCGGGACAGGAACGAATTCCAAAATTGCTGCAGGTGATATCACCGTTAACGGCATGCTTAATTTAAACAGTGCCAATGCTTCGGCAACACAAGGTTGTCTTGAAATGACAATTAATTATACAAATTATCCTGGAACATTAATTACTCATTATTTGAATTCTTATATTCTAACTATGGGGGCTACTGCCACAACCACAGGTACGGGTGATGTTACAGGAACGGTAAAAAGGAACACCATTGTTGCTAATACTCCCTATACTTTTGGACATCAGTTCACAACGATATCGCTTACACCAGGAACAATGCCTTCTGCTATTGCAGTTTCAATAACCATAGGGGCAACAGCACCAGGACCAGTGTCAGGTACAGATAAAATTAGGGATGCAATACAACGAACTTATGAAATAGTGCCTACTGGAGGTAGTGGTTCTTATGTAACGGCTAATTTTCACTATTTAGATTCAGAACTAACTAGTGATATTACAGCTCATACTAATACAAAATTAAAACTGACTACTATGGATTACGATATCGATGTTGATGGACATGGTGCGTCATTCTCCGATGAGCATGGAAGATCTGATTTTGACGGCATCAACAATTTTGTTGGGCTTTCTGGTGTTCCCATCTCTTACTTTATTCAAGTGCCTGCAACGCACGAATGGAGAACTATTTTTACTTTACGTGACTATTCCGAAGGGTATGCGAAATGGACAGGTATAGAAAGTAGTTTGTGGACTGACGGGGCAAATTGGGATCCTTCTGGGGCAGTACCAACAGATTTAACCCATGTAATTATACCAGATGCAGCCTCAACTCTAAACGACCCGATATTGTCGCCTAATGTAACGATTAATACACTTTCTATTGAAAATGGTGGGGTATTGGTAATGAACAGCGAAACACTTACCATCCAAAATAGTTTTAGTGGAGGGTGGGAAGATTTGAATACTGCAGGGAATGATCCTGGGACAAGTACAGTGATTTTTACTAGACCAAACACTAGTATTTCTGGGCACGCCCGTTTTTACAATGTACAAATTGCTGATGGCGCAGATATTACAAACCAGTCAGGTAGTATCATGAAAATTGAAAACACTATTGCCAAAATAGGAACTGGTAAATGGTATACCAATTTTTTCGATAATACCGTTGAATACAATAAATTAGGAAATCAATCGGTAATTGTATCAGACTCTGATTATCATAACCTTGTATTAAGTGGTAGTGGGATAAAATCTATTAGTGCTAGCACTACTATTGGTGTAAACTTGTCAATTAATGGAGTAACTGCAAATGTGGGCACTGGATTAAATATCCCCGTTGGCAGTCTAACACTAGATGGTTTTAATAAAACCAATGGCACTTGGGGATCAACAGCATCAGCTGCAACAAATAAAGATAATACTTTTTTTGAAGCAACAACAGGTATAATAACGGTTACTAATGATACCAGACCAATAGCTACTTTTTCTGGAATATTAGCCAGTCAAACCATTTGTTTTGGTACAGCAACCACCACATTGAGTGGTGTGATTAGTAACGGAGCAATCTACGCCACTAACGGAACAACCGTTAGCGTAACCATTAACGGAGTTACTGAAAACACTACCATATCAGGAAGTGTTGGGGTCTTTTCGATTGATTTTAATACTGTTACCGTTCCAGCTTTTGGTTCAGCTTACACAATTACTTATGCTTATGCAGGCGATGGTAATCTAAAAGCTGCTACAAATGATACGAGTACAGAGTTGACAGTTAACGCACAACCTAATGCAGGAACCAA
>Ga0208114_1000319_pt1 | contig 12549 bp, 12 predicted proteins | sample LakWasMeta2_LOW4_2_FD_183854 | JGI IMG/M metagenome (GOLD analysis project Ga0208114, IMG submission 183854) | Freshwater sediment methanotrophic microbial communities from Lake Washington under simulated oxygen tension - Sediment Metagenome... | ecosystem: Environmental > Aquatic > Freshwater >... | reverse complement strand
GTTGCCGGCATCGAGAGCTTGACCAAACAGCAGCGCATCGCCTTCGGTCGGTTGCAGTAGGCCGGTGAGCATTTTCATTGTCGTCGATTTGCCGCAACCGTTGGAACCGAGAAAGCCGAAGATCTCGCCGCGCTCAATGCGCAGGCTGACGTGGTCGACGGCGACGAAACCGTCGAAACGCATGGTCAGGCCGTGGGCTTCGATAGCGATCTCCCGAGCGCCGCTATTGGTCCGCGGAGGAATCACAATGTCCCTGTGGCCCCTGCGCTTCTCCTCCGGAAGCAGTTGGATGAAGGCCGCCTCCAACGTTTCGGCGCCGGTGCGTGCGCGTAGCTCGGACGCGGTGCCGGTGGCGAGGATCTTGCCGGCATCCATCGCCACCAGCCAGTCGAAGCGCTCCGCCTCGTCCATATAGGCCGTGGAAACAAGCACACTCATGCCGGTATGTCGTGTGCGCAGCCTATCAATCAGTTCCCAGAATTGCGCGCGTGACAGCGGATCGACACCGGTGGTCGGTTCGTCCAGCACCAGCAAATCCGGGTCGTGGATCAGCGCGCAGCATAGCCCCAGCTTCTGTTTCATACCTCCCGAAAGTTTGCCCGCCGGGCGGTCACGGAAAGGTTCCAGACCCGTGCTATCGAGCAGTTCGGCAATGCGCTGATGCCTCTCGGCCTGCTCGTGGCCGAACAGGCGGCCGAAAAAATCGACGTTTTCTAATACCGATAGCGTGAGATAAAGGTTCTTACCCAGTCCTTGCGGCATATAAGCAATGCGTGGACAGACAGCGCGGCGATGCGCGGAGTCTGCGATATTACCGTCCAGAACGGTGATGCGGCCCTCCTGCATTTTCCGCGCGCCAGTTAGCAGCGACATCAGGCTAGACTTGCCCACGCCGTCGGGGCCGATCAGGCCCACCATGAAGTTGGCAGGAATATCAAGGCTGAGATCGTCGAGAGCAAGGTTGTCGCCATAGCGCAGGCTGATGCGCTGCACGCTGACGACGGGCGATGCAAGGGCGTCGGGTTTCATTGCGGCAACTTGACCCCTAGCTCCGGAGGCCACGCAGCCTTCGGATCGAGCTTGACGTAAGCCATGCCGGGCACACCGGTTTTGACCTGAGCGAGATGTTGTTTCAATAGTTCCGGCTCAATCCTTGCGCGCACGCGGAACATCAGCTTCAGGCGTTCGCTCTCGGTCTCCACCGTTTTCGGGGTGAACTGGGCGACGCTGGCGACGAAACTGGCCTTGGCAGGGATCACATGGTTCGGCAAAGCATCGAACACGAGCCTGATGTCGCTGCCAAGCGCGACCTTGCCCGCGGCTTCGGTGGGCAGGAAGAAGGTCATATAGACATCGGACAAATCCACCATGTTGAGTACACGCCCCCCGGCTTCCAACACTTCGCCGGGCTCGGCAACGCGATATTGCACGCGGCCGTCGCGCGGCGCCTTGAGTATTCTGTCATCAATGTCCGCCTGCAGGCGCGCGACCGTCGCCTTGGCTGCCTCGATTAGTGATTGCGATTCCACCACCTGCGATTTTGCCGCCTCGATGCCTGCACGCGCCGCCGCAACCTGGGCCTGTGCCGCACTCACCGCTGCTTGCATGCCTAGCACCCGTGCGCGGTTGTCATCGACTTCCTGCTCCGGGATGGCGCCCTCGCCAACAAGCCTTTGCGAGCGCTTCAGTCGTTTGCCGGCGGCATCGAGTTCAGCACGGCGTTGGGCGACGACTTCCTGCGCGGCGTTATGTTCGCTTTCGCGCTGGGCGACAATGGATTTTGCCGTTTGATGGGTGTTCTCTGCGTGACGAACCTGGGCCTGCGCTTCGGCCTGCTGAGCGAGCAGCACTTGCGTGTCCATGCGTGCGAGTACCGCGCCGACCTGCACAAAATCGCCTTCCCTCGCCAGGATGTCGACGACACGGCCGGGGGTCTTGGTGGCGATGTCGATTTCGGTCGCTTCAATGCGGCCATTGCCGGAGACAATGCCAGCAGGCAGTCCCGCTGGACGTAAAGCCCACCATGCCGCGATCGCGCCAGCAATTGCAATAGCGGCGAGGACGATGATCAGCGTCGATTTTAATTTTTTGTTCATTATTTTCCCATGAAAATTTCCGGCAGCTGGGCGTTCGCACCGCCGCCCAGCGCCTTATACACGGCAATCAGATTCGTTGAGGTCTCTGCTTCGGAACGGGCCAGACTGATTTCGTCAACATACAGGGCGCGCTGGGATTCAAGCACATCCAGAAATGATATTACACCTTCATGATAGCGTAGTTGGGACAATCGTTCAGATTCGCGTAAATCAGCCACCGCGCGAGCCAACGTCTGCCTCCGCGTTTCCTCTTTGAGGTAGCGGGTCAGAGCGGTTTCCGTTTCCCGGAGGGCTTCGAGCACTGTCTTTTCGAAGGCCAGATAGGCTTCCTTTTGCTGCGCATCGGCCAGGTCGATGCCAGCGCGGATGCGACCGAAGTTGATCAACGGTTGCAACAGGTTGGCGGCGGTGCCGTAGGAAAAAGCGGCCGATTTGAACAAGGATTCCACATCGGTGTTGCGCAGGCCCACAAAAGCGGATATCGATATTTTAGGATACAATTCCGCGATCGCAGCGCCTTGCATGGCCGTTGCCGCCGCGAGCCGGCGTTCGGCCGCGCTAAGGTCCGGGCGGCGGCGGATCGTTTCCGCCGGGCTGGTCAGAATCTCGATGCCCGGCGCATCAGGCACGGCTTCTGTGGAATTCAGCTGGGCATCCAGCGCACCGGGTTGGCGTCCCACCAGGACTTCGAGTTGCCGCAGTGTGGCGACCAGTCTTGCTTCCAGTTCTGGAATCTGGGCTTCAGTGGTCTCGGTCTGGGCCCGCGCCCGAATCACATCGTGCCGGGTTCCCACGCCTTCGGCATTCAGTCTTTCGGTCAATTTCAGCGTATGTTGTTGCGACTCGAGGTTCGATCGGGTTATTCGCAGTTGATTTTGAAGGCTGCGGTACTCAACATAACTGCGCGCCAATTCGGCTGTCAGTGTCACCAGGGATTGGTGATACTCATCTGCCGCCCCTTCCAGATCGGCCGTGGCGGCTTCCAGTCGCCGTTGCTGACGGCCGAACAGGTCGACTTCCCAAAGGGCGTCAAAACCCAGTTCGAAGAGATTGTAGCGGATGCCGGGTGCAAGGCCAGGGAATGGGTTGTCCTGGCGCTGGGCTCCCGTCGTTACATTGACGGTCGGGAACAGTTCCGCGCGAGTGCCGCGGCGCTCGGCTCGGGCTTGATCGATGCGGGCCAGTGCTATTTTGACATCCAGGTTTCCCGCCAACGCCTGATTCATCAGAGTGTTCAGCTTGGCATCGCCGAAACTTTTCCACCAGGTTTTCAATTCCTCAGGATTAGCCTGCTTCACGTTTGTTGTTGATTCAGCCTGCCAATGCTTCGGAACCACAGGCTCGACTTTGCGGTAATCGGGTCCCACCGTGCAGCCGGCCAAACCGCCCAAGAGTAATAACCCGCTGATTTTATAGATCATAACGATGCCCCTTGAGAAATAATGAAACTGCGGCATCGATCAAATGGCGCTTTTCCGCGTCGCTCATGCCTGATTGTAAACCGAGCAGGCAGCGGAAATGTTTATCACCTCTTAACATATCCAGGAATAGGTGGCTCGATGTTTCGAGGTCGGCGATATTCAGAATGCCTCTTGCACGCAGATCGGCTAGGTAAGACGACATTTTCAGCAATACCGGCTCGGGGCCGGAACGGTAGATCAGCTCTCCAAGTTCCGGAAAATGCTGCTGCTCTGCGATGATCAGTCGATACAACTGTATGGCTTCGTCGGCATAAACCAGATCGATGAACGCGTCGGCGATAGCGCGCAAACCTGCCACCGGGTCGTTAAGTTCGGTTTGAACACTCGCAAGGGTGCCCAGCAAGGCTTCGCATCGGCACTCGATTACGGCGGCGAACAAGTCCTGTTTGCTTCTGAAATGATTGTAAAGCGTGGGTTTGGAAACCGGCGCCGCCACAGCGATGGCTTCCATGCTAGTACCGCTGTAACCCTGAGCAATGAAGGCGCGCGTCGCTGCTTCGAGGATAGCTTGTCGTTTGGGATTGTGAGGGTTGTTCATCGCATCGCTGAATAAATTGATTGCATTGGCAAGGGCTTAGTAAGTATACTAAACTACACAGTTTAGTTAGGCAACAAAAATTTATGTCATTTACTCTCTCCAAAAAAACCGCAGGGGCCATTCTGATTCTGCTGATCATAATTGCGGCAAGCGTCCTGTATTGGTTGAAGGCGATCCATCCTTTCGAAACCACCGACAACGCCTATCTGAAGGCACACACCAGCTTGATCAGTCCCAAGGAAACCGGGTATGTCAAGGAAGTCTTGTTTGAAGATAACCAGAAGGTAATGCCAGGCGATTTGCTGGTCGTCATTGATGATCACGATTTCCAGGCAAAAGTGGCCCAAGCCGAGGCACAACTGTTGTCAGAGACTGCGCACATTCAGACGCTGGAAACCAACAAGCTCACGCAAGGTGCCAAGATTCGTCAGGAAGCTGCGAATATCGCCGCCTCCGATGCTGATCTGGATAGGGCCGCAAAAGATTTGAAGCGTTTCGGCAATCTGGCCGCAGAGGGTGCAGTTTCGGCGCAAACCCGCGATGCTGCCGAATCCACTCACAAACAGGCGAACGCTCAGCGGGACAAAGTCCGTTCCGCGCACCAGGAAGCGGAAAGCCAATTGGCTGCTTTGGATGCTCAGATCCAAGAAACACGCGCCCGGATTAAAGCCGCCGAAGCTGCCCTGGAACTGGCTCGTATCGATCTGGCCAACACGCGCATTACAGCCCCCATGGCCGGCATCATTGGCAACCGTAGCGTACAGGTCGGGCAATTGGTCAAGCCCGGTTCCGTGCTGAGTTATTTGATACCCACCGATGGCTTGTTCGTGGAAGCGAATTTCAAGGAAACCCAGATTGCAAAGATGCAGCCGGGACAATCGGTGGAGATTAAAATCGATGCCTATCCCGATCAGATTTTTAAAGGCAGCTTGGATAGCTTCGCGCCGGCATCAGGCTCGGAATTCAGCATGCTGCCGCCGGAAAACGCCACAGGAAATTTCACCAAGATCGTACGGCGAGTGCCAGTGAAGATAAACTTCGCTCCGGGTACCGATTTGAGTCGACTCAGGCCGGGTCTTTCGACTGTGGTCAAGGTCAAGGTTCGGTAAACAAATATGGCAACAACGGCAGAATCAACAGTATCACCAGCCATGGGCGATAGCACCGCACCGGAGCCGCAAACAGTCAATACCGCGCAATGGATAGGCTTTTTCGCTATGGTATTCGGCATTTTCATGGCAATTCTGGACATCCAGATCGTCGCCAGTTCGCTTGAGCAGATACAAGCCGGATTATCAGCAACGGCGGACGAAATCACCTGGGTGCAGACTGCATACCTGGTGGCGGAAGTGGTGATCATCCCGCTGTCGGGCTGGCTGGCTCGCGCGTTTTCAACGCGCATTTTGTTCGTGCTGTCCTGCGGCGGTTTTACCTTGATGAGCTTGTGTTGTGTGTTCGCCTGGAATCTGCAGTCGATGATAGTGTTCCGCGCCTTTCAGGGTTTGTTCGGAGGGGCGATGATACCGACCGTGTTCGCAGTGATCTACACCTTGTTTCCGCGCCGGCTCCAGCCGGCGATGGTGATCGTAGTCGGCATGGTGGTGATGATTGCACCTACCGCAGGGCCGGTGCTGGGCGGTTATCTGACTGAAGTCCTGTCCTGGAAGTCGCTGTTTTTGATCAATCTGGTGCCGGGCTTACTGGTGTGTTTGGCTACATGGCGGTTCGTCCGGGTGGATGAACCGGAGTGGGAGCTATTGCAAAAAATCGATTTTCTCGGCATCGTTTACATCGTGGTCTTTCTCGGCAGCATGCAATTCGTGCTGGAAGAGGGAGTGCGCGAACAATGGTTCGAGAGCAAGAAGATCGTGTTTTTCAGTGTGATCGCGGCGATATCAGGCGTCGCGCTATTCCATCGCGAACTGACCATAGAGCATCCCATCGTTGATCTCTGGGCGTTTCGTAATCGCAATTTCGCGGTCGGATGCACATTCAGTTTCATACTCGGTATCGGTATGTTCACGCTGATGTTTTTGATGCCGGTCTATCTGGCCAGCGTTAAGGGTTTAAACAGCTTGCAGATCGGCCAGTACATCATGGTCACCGGCATGTTTCAGTTATTGTCCGCGTTCGTCGCAGGCCCCTTGGCGAAACGCATCGATTCTCGGCTGATGCTGGCGCTGGGATTATCCGGCTTTGCGCTGGGTAGCTGGATGAACGGCAATCTCACTCAAGAGTCCGGCTACTGGGAATTCTTCTGGCCGCAGGCGATTCGGGGCTTTTCGTTGATGTATTGTTTCCTGCCGATCAATTCCCTGGCGTTAGGCACCTTGCCGCCAGAGGAAGTCAAGAATGCCAGCGGGCTTTACAACCTGACACGTAACCTGGGAGGTGCAATCGGCTTAGCCTTGGCAAATACCCTGATGATGCATCTCAACAAACTGCATTATGCGGTACTACGCGAGCATGTGACGCCTGGTTCGCCGCAGACACAAGCCCTATTAGGTGGTTTGCAAGAGCGATTATCCAGCGCCGGATTGCCGGATGCGGATTCGGCGGCCTTGAAACAGCTTTACGGATTATTGATGCGCGAAGCCGAAGTGATGACATTGAATACCATGTTCCATACCTTGGCGCTGATATTTGTGCTGGCCCTGCTATTGATGCCCTGGGTTAGAAAAGTATCGGCGGATTCCGGTGAGTCTGTTGGTGGACATTGAGCTACCACCAATTAAAAATATTGCCGGTTTTATCGATGACCACCGTGAAAGCCTCCTCCAAACCCGCCCCCATGCCACCCGCCGGGGCCATGATAGCCCCCACTATAACCGCCTCGATAACCACCATAATGCCCGCCATAAGCCGGATAACCGCCACCATGGTGCCATCCATAAGCAGGATAGCGGCCATGATAACCTCCGCCGTAACCAAAGCTAAACCCGAAGGATGGATAATAACCGTAGCCATAACGCATATAATTCCCATAATAGTAGGGATATTGGTAATAGTTATATCCTCCATAGGGAGCATAGTAATTACCCGCATAGGGATAATAAGGCACACACGAAACTATCAAAAGGAGCAGCACTATTAAAAATGATTTTTTCATAATTTATGACCTGCATTCCAGAGAGCTTATGTCTGCCAATTGCAATCGATCATTTTGAAATACCTGTAAGATTAAGCTATTTCGCTTAATCCCCATTCATTTTAATTGACTTGTTGCGCCACCTATAAATACATGAAACACCCCAGGATTACAGTTGGTTATCTGAATTTTCATTTCTCTTTCGGATTTGAAATCTTTTAAAATTTACAAATCCCCGATGGTGCCGCTCCCTATGTGGCTGTTGCTTCGCTTGATTTTGCAATAAAGCTAACTGCGCTTTCAAAACTTCGACGAATGGGTTGCCCACTCCAAACTTTTTTTCCAGCCTTGGAATGTCTTCCCTCAGCAAGTCTATTTCTGAAACCATTGATCTTCTCCTCATATTGATTATTTAATAAAACCCATTTGCATACATACGATGAGACAATATCTATCGAAATTAAATCCAATTTTCCGCTACAAAATTCATGTTTGATTCTGAGGCAAGATTTTAAAGGCGACTCATTAGAACATTACTCTGAGCCACACATGGATAATCAGGTGTTTTGGTTTCTTGAGGATATTTGGGTTTATTGCGCAGCTTGCGGGTGCGTAGCGATCCAATCACGAACGAGCTTTTGCCCTTCGTTGATTTGTAACGGTGTCAACGCTTTAACTAGGTTATTCAGCGTCTTTACTGCCTTCTCTAATCCTTGAGCGGCGGCCAGGTTTGTCCACATATAGGCTTGAACATAGTCCTGCGGCACGCCAGTTCCGTTGAAATACATTGAGCCGAGGTTGAATTGCGCCATCGCTTCGCCCTGATCAGCGGCCTTGCGAAACCAAAACGCGGCTTGTTTATCATCTTGCTCGACGCCCTTGCCACTAGCATACAATACCCCGAGATTGTTTTGGGCTTCTGCATTGCCCTGTTCGGCAGCCTTGCGATACCACGCGACGGCTTGTTTATCATCTTGCTCCACGCCCTCGCCCCCGATATACATAGAGCCGAGATTGTTTTGTGCCGTTGGCAATCCTTGTTCGGCGGCCTTGCGATACCAAAATGCAGCTTGTTTATCATCTTGCACCACGCCTTCACCATTGGCATACATTGCAGCCAGATTATTTTGGGCAACCGCGTCGCCCTGTTCGGCGGCCTTGCGATACCAAAATACTGCTTTTTCATCATCTTGCGCAACGCCTTCGCCCCTGTTATACATTACGCCAAGATTGTATTGTGCCATCGCCAAGCCCTGCTCAGCGGCCTTGAGAAACCACGCAACCGCTTGATTGGGGTCCTTCGCCACGTCACCTTGACCCTCGTTATACATCAATCCGAGGATAAGCTGTGCCTCTGCATAGCCCTGTTCAGCGGCCTTGCGAAACCAAAACGCAGCTTGTTTATCATCTTGCGCCACACCCTTGCCATTGGCATACATTACACCGAGACTGTTTTGCGCCTCTGCATCACCCTGTTCAGCCTTTATGCGTATTTGCTGCTCCACACTTTCATCAGAGCTTGGTATTGGCTCAGCATTTGAGTGACTGGCAAACAATACAGTGAATAAAAGGACAGAGAGAACCGCAACCGATAAAAAATCACGCATACTTACGACAATAAATCATTCGTTTAAAATTAAGGATTTAATAATAATCTTCCTGTAAAATGCCCTGCCCTGATTATTTACTTTCTTAATATTATCATCAAAATAACTTGTATATTGGTTGATAGCTTGAAGGATCTAGATGCATTACAACAATAACCAAAAACACCATTTCCATGAATTTATTATTTAAATATCTAGCGCTTTGTTTTTTTATCAATAACCCGGCTGATTTGATTCCACCAAAATCTTTCATGTGGAAAAACGTCATTTTTTACCTGGTTTCCGGGATGATCGTTGAGGGTTTAATCTCTGATCCTGCCGATGGTGCCCTGGAGGTTATTTTGCGAACCATTATGGCATTTTCGAGCGTTGGCGCAATATTGATCATTCAGAAAAAATGGCATTATTACAATCAATTGTATACAGCAATCTTTGTCTGCGAAAACTTTATCATGACCTTGGCGACTGCAACCGAAGGCTTATATCACTTGATGATAATGGAACATGTCGAAAAGGCAGAAGAAATTTCGATTGGCTTGGGAATATTTTTGGTTCTGTGGTATATCGCAATTGTCAGCTACATTTTCCGGCAATTATTAGAGTTTAAAATGAGTAGCAGCATCATCATGGCACTTAGCTATTTCGTTTTAACCTACGGCATTCCGATGTTGTTTATGGATATATAAACCTCCTGCATTAAGAGGTCATGCAATATAACATTAACGCGCAACCAATACGGCAATAGGGAATGAGGATATAACTAACCTGGTCTTGAGGTATGGTGGTTATAAGATTGCTGAGCAAATAACTTGTTTGCTAGTAAAACCAAAAACTGAAAAAGTGCAGCGCCAGCTATCGCAAAAAGAGAGGTTAATAAAATCATTATCTTTATAAGTTTCATGTTCAGTTCCCAAAGATTTGTTTAATGTGTATGCAAATAATCCTCTCGTTAAATAAACAAAACAAGCACTTTAATGAGTGATTAAATAAAGGACAAATACAGTTTTAGGTGCTTTGTCCGGTGCCATCATAGCCTGTTGCAAGCCTGCAACAATCTATTCTGGATCAATCTTGGGAGTTAGAGATGAGTTTACTATGAGTATTTTGTATCGTTAAACGAACAGTCAAATTTTGGCAGCTTTCTATGTTTTTTGTATAAAAACAACATAAAAATAAGTGGTTATCCAGTTATAAATTAATATTTAAATGCAACAATAATGCTGACAATCACCGCAATGATTGCCGAATATATTAGATCAGTTCTATCGCAAATATTTAAAGACCGTAGATCCGGTTATTTACGACAGAACTCTTTCAATTTATTCGCCTGGTTTTTTTAGCATCTTGCGCACATCACCCAAATGCATTTCCTCTTGTGCGATCATACGCCGGGCATATTCTTCGAGCAGAACATTGCGACCGTTCACCAGATCAAGCAAGTGAGTGTATTCTGCTAAAGCCTGCGTTTCATGCTCCAGAGATTCCCGCAGAATATCGCCAATATCGTGGCGATGTGTTTCCAGCAAAGAGCCGATCCCCAAGGATGGATGACCATTTAAATGGGTAATCAATTCGCCTGCTTCGTTGGCATGGGCCAAAGACTCAGTCGCTTGGCTGCGCATCCAGGAAACAATCGGAATACGGTTGTAACCAAAAACCATCAATGCATAATGGGTATAACGAACAACACCTGCCAACTCCGCCTCCATAATTTTATTGAGTACGGTAACCACTGCATCAGTATCGATTTGGGTATTTGTCATGAGAGTCTCCTAAATCAAAATGAATAAAGCTTGACTATAAAGGTTTTTTCTGATCAGTAGGGATAAAGTCGTTATTCCAACCGCTATTACTTTTTATTGAAATACAAATAATCGCCATATTTTCCTTTCAGGGTCATATTTTTGTCGTCTTTTTCCACTACTGTAAACAGATCAAATCTGCTGCCGCCAATAATCGCAACTTTTAATTTACCGTCTTCTACTTCGTAGGCTACTGGTGGTTGGTCGTAATATGTTCCTTCGCGAGGAATATGTAAGATCGTTACTTTGCCATCTTTAAATACCCAGGTATCTTCGCGATCGATAGCTTGTTTATCGTTTAAAGAATTTTTGGTGTATTGCAGCTTCCAGGTACCTTGTACTTCTTCTTTGGATTGCAATGTAATATCTGCATAAACAGCGCTTCCAAATAAGGACAAACCCAATAAAACTGCCGCTAGATTTATTTTTTTCATTATCATTTTCCTATATTAATGTTCAGTAATAGACAAAACATTCTACGCACACGTGGGGGAGAACTAAAGCTTTATTAATTTATGACTTTTTAAATTTTATAACCTTGTTCAAAGGACTCAGATTAATTTCATCAATCACAATCTGCGCCCGTGAACCCAATACATACGATACTGCTGCCGCTACATCTTCCGGTAAAATAAAATTGCTTTCATGTTCACCGGGCTCAAAGCTCAAATGTTCAAAAAATGCCGTTTTCACCATACCGGGATTAATTAAACAAACCCGCACGTTACTGCTGCCACACTCTTCGCGTAGCGCCTGGGTAAATCCGCGTATGGCAAACTTGCTTGCGCAATAAATCGCTCCTTTGCGACTGCCTTTCAATGCCGCCTCGGAACCGATAAAGATTAAATCACTGTTTGCTTTGCGTTTTAACGCCGGAAGCAAAGCCTTGGTTAAAAAAACCTGACTGGTAAAATTTATCGTCATCAAAGCCTCGATTTGTGGATAGGAAAACTCCTCCACAGAGCCGAACTGGCCTATTCCTGCCGAGAAAACCACGGCATCGATTTCGGGGAACATTTGCTGCAATTGACGGATTTTTTGCGGCAACTCACTTAACCGGCTTAAATCCAGCTCGACAGATCTAAAATTTTCCATTTGCCGAGAAAACTTCCGGCAATCGCGTGATACACCAATCACAGCATGCCCCTGCTGCAATAAGTTTTGGGCGACGGCTCGGCCTATCCCTGAACTGGCTCCAGTTACCAGAATGGTACGTTTTAAAGTATGCATGGGAAAAACTTAGATTCAGGAACAAAACGTAGTATTTGTTCAGTGCAGTAGTGCATCATTTCCTGTTCCAGTTCCTGTTTGTAGGAAATCATCCCGTGCTGATTAGCTAAAGGACTGGCAAACAATTTTTCATCAGAATAAAGTTTTTGCACTTTTTTAAAAAATTTCTCCGGCAATCTGAATGCCCCAAGACTGACTGAATGCAAATGATCCATATTAACTATCGAAAATACCTGTTCAAATAATTGCCGGTACTGCTCCTGGTAACCTGTCTGATAAATCATCGGATCAAAACGCAGGCCTATCTGCCAGCCCTGTGCCTGTAATTTACATAACGCATCAAGACGACGCTGCACTGAGGGCGCTTTAGCCTCAACTTTTGTGGCTATTTCATCAGGGTTCAAACTGAAAGCGACAATGCAGCGGGAAAAGGGTTCACGATTTAACAGACTTCTAACCTGGGTGCTTTTGGTTCTTAATTCCAGCCAGGCATTGGGGATTTTTTCAAAAAACGGTAAAAACTGCCCGGCGAAGCCGGTTACCGGCTCCAAAGCCAGACTGTCACAATCATAGCCGGAGAAAAAATGAATAGCCTCACTCGGAGTAGCGGCACACAGTTGCCTGATCTCATCCTGAAAATCTTCATAATTCACAAACAGCACATAATTGGCTGATTGATACATACCTTGTAAAAAACAGTACCGGCA
>Ga0208114_1000317_pt1 | contig 12583 bp, 16 predicted proteins | sample LakWasMeta2_LOW4_2_FD_183854 | JGI IMG/M metagenome (GOLD analysis project Ga0208114, IMG submission 183854) | Freshwater sediment methanotrophic microbial communities from Lake Washington under simulated oxygen tension - Sediment Metagenome... | ecosystem: Environmental > Aquatic > Freshwater >... | reverse complement strand
ACTTCTAAGTTCTCCCTGTTATTGCGAGGAGGAACGCTGCTTGAAAACAAAAAACCCGAAACTTTCGTTTCGGGTTTTCTTTGCGGAGAAAGAGGGATTTGTCTACTACAAAAGACATCAATAAAATCAATACTTTACAAAGCATTTTATTTAAGTGACACCTCGACTGACACCTCTTTATTAGGATTACAATTATCTTAAATTCAAAGTAGCCAAATATAAGCATAATAATCTGAATACCAAAGTATCAAGACTAAAAAATGAACTAGTTATTTAACGATATGTTTATCTGCAATGGTTTAAAATGGAGCTGGGATTTTATCCACATTCTAACCAAAAATCAAGTGAGCTACTTGTTCATATTTTAATCCCGCATACAAACAAAACTCTTCAATAGTTAAAAACTCATTTTCGAGCTTGTTGAGGTCAGTTTTCACTTTTTGCATCAATCTGGTACTTTGACGATAACTCTTACCTGTTATACGCTGTATGTCTTTCGGATAGATACACACCCTCTGTTTTTCAAATTTCATACATTATCTATGCCTTTGACTAGGCTTTGATTAGCTTAAACTTGCTGGTAAGCAATGTTTAAGATTACACAAAAGTAAGTTTTTTTGAAATGTAATTTTCTTCCGCAATTTACTATGTTATTGGATTCTTTTTGATAGGCATTTATGTCGATTTAAGACGTTTGTGTCGCTTTGGGACATATGGAACTGTCCTTGCTTTTTTATTCTTGCAAATAAGCTAAAATTTGTACTCAAATCATTCAAGATTTAGTTGCAACGAGTATTCGGAATGAAGGTGAAAAGAAGTGATTTAATAACTTAAATTTTAGAAATTATGGCAAGACAGAAAGGCATAATTAAATTGAAAGGTACTATCGGGGATATTACTTTTTACAAAACCCAGGACGGGCATCTGGCCCGTGAAAAAGGGGGTATTGATGCTAGCAGAATCAAAAGTGATCCTGCGTTTCAGAGAACGCGTGAAAATGGTTCTGAATTTGGAAGAGCCGGGAAGGCTGGAAAGATTTTGAGAACGGCTTTGAGGGCTTTACTTTTGAATTCTGCCGATGGCAGAATGGTAAGCCGTTTAACTCAACAAATGGTAAAGGTAATCCAAGCGGATGTTACAAGCATCAGAGGATTGCGAAACGTGATTGACGGTGAGGCAGAATTGCTTGCTGGCTTTGAATTCAACATCAGAGGGAAACTGGGCACCAGTTTATTCGCTCCTTTTGTGGGAGCAATTGACCGTGCAACTGGAAACATCACTGTTGACTTGGATTCGTTTATTCCGGCGAATATGATTGCTGCACCGACAGGAACCACGCATTTTAAAATCATATCTGCAGGAGCAGAAATTGATTTTGAAGCGGAAACTTTTGTTGAAGCACATTCAGAAACTGCTATTTTACCTTGGGATGCCGTAGCAACCGTTGCCATCAACCAGGTGAATGCGGTGACTCCAGCCAGTACAAAACCTTTGTTTTTGGCTCTTGGAGTTGAGTTTTATCAAGAAGTGAATGGACAAATGTACCCATTGAAAAATGGTGCTTACAACCCATTGGCATTGGTTCAGGTGAGCGGATTGTAGGATGGTTTTGTGGCTGTCAAGAACTTATTTCCCTGAAGGAACCAATGGTAAACTCGAATGCGAGGGCAAATTTATCTGCAACACGATTGAATTGCCTTGGAAGAATAACGAAACGAAGGTTTCCTGCATTCCGGAGGGGAAATATTTTATAAAAAAGCGGTACAGCAATAAGTTTAAATGGCATTTGGAGGTTTTGGACGTAAAAAACAGAAGCTTGATTTTGTTTCACCCTGCCAATAATGCCCTGCAAGAATTAAAAGGCTGTATTGCTCCCGTAACGAAACTTTCAGGACCTGGATTAGGCCTGATGTCGAGAAAAGCTTTTACCAAATTAAAGTATTTGGTTTATAAAGCTTTGGATAAAAAAGAAAGTGTTGAATTGATTGTTCAGTCTGGATTCCTGACTTTGGAAGGATAAAAAAAAAAGAGAAAAAGATGAATATTATAAAACGAGCGAAAGCTCCCACCCCGAAATTTTTTAAAGTGCTTCGAAATATTGGTTTGGCATTGGCTGCCGTTGGTGGAACTATTTTGGCAGCACCAATTGCTTTACCAGTTGTGGTAACTTCTATCGGAGGTTATTTGGCGGTTGCTGGTGGTGTAGTGTCAGCTGTTAGCCAATTAACAACCACAACCGAAAAAGTAGATGCAACACAGTAATTCGACTGCAATTGGTACCGCTGGCGGTACTTTTTTGAGTGTTTTGCCGAACTTACATTCGGAGGATGTTTTAAAAACTGTAATATTAGCATCCGTTGGTGCGATTGTCAGTTTTTCAATATCTTTGGCACTCAAATTTCTCATCAAGAAGCACAAAAAATAGTCTAATTCTAGTTGTGGTGACCTTTGGATTAGATTTTAAAAATGCCCTTTCCTACTTGGATTGGGCATTTTTTTTAGATTTCTTCAAATAGGTTTAGCGTAACTTCCAAAACCACCACTTCGGAGTTATAAGTGTACAATTCTTGCCATTTCGCACTGTCAATGGCTTTGGCTCTGGTGTCGAAAACTCCAAAACACACTCTCGATGCTTTGGATTTCCAATTGTCGGTTTGGTATAAGATGAACAGTTTCATTTTTAATGGTTAAAGGTTAGTGTTATTTCCTGCAATACCTGTATAAAATAGCTCGACGGAGGTCATTTATGAGGTTCATATCCTCTTTGTATTGTTTTTCTTTTTTCTCTAAAAGCTTGAGTGCTTCCACATTTTTAAGATGCTGCTCGTGTTCCACCATCATCAAACGAGCTTGTGAATTGAACTCCTTTTTGAAGTCTGGAAGGCGTAAAAATGGAATTGCCGAACCAATTAAGAACTGGTGCCAGAATTTTGTTTGCCATAAACTATAAGCAACAAAAAAAATGTTTTCGCAATCTTCTTTTTTCTCAAAAATGATGACAAAACTGTTCGTAAATTGCTCTTTTTGGGGCTTACCGCTGTTCATCCCCTTGTTAAGCACAAATAAATGGGGTTTGTTGTAAACAGTGTCTTTTCGGTGGGTTTTGATGATAAAATTGGTCATAGCTTCGGATTTAAGGGATGTGCTTCGCCCTGCTCCGCACACATAAAATTTTTTAAAAGAAAAAAAAGAAAAAAAGAAAGCCAGTTGTTCAAGTGGAGGGGTTCAAAAAAGCAAGTTTTTTTGAAAAAATACTACCCGATATATCATCGGAAGTGGGGGTTGGAAGTCGGAAGTGGATGTTGTTGCGAAACGGTATGGGTGGAGATTTTTTCAAAAACCCGCAGGGCTTGAACTTGCTTTTTTGTAAACCTGGAACTTACCTTTGCTCTCTTTTTTTTATTTTTTATTTTGAATATCCAATCAAAATGTTCTTGTTTAGTCGGATTAAATCTGAAAAATTGGGAGTTGATTTGGAAGATGGTCGTCTTTGGAAAGGGTATCAAATTTTAGGGATGGATAAAAAAACCAAATCAAAAAATATAAACGCTTTTTATCCGGCACTAAAATTTGATACTCTTTCTTACGGTTGATTTTTGAGGATGCTTTTACATCCTATGGACAAGGGTATTTGATTTTTATCGGAAAGTTGTTCTGAAAATGGAAAGCATCTTCAAAAAACAATGCATAATAATACTTAGTGCGATGGGGCAGTCGCGCAGGCAAGTGTATTGTTTTTTTTATTTGCTTAGTGGAGTTTTCTGATTGCTTTTGTGGAAAAGCTGGTGCCTGATATAGTGTTGAGAGTACTAAAGGAGGAGGGATTTAAATTAGGATTGTGTGGCAACTGCTTGTCCGGAAAAGCAATTACTGCTTATTTTGTGGCAAATAAAAAAACAATACTTCTTGCTGGCTTTTTGATTTTGTGTGTAGAAAAAATGGCTTTTCCCTAGGCCAATCAACTACAACTCAAAGCCATTTTTTCTACTCACAAAATCAATGCAAAGACTTCCGATTTTAATCCTAAGTAGCGAAAACCCTCCTAGTTTGTATGCGAGATGGAATCATTTTTTAAGGAAATAATGTCGTCGTGAAGATTCTTTGTGGTTTGCGAAGGGCAGCTTTTTGAGCGGCTGTCCCTCGACTGCGCTCGGGATGACCAATATTCTTACAGCTGCTCAAGAAGTTGTCCTGGAGCAAACCACCAGAGCGTTGGGGTGAGGCTGTTTTACATAAATGATATTATAGCTTCATTGCAAAAACCACACACCCCTAACCCCTCTCAAGAGGGGAACTAAAAACACTTTGTGATGAACTATAATACTCAATTATGTAACACAGCTTTGGGTAAAAAATTGCTGGCGCGAGTCACGTAGTGTACCTGTTTTTGTTCAAAAACCGTGACAGAAATTTTTTTAGGAGCGTGGGGCAGGAGTGGCCACTGAAATGCAAAACGTCCTTTTACCAGCGAACGGAAAAGGACGTTATCTTTATTGTATAATGTGTTGGAAAGTAGAAATGTTAGTTTTTGAAAACTTCGTTTAGGACTCCTGCTAGGCGGATTCCAGCTTTGAGGATTTGGTTCTCGATTATAGGGACGCAAGCATCAACATAATCGTCATTGATTTTGTTACCACCTGTTTTGTAAATTTGGGGTAGGTAGGATCTGGATCCTGTTGCCCAATAGACTACATCCAGATTTTGCAGTGCCCTGATTTCATTTGTTGAATACTTGTTTACATTTAAGCAATCAGAAAGGGTAATTTTTTTATATTCGATGATTCCGGAATCCCATAAAGAATGCAGGTTTGTGCCTCGGAAATTGTAGTTGAGCTGCATTGTATTTCCCCCTTTGTCGGAGCCATATCCTACGTGAAGCGGTTGGTGCAGGTCTCCAATTAGATGAAACAGTATCTTAATTTTGGTATTGATTTCTTGTTTGGACAGGTTATTTTTGTTTTGCAGTTCTTTTATGGTAGTGCTTAATTGGTAAATTATGTTGTCTCCGTTTGTTTCCACTACTGTCGCACCCTTGTCAAAATTGGCGTAGTGATAGGATCTCATAAAATCATAGGAATGGTCACTTTTGACATTGTCCATCCAGTTGGCAGCTTCTTCAATTGTCATTCCATCGAGGTATTTGAGGACTTCTTTTTTCGTGTTTTCATCCATATAATGGAAGGCCACCTCGGCCACCAAAGCGTGTCCTTTACTGCCCCAGGCGAAAGTTTTGATTGGTGCAATTATTAGTGTCAGTAAAAATGATAGGGTAATGAAGGTTTTGTTCATTTTATGATTTTTTTTTGCAAATATAGCTAGACCCAGCAAAACAAACTAGACTTATAAGAATGTTTGCATGTTATGGAAGGATTCGAACAGCGAGGGAAATGTGCTGTTCTTGTGGTGAAGAGTTATGGGCGCTGTTATATTGCATATTGCGATATGCGATATGCAAATTATTGGATTCGCTTGACAAAGTATTTACAGCCTACAGGAAAGGGTTGGAAGACTTCGTACAACATCCGGTGTTTAATGGTATTTTGGGGTTTAGGAGAAGAGTTTTGGGAAAAAGAAAAGGGATTGCAGATCGTTAAAATTAGAGTTCTTTTTAACTTCTATTTTATTGATTTTTCACTAGTTTTATCTGGGGGAGGGTCAGAGGTTCGAACCCTTTTTTGGGTTAAGTGCTTGCCGTGTATAGGTTTTCCACGTCCCACAAAAAGTTAGTGGGTCAAATTTTTACCAAAAACAGTTTTTTTAAAAAGGGAAAATAGCGAGGTGTCGTTTTTTACAAACGAATAAATGCCTAATAAAGAGGCGATAGTTGCCATGATACTTTCCAAATTCATACTGTAAAGTTAGTGAACTCCAAGGAACTTAACCGAGGTTTTATCTAATATGTAAAAGTAAATACTAATTGTTGATTTATCGTTTGCTATTTAGTAATTCAGGAACAGAAATTACCGGCAAAATCACTCCATTCAAGATAGTGTCTTTCCAAATTGAAAACAACATTCCCCTGATGGTCGAATAGCAAATCCCGAGTAAGGTTGCCACAAAAATGCCGCTAAAAACTGGTTTGTCTTCAATGATTTGAAAGTGAGTTTTCAAATCATCAATTTGAAATAGAAAATCAACTTCATAATTCCCACCTTGTTTGATTTCTTTGCCATCAATTGCACCGTTCATATCTAAAAACAATCTTATTTTGACTATTTCTTTCTCTAAATTGTGCATCATATTGTGTGCAATACTAAAATTATAAACAGGATTTTTTGAAAGTTTATCCTGCGCGATAATTGTATTTTCTTTTATCCATTTGATTTGAATTAAATGGATTTTTTCGGGTATTATTTGATTTGAATTTTCCATCAATTGTTTAAGAAGCCTTTTTGTCCATATTCAAAATTGAAAACACAACTGATTCTTCAAACACCATTTCTTCTTCTACTTCCTGGTCTTTTACCAAGACGGTGAAATATACATATTCTTTTTGAGCCTCAATATGGATGATATCGGTACCCAATACTGTTCCTATTTTTGCAATGGTTTTCGTTGTAAAAGTGTGCATTCCCGTTAACCATTTACTGATTTCGGAAGGTTTTTTGCCTAACATACGTGCTAAATCAGCGGGTTTTAAACCACGTTCTTTTAGCAAACCATGGATTTTATTTGCTATGGCCAAATTTATCTCTACTAATTTGTCTATTTCCGGATTGCTGTTTTTTTCTAACCAATCAGAGATGATGTTGTTATTTTCCATAATTATAAATAAATTACCAAGTCAGATTGAAACTCGATATCTGTATGAGTTTCATTCCAATGGATGTCTTTTTGTTTAAATGCTTCGTCTATTGCTTTTGTAATTTGGTTTGCCAATTTAAAATGTTTTTGAACATTTGGACAATCTTGTGCCTTTTGGGCGGTTTTTAAATTTCCATTGAAAAGGAAGACTACGTGTTCGTTTGCCCTGAGGCAATACAATCGTAATGAATTGGGTTTTTTCTTCCCATTTTCGATATAGGAAGGATTTCTATTTTCTGCAGGTGGCAATGCTGAAGTGTCTGCAGTTTCTCCTTCGGGTCTGAATAAATGTGGTTGTGCGCCATATTTGTTTCCTATTACAGCTATCCATTTTACAATGTGATAGAGTTTTTCTTTGTTTGTTGTTTCGTGTGCAGCAATGAACTTTTCAAATAGTGAAACGGTATCATTATCTACGACAACGGAATAATATGATACTTTATCATATCTTCCTATTGGTTTTATATGTGCAAAAGTATTCACTTATAAGTTAGTTTCCAAATTATTGTTCACTTTTAAGTTAAGTTTAGTACGTTAACTTGTTAAATATATGGGTTTTTATATAATTTATCCCATAAAGCTATTAAAAATCAATTCAAGGAGAAGACTTTGTGGAGCGGGCATTATCAATATAGTGAAGAAGTTAAAAGATTTACTATTACAAAAATAGAAGCTCAGCCAAATTATTCCCGATTTGAATAGTAAATAATATAGTATTTATTTTTACTTTGTAATATCACAGCAAAATTTGTATTTTTGTTTTATATACTATAACCAATAATTTTATAGAACCATGAAAACTTCGCCAAACCTAGCCATATAGGACGTAAGATTAGCAAAATTCGCGAGTTGCGCGGTATGAAGCAGGAAGCACTAGCTATTGCAATAGGTGTGAGCCAGCAAACGATAAGCAATATTGAGAACAGTGATGAGGTTGAAGAAGAAATGCTGGTGAAAATTGCAAAAGTTTTGGAAGTAACGGTAGAAGGAATTAAGAACTTTACCGAAGAGGATGTATTTAATAATATCAATAACTTTCACGATAATGCAATTCAAAATAATTTCAATCCAATTGAGAAGGTTGTTGAGTTATACGAAAGGTTATTAGCCGCCGAAAAGGAAAAGTTTGAATATTTGGAAAAGTTATTTAAAGATAAATTATAGAAAGAGAGGCAAAAGCCTCTTTTTTATTTCAATTTGATTGATAATTTGTCTATGGTCATGGTGCAAATTTTGTGCTTTTTACTTCATTAAAAAGATCTTTTTTAAGTTTACTAAAAGGTCTTTTGTATAGCTTTTCATCTTCAAAGTATGTTTCAAAAAGCATTCGATATGCTTCATTGAAACTTATACCGTAAGCCTCTAAGGATTGAATATATCCATCACTGTTAGCAATCCGTTTATTTAATAAATCCCTGATTAAGCCTTTGTGGTTTAATTCATAAGTTTCTTTCAGGTTGAAAAAAGCAAACGAAGCATCAATTTTTTGTTTTAAGACAGCAGTGGGGAAATTTATTGATGTATTTATATCTAACGAAAAATTATCCCCTTTACCTAACAAACTGTCGTAATCATTTGGAGTAAAGGTAAACTTGTAGTGTTTCGCAATGTGGATGTCTGTATAGGGATTTAATATATTATTATCATCGGGATTAATTGAGCCTTTGAAATGAGTATTACAGATGTTGCAACTTGGAATCAAATTGTAAAACGATAATGCCAACAGTGGGAAATCAGTCTTTGGATAAAAATGGTCAAATTCTGGAAAGACATTTTTGTTTTTTGAGCTTATTCTATGAGAAGTTGTGTAATTGCGATTGCAATATGGACATACATCAATAGAAAGCTCTGAGGCTAAATCAAACCCATCATAAAGTGTTTTTTTATATCCGCGAAACCATGAGTAGTCAAAAACATATTCCAAATCTTTTGTCAAATTAGCTGAATCGGTAACAAGAATGTTTAGAGTATTGGAACACAGTAATACGGAACTAATTTCCCCGATTAATATCTTTTCTAAATTTATGCCTATATGAGCTTCAAAAATTAGGTAGTCTGCTGCTGATAGGCAAACATCAACAGAATTCTTTCTCTTAGAAATACGCAAAATTATTTGATCTTTTAATCCTTTGAAATGTTTTTTCGCTGCGCTTTTAGTACGTTCGGTTTGAATTGATATCATTTTAGTTTGTTTTGAAGTCTTACAATTTCTTCTCTAATTGCATTCTCATCAACTATGGCTTCAACATACATTCTCTGCAGCTTTTCCCTGACAATAGGTTCGTCTATCATCGTTATCACTTTTTTGTGATAGGAAGCGTTATTTTCAATTTCGGAATATTTAATATTTTTATCAAAGTCATGACCTAATTGCATGTTTAGCCAGTTTATAGTTCGATTAATTTTATTCTTTGCAAATTCACCAACCAGACCCTTTTTAACAAAGAAAGAATGAGACAACAAGTCATTTACATTCGCGCCGAAAGATTTAGGCCGGGCAATATCTTTATAATCTAATACTTCAACAAACTCATCTTCTTCTTCCTTCTTTAAGAAAACGATATTATGATTTGGAATATCTGATAAAGCTAAGGGATCATGAGTAGTAAAAATAATTTGTACTGTTGGTTTGTTATCAATCAATTCAAAAAAATAGGGAATTGTTTTTATAAGAGATGTGATGTAAAGTTTTTTCCAAGTAGGATGGAAAGACAAGTCTGCCTCGTCTAAAAGAAGAATAAAATGTTTTTCTTTTTTAAGCGAATATGGATTGTCAATATAGTTCACTTTAAGATGTGTATATAATCTAGAAAAAAAATTTAATAGAGAATTTTCTCCGGAACTTAGTTTTTTTTCAAATGGCTCATAATTGATAAAACCATCTATTTTATTTCTCTCTTCTAAGTAACGGGTTTCATCTTTCCTTACTCCAAAAAAATAATACTGTTCAAGCGCTATAATAAAATCACGTTGTAGATTCAATATTTTGACAGCGACATCGGGTTCCGGGTATATTGCTTTATTGTAGAAATCAATTTTGTTGTCTGCATATCCTAACGTATATTTCTCATCGTTAGGTAGTGAATCGATTTGTTGAAAGATTGTTTCTAACAAATCCAGTGTTATTTTCTCAGGAAGTGGTTTGCGTTCAGTACCGTGATAAATAATTTTATGTTTTCGAACAAACAGTTTAAACGTTTCAATGAAGGATAGTGTTGTTGTGCGTTTTTTGAAATCTTCATCTAACCATCCTTCGCTTAGAAAAGTATTTTTTTTCTCCATCTGTCTAACAATCACAGAAAGTAAGTTGTTGATGATTTCATTTTTTAAATTAATTCTATCGGGAATTGATTCAGCACCTATTCGATTTTTTTTAGATATGCCGTTATTTTTTTTACGATTGGCAAGCCTTTCATTTGCCTCTTTTTCGTGCAAAATCTCAAATAATTCACGAAATTGATAAGGTGTATTGTGAAAATTACGTTCTGTTAGTTCTGAAACATCATGTCCGCGAAAGATAATCTTTGGAAAGCCATGGGTTGGCAAATTAAAAATATCAGAGAAAATCTTCTTTTCCTGTACCAATCCTGATGTTTGAAATTGGAGTTGTCTCAATGAGTTTTTAAATCTCAGTTCTTGAGACGCTGAAAATCTTTGGCTTTGACTAATAGATTCTTTATTCTCTAAATCTTCTAAATCTTTTTCTAGAATTGCATCAAAAGAAATATCATTCAAGTCAACATATTCAAAATTAGGATTATAGGTATAATCAAAATGAGGAGAATAGTATATTGATGAAACTATATCCCTTTCTTCCATTTGCACAGAAAAATCGGCGGCTTTAAATTTCTTAGGTGCGGAATTCATTTTAGTCAACAACTCTTCTTCATTCAATAAATAAAGGTTATCTGAAAAGGAGGAGAACATTATAAAAGGAATAGAATTAGAATCATCTTCTCCTATTAATGCTAAACGAGAATGTGGAAATGCCTGCCTATATTCTACAAAGCCACTTCTTATACAATCTAAAAGCGAACTTTTGCCTGCTCCGTTTTGTCCGACGATTGCAGAAATAAGTGTCAATTTAGATAAAGCATCAGTGTCGTTAAAAAAGTCATCAATAAATAAATTATTAATTTCTCTACTAACGGTTAATCTATTGTTGCCTGCGCCAATCTTATAGTAGTATTTGCTTCCTAGATTTATTGTTTCTGGTTTTTCAAATAAGAAGTGGTCTTCTATATATATTGCTGATAGCCGCATATTAAATACTTAATTAATTGTTGATTACTGAGTGATGAACTTAACAAATTTTTTATTTATTTCAGAATTAAGATCCCTCATGTTTTTAAAGCTATTTACATTAATCACTCCAATCAAATCGTTATGTAAATTCGTGGATAATTTTATGTCATAGGCTTTCTCGTATTTGCTGATAATATCATTAATCCTAAAATGGACAAATTTTAATTTATCTTCCTTTTTTAATTCATTGAAAATTCCTTTGTAATTAAATCTTGAACGCAATTCAGGGGAGATTCTTCTGGGAAAATCATCTTTTGAAATGTTTGATGTAAATACTATAATAAAGCCATTGACATCAATTTCTTCTGCTAACGAATTAACTAACTTTCCATTTTCGAGAACATCGAGAAAATAATTAAATACAGCACTATTAGACTTTTCGAATTCATCAATTAATATTAGCCCAATATCTGATTCTTCTACCCTGTTAAATAGTTCACCGCCATCACTCCCAATGTAACCACGTGGACTTCCTATTAATGAATTTAAGGCATCCTGACTGCTGTAGTTTCCAAAGTTTATTTTGGCTAGTTTATTTTGGCTGCTCAAACATTTGTGAATAACACGCGCAACTTCTGTCTTGCCAACTCCTGAATCGCCCATTAAAAATAGTGATAATACCTTGTGTTCACCAAGTTTATTAAAAATCATAAACTCTCTTAACTTATTTGCAAAATCTTCTTTAAACTTCTCATGTCCATAAAGTTTGCTGTTAAAGTTACTAATAAGACTTTCAATCTCTTCATTGTTTAAATCGGTAATTAGCTTCCTTTTCTTTTTGACTACCGTGTCCGACTTTTTAATTTCAATAGCTTCTGGAAGTAATTTGTTGATATTGTCTTCCTTATCAAAGCAGTTTCTCATTTCATAAGATAGCTTTTCCAAATGCTTATCGTCAACTATAAATATTGTATTTTCAGGTAGTTTATGAAATACATGCTCAAAATATAAAACATCCGTATAAGTAATTGCTGCTGATACGTCAACAATAGATTCGTCCGTATCAATATCAAACATATCCTCATTTTGATTAAGCATAAACTTACTAATGCTTATTATCTTTTTACCTTCTAAACTTAAAATATCCCTATATTGGTAAAACTGTGACCTGTTATATGTATATAATGTCCGTTCCATTTATTTATTCGTTAGTTGGAATATTTACATTTTGCACAATTGCGAGCAAGTCAATATAGTAGTACTCTTTCGTGCCATCAGCGCCATTTCCGAAAATTGCTGCCGAAGTATCATCAGAACTTTCATGATACTGACTATCACTTACTTCATTAAAGGAGCTTTCGGAACTTTGTGGTGTACTTTTTGATTTACCTAATTTATTAAAAAATTCAAAAGAGTTCTTTAGAGAATTCATTTGAATTTTCCCTTTATAGAGTCCAACAATTGAGACTCTTCCAATAAATAAATCATCCACGCTATAAGAACTCTCAAATTCGCTTTCGAATGATAAAGGTAT
>Ga0208114_1000315_pt1 | contig 12662 bp, 13 predicted proteins | sample LakWasMeta2_LOW4_2_FD_183854 | JGI IMG/M metagenome (GOLD analysis project Ga0208114, IMG submission 183854) | Freshwater sediment methanotrophic microbial communities from Lake Washington under simulated oxygen tension - Sediment Metagenome... | ecosystem: Environmental > Aquatic > Freshwater >... | reverse complement strand
CACACCCTACGAACGGCTGGGCGGCGCAGCGGGCATCCAGCGGCTGGTCCACCGCTTCTATGCGCTGATGGATGAGCTGCCCGAGGCCTACACGGTGCGGCGCATGCACCCCGAAGACCTCAAGGGCAGCGAGGAAAACCTGTTTGACTTTCTGTCCGGCTGGTTTGGGGGGCCGTCGCTGTTCATCGAAAAGAAGGGCCATCCGCGCCTGCGCATGCGCCACAGCCCGTATGCCGTGGGCCTGGCGCAGCGGGACGAGTGGATGCTGTGCATGACCCAGGCACTGACCGAGCAGGTGGCCGACGAGCCGTTTCGCACCAAGCTGATCGACACCTTCGCGCAGATGGCCGACCACATGGTCAACCGCGCCAGCCATTGAGCAACCAAAGGACGAATCTGTGAACAACCAGACTGAAAAGGGACGCGTCATCATCCCCATTGCGCCATCGCCCGACAAGGGGCCGATAGAGCCACCGCCCGGCGCCGATGCCGAGATGGTGTCGCTGTACCAGGCGCACCAGAAGATCTACCCGCGCAGCGTGACCGGGCTGTTTTCCAAATGGCGCTGGATCATGGTCTGGGTCACCCAGATCATCTTCTACGGCCTGCCGTGGCTGGAATGGGGCCAGCGCCAGGCCGTGCTGTTTGACCTGGGCGCGCGGCGCTTCTACATCTTCGGGCTGGTGCTGTACCCGCAGGACTTTATCTACCTGACCGGCATCCTGGTGATCTCGGCCTACTCGCTGTTCCTGTTCACGGCAGTGGCCGGGCGCCTGTGGTGCGGCTACGCCTGCCCGCAGACGGTGTGGACGGAAGTGTTCCTGTGGATGGAGCAGTGGACCGAGGGCAGTCGCGCCCAGCGCATGAAACTCGATGCAGGTGCGTGGAACGGCAATAAAATCCTTCGCAAATTCGGCAAGCACAGCCTGTGGCTGATTCTGGCACTGTGGACCGGATTTACCTTCGTCGGCTATTTCACGCCGATCAGGGAACTGGCAGATCGCCTCATTCCCTATGACTGGAGCCACTGGGAAGTCTTCTGGGTATTGTTCTATTCGTTTGCCACCTGGGGCAATGCCGGCTTCATGCGGGAACAGGTCTGCAAATACATGTGTCCGTATGCGCGCTTCCAAAGCGCCATGTTTGACCGCAACACCCTGATCATCGCCTACGACAGCTTGCGTGGTGAAACCCGGGGTTCGCGCCGCAAAGGCAGCCTGGCCACGGTATTGGAACGCGCTCGCGGCCTGTTGCCGATCAGCAAACTCAACGACCACGGCGTCGTGCCGTTTGAAGCTAGCGAAACAAAACCGGCGGCGGAAGAACTCGGCGATTGCATTGATTGCACGCTTTGCGTGCAGGTCTGCCCGACCGGCATCGATATCCGCGACGGCCTGCAATACGAATGCATCGCCTGCGGTGCCTGCATCGATGCCTGCAACTCGATCATGGACAAGCTCGAGTATCCGCATGGCTTGATTCGCTACACGACCCAGCATCAGCTGGAGGGAAAAACCAGCCGCGTGTTGCGTCCTCGGATTTTCATTTACGGATTCCTGTTGCTGGGACTGCTGGTCCTTTTCGCCGTTGGCATCGTGCAACGCAATCCGCTGATCGTGGATGTCATGCGCGACAAGCAGCTTTACAGGATCAACAACGAAGGCGATATCGAAAACGCCTACACCTTGCGCGTAATCAACAAAGACAATCACGCGCACACTTACAAAGTGAGTGTTGAAAGCCATGCAGACATTGAAATCGAACACTTCGCCGGAAATATTTCCCTGGCGCCGGAAGAAGTGCAAACCGTGCCGATTACATTGTTGGCGAAACCCGGAAAAGTAAAAGGCGTTGCCGAAGTAACATTTATTCTTGAACAGACCGATGGCGATGTCAGTGTTTCCGAAGAGAGTCGTTTTATCGCACCGCTTGAAAATGATGACCGCCATGAAGACGGCCATGAAAACGACTAGTGCGGTAAAAGAACCGATGGTGTGGCTGATGTTCGGCATTCCCGTTCTGACGGTCATCGCCGGCTTTTATACCCTCCACGTTGCCGGCCTCGCGAAAGCGACCGATGTCGTCAACATGCCGGTCACCCGCATGGCCCAGGTGCAGCAGAGCGATCTTGGCGCCGATGAAGCGGCCGCTCGCGCCAATATGATGGCCCGGCTGGATATCTCGGGCGGGCAATGGAGCATTACCGGCAGCGATTCACTGGGCGGCGACGCCCTGATTCTCGATCTGCAACATCCCATCGACAAAACGCGCGACATGCGCCTGACGCTGAAAAAACAAGGCAGTCGTTTCGTGAATCCAACGCCGGTCGACAAGAATAATGACTGGCTATTGCAATTGTCCGATTCGAAATCGACCTGGCGGCTGGTTGGGCGCCTGCACAAACAATCCGATACCGCCGACTTGAGGGCTTCGGTCCGCTTGCCATGAACGCGATAGTGAATAATATCGGGGGCATGATTCAAACGAATGCCAACTCGGTATGTTTTCACTGTGGCCAGCCGATCAACGGCAATCCGGTACAGGAAAAAATCCACGGAAAATTGCAGCACTTCTGCTGCACCGGCTGCAGTGCCGCCACGCAATGGATCAATGATGCCGGTCTGGCCGATTACTATCATCTACGGACGCAACAGGCACCGCAGGCCAGTACGGAGAGTATCGACCTAAGCGCCTGGGACCATGCCGACACGCTGGCGCAACATTCGCGGGCGAGTGACCAGAGCGACGACAGCCGCGACATCATCATTTCGGTACAAGGCATGCATTGCGCTGCCTGCGCCTGGCTGATCGACCGTGCCTTGAGCACGCAAAAAGGCGTCAGCGAAGTCAGCGTCAATGCCGTCACCGGCCGGCTGCATCTGCGCTGGCAACAAGCCCAGGCACCGCTTTCGCAACTGATTGCCTGTCTGCAGCGTTTGGGTTATCGGGCGTTTTTGACACGCGGTAGTGAACTGGAACAATCCCGGACCCGGGAAAAGAAACAGTTATTGCTGCGCATCGGCCTGGCCGCCCTGGTCGCCATGCAAACCATGATGTTCGCCGAAGCGCTGTATCTCGATACCAGCAATGAAATGTCGATGGGCACGCGCGACATGTTTCGCTGGCTTTGCTTTGTCACCTCTACACCGGTGGTGTTTTACAGCGGCATGCCCTTTCTGCGGGGAATGCTCAACGAAATCCGGCAAAAAGCCCTTGGAATGGATTTTCTGGCGGCCAGTTCGATTCTGCTGGCCTACTTCGGCAGTTTTTACCAGACACTGATCGGCGGCCAGCATGTCTGGTATGACGCCGCCGTCATGTTTGTGCTGTTTCTGCTGGTGGCACGCTTTCTTGAATACCGCACGCGGCAAGTCGCCTACGAACAATCGGATGCGCTTGCACGGGCACAGCCGTATCTGGCTAATGTCTTTCGCGGTGAAAAACAATTTTCCGTTCCGGTCAACCAACTGGAAGTCGGCGATTGCCTCTGCGTCAATCCCGGCGAATCGGTCGCCGCCGACGGTTTTCTGGTCAGCGAAAGCGCTTCGTTCGACGAGAGCCTGTTGACCGGCGAAGCGCAGCCCGTCACCAAGCAACGCGGCGACTTTGTCTTCGCCGGCAGCATCGGCAGTCTGCAGTCGTCGCGGTTGCAAGTCAGCCAGGTCGGCCGCGACACGCAGTTGTCGCAACTGCTATACCGGGTGGAATTGGCGCAGCTGAAAAAATCCGGCGTGACTCATTACGCCGAAAAAATCGCGCGGTATTTCGTGCTCGGTATTCTGCTCATTGCGACGATGGTGTTTTTCTATTGGCAATACACCGATGCCTCCCGCGCCTTTGAAATCGCCCTCGCGGTGCTTGTGGTGAGTTGCCCCTGCGCCCTGGCACTGGCGCTTCCGGCCGCTTTTGCCAGCGCGCAAAGTGCCTTGGCTAAAATCGGCGTACTGAGTTTCAACAATGACGGTCTGGTAACACTGGCGAAAGTCGATGCTTTTATTTTCGATAAAACCGGCACCCTGACGCAGGGAAAAATCACCCGCAGCGAAGACCGGTATTACGTCGAAGACCACAACGCGGCACTGGCCATTGCCTGCGCATTGGAAAAAAACAGTTTGCACCCGCTGGCATCGGCATTCCCGGAACACACGTCACTGCAGGCAAACAACGTACAGCTTATTCCCACGCAGGGCATTCAGGGCGAGATCGACCAAAAACGCTATCGCATTGGCCGTGCCGATTTTGCCGCCGGGCAAATCGATGACGGACGCCTTTGGCTTGGCGACGGCGAGCGGGCCATGGCAAGCTTTTCACTGAAAGACAATGTTCGCGATGACGCTAAAGACACCGTTGCCGGCTTGCGACATGCCGACATTCAAGTGCATGTGGTGAGCGGCGACGCAGAATCGAAAGTCGCGGCCATCGCAGGCGACATCGGCATCGAACACGCCATCGCACGTCAAAGTCCCGAACAAAAGCAGGCCTATCTCAAACGATTGCAGGCCGACGGCCACACGGTCGCCATGGTCGGCGACGGCATCAATGACGCTCTGGTGCTGGCCAGTGCCGATCTCTCCATTGCGATGGGCGGCGGCGCCGCGATTGCTCAGCGTTCGGCCGACATGATTATTTGCGGCGAAAAACTCGAGCGCATTCTCCAGGCAAGAAACATAGCGATCAAAACCCAGGCCATCATCAAGCAGAACCTTCGCTGGGCCTTGCTTTACAACGCCATCGGCATACCGGTCACCGCGATGGGCCTGATTCACCCGGGACTTGCCGCTCTGGGCATGGTCTGTTCATCGCTGCTGGTCTCGCTCAATGCACTGCGATTGAAAAACGTGGCGGCGCGGACATGAACATTCTGCTGGTCCTTATTCCCATTTCCTTTATTTTCCTGTTGCTTGCGATCGGCATTTTTATCTGGGCGATTCGCAGCAACCAGTTTGAAAACCTCGACTCGGCGGCACTCGATATTCTCGCCACGGACAACGATGTCGATGGCAAAGTGAAAAAAACGGATGCCGATTGATCTGATTTTGCTCGGGGCTGCCTTTCTCAGCGGACTGCTCGGCAGTACGCATTGTGTGTTGATGTGCGGCGGCATCGCGACGGCCGTACCGGCGCAGCTAAAAGACAATCCCCTGAAAAACGCACTGCTGCTGAATGCATCGCGCGTACTCGCCTACACGCTGGCCGGCCTTGTCGTCGGCAGTATCAGTACCGGTTTCATCCAATTACTGCCAATCAACACGCTCAGCATCATGGCACGCGCCGCCGTGGGCGTGGTTTTACTTTTAGTCGCCGTTCGCCTGCTCGATACCCAGGCGAAATTCGCCTGGCTCAACAAACCCAACCAATGGCTCTGGAGTGTCATCCAGCCCCTGCAAAAGCACTTGCCGAAAAATCCCGGCTTGCGCATGTTGACGCAGGGTTTTCTCTGGGGGTTTTTGCCCTGCGGATTGAGCGGCACGATGCTGATTGCGGCATGGTTAACGGCAAGCCCGCTGCAGGCAAGCCTGATCATGCTGAGCTTTGGCCTGGGCACCTTGCCCGCCATGACGACCCTGAGCTGGAGCGGCGTTCGCCTCGGAGGCTTGTTGATCAAGCCCCGGAATCGGGTCATCGGTAGCGCGGTCATCGCCAGTGCCGGACTAGTCACCATTCTGGCACCGTGGCTCGGTGCCATTCCTGTCGTGCATCAAAGTCTCGCTGCCCTGGGATGCAGCACGCTAATCCACTGACCCCGTTTTGCAAGAAGGGCTTCAGTCCGCAGCTTGAAACAAACCTTGACGCGCATAGAAGCTGCTCGGGACTAAAGTCTCTCTTACATAAAGCACTGTAACTTGATTCATGTCAGGGCAATAAAAATGGATGCGACCAAACTTGTCCCAGTCCTATCGGGGAGTTTGAAATGTCAAAGAAATTACTGATCGCCAGCGCCATCCACTTAGCCATCTTGGCAACGCCGTTGATGGCGGCAGACACCACGCCAAAACCAGACGCTGTCGCCGCCAAACCGGCATCGGAAGGAAAGCTGCTATTCGATGCACGCTGGCGTTTCGAAACCGTTGACGATGCCGCCTTTGTCGAAAATGCACGGGCCAATACGCTGCGTTTGAGGCTGGGTTATCGCACACCGGTTTATGAAGGCTGGAGTGCCGTGGTCGAGCTGGAACATACCTCGCATTTATTCGGCGAAGACTTCAACAGCACCGCCAATAATCAAACGGCCTATCCGCTCGTGGTCGATCCGGACAACACCGAACTCAACCAGGCCTACGTGCAATACGCACCGTCGGACGCCACCAAATTCATGCTGGGTCGCCAACGGGTGATTCTCGACAACCAGCGTTTTTTCGGCAATGTCGGCTGGCGCCAAAACGAACAGACCTTCGATGCCTTTAATTTTGAACACCGTTTCAACAACGGCCTGAATCTGCGTTACAGCTATCTTGACCGCGCCAACCGCATTTATGGCGACGATCACCCGAACGAAAATTTGGCCCGCTGGCAACTCGATGCCCATCTGCTAAGCATGAATTACAAGCTCGGCCCCGGTGTGCTGACCGGCTATGCGCATTTCATTGAAAACCAGACACTGCCCTTGAGTTCGCACAAAAACATCGGTCTTCGTTACGCGGCAAAAAAAGATAACAAGGACGGGATCGGCTGGCTGGCGGCCGGCGAATACACTAGCCAAAATGATTATGCCAACGGCAGCAATATCATCGATGCCGATTATTTATTACTCGAAGGCGGCGTTGTCTGGAAAGCCAATACCTTCAAGGCAGGATGGGAACAATTAAGCGGCAACGGCAGCTATGGTTTTGCAACACCTTTTGCCACCCTGCATGCCTTCAATGGCTGGGCCGATCGTTTTCTGACGACGCCGGTGAATGGGCTGGAAGATTCGTACCTGAGCTGGAACCGAAAATTCGGCAAGCAGCTGACGGCGAACGTGGCCTGGCACGATTATCAATCGGACCGCTTGAATATCCATTATGGCCAGGAATGGGATGCCTCGCTTGCGTGGGCGTTCGCACCAAAATGGAATGCGATTCTGAAGCATGCCAATTATCAGGCCGACGACATCGGTTTCGATGTCCGAAAGACCTGGCTAAGCGTCGAGTATGTTTATTGATTTTCCATCACGGCAAGCATCTGTCAAACCAGCCTTGAGCTGCATGGGACACCTGATCGAGCGTACCGTGCTCTTCAAACAAATGCGTCGCTCCCGGTACGACGAGTAGTTTTACCGAGCCCGGCATCTGGTCTAGTGCCATCCGATTCAACTGAAGCACTTCGCTGTCGCGTGATCCGACAATCAGCAAAGTCGGCGCAATGACTTTCGACAAGGCCTGGGCACCTGCCATGTCCGGACGACCGCCTCGCGATACCACCGCGCCTATCAACGTCGGCTTCAACGCGGCCATGCGCAGAGCCGCGGCCGCGCCGGTACTGGCACCGAATAAACCAAGGGGAAGCTGGCTCACCTCGGCGTCTTTCTGCACCCAGTCCAATACCGACTCAAGCCGGTGCACCAGCAAGGCAATGTCGAATCGTTTCTCGTAGTCGCGATCTTCATCGACGGTCAAAAGATCGAATAGAAGCGTGGCAAATCCGGATTGATTCAAGCCCATGGCCACCGTTCGATTTCTGGGGCTGTGTCGGCTACTGCCGCTACCGTGAACAAAAATAACGAGCCCGGCGGGCGATGGTGGCACGGTCAAATCGCCTTCCAACACGACCGAATCCGATGGTACATGAATCAATCGGGATGTCATTTAGAACTCCATGCCTTGCTTGCCGGGACGAGCCAATAGTTCGATCACTTCGTCTTCGCCGACACCGGAAAAATCGCGGTAAAAACGCCCCACGGCGATGAATGGTTCCGGCGTTGCCAGGCAAACGACTTCATCGGCATGTTTGCTGACGGTAGCCAGGCTGTCGCGCGCGGCAACGGGAAGCGCACAAACCAGACGTGCCGGCCCTTGTGCACGCACGGCATCGAGTGCCGCCGTCATCGTTGCACCCGTCGCCAGCCCGTCATCGACAACGATGACCGTGCGGCCGGCGAAAGGCCGGGAGGGCATGCCTAACGAATAGCGCGCGCGACGAGCGCGTATCAAGGCCAATTGTCGATCGGCTTCCTGCCTGAGATACGCCTGATCGACATCGAGCATCGCGAACGCGTCGGTCAACGTGACTCGTCCCTGTTCATCGATGGCACCGATCGCAAATTCCGGATTATCCGGAGCGCCCAATTTGCGAACCAGAACGACATCAAGCTCGCCACCCAGAACATCGGCAACGACCCGACCCAATGGCACGCCACCGCGCGGTATCGCCAGCACGAGCGGATTGTCCTTCGCATAACGGGCCAGCACCTTGGCCAATTGCCGAGCTGCATCCGCACGATCTTCATAGGGCAATTCGATCATGGTGCCATTCCCGTCATCACGGCTTTTACGATTCTTTTGCGCGGCAAAAAAGTGACTCATACGGCCAGTATCGGCCCATGTTTCAGACCCACATTGATCTTGATCAAAGTACGGACGGGCGATCGGGCTCGATAATGGCTCGCCGGGGAAATCGATCTGCTGGCCTTGATTCGTTTTGACTCGTCGAATTTTCCGCATCTTCGATATCCGAAACCGGTTCGCAAACACATCCCTCGGCATCTCCGTTATTATTGCCTCGGCTTACAACTCAACAACTGGAAATCCCCATGAATCGTTACAGCGCAGCCCAACGCCATTTCCACTGGCTATTCCTGATTTTGCTGGTAGTGGCCTATGTCACCATCGAGTTCCGCAGCGAATTCGAGCGCGGCACGCCGGGGCGTGCGTTCATGATGCAGTCGCACTTCTGGATCGGCATCTCGATTTTTGCCTTGTTCATTCCCAGAATTTTGCTGCGCTTCAAACGTGGCATGCCTGCCATCGAACCCGCGCTGCCGTCCTGGCAGTCGATGCTGGGCAAGCTGGTACATGTCGCGATTTACGTTTTCCTGTTTGCACAGCCCTTGCTCGGCATTGCCACCGCCTGGACCGAGGGCAAGGCCATCATGATTCCGTTTACCGGCATCGAACTACCTGCTTTGCTGGCCGCAAACAAGGATCTGGGGCATCAGCTCGAAGACATTCACGTATTGCTGGCCGATATTTTTTACTATCTGGTCGGATTCCATGTGCTGGCTGCGCTTTACCATCATTTCATCCGCAAGGACGACACGCTCAAGCGTATGACCTGACAAGGCCAGCCCGAAAGTCGGGTTGAATGAAATCAAGTTGATCCGTCGGGCACGCTGTACGCTGTCGGCATGACGGCGCTTGCACTTCTCGGCTATATCTCTGCAGCACTGCTGTTGCAGCTTGCCGTGGCGGTGGCCGTAGCGATTCGTAATTACCGACGCGATGCGGTTCAGACAACCCCGGGCTTGCATGACGACAAGGATGCCGAAGTGACTTCGGCGTGGCAGGGATTGCGTGAATTCCGAGTCTTGCGGCGCGAGTTCGAAGACAGTGCAAAAACGGTTTGCTCGTTTTATCTGGAACCTCTGGACGCCATGCCTTTGCCCGATTTCCTCGCCGGGCAGTTTCTGACGGTTTCCCTGCAAATTCAGGATTTTAAAAAGCAGACGAAAATTCTCACGCGCTGCTACTCGCTATCGGACAAGCCCGGCCTTAATAATTTCCGCATCAGCATCAAACGGGCCTTATCTCCCCCAAATCTGCCGGGCGTATTGCCGGGTATTGTCTCCAACCATTTTCACGACCACATCCACGAAGGCGACATCCTCGGCATACGGGCACCTGCCGGCCAATTTCATATCGATGCCGGGTCCAGTTCTCCGGTGGTATTGATTGCCGGCGGCATTGGCATCACGCCCTTGCTGAGCATGTTGCTCTGGTGCGTCGAGCATCAACCGACACGCGTGATTCATTTCTATTACGGCGTGAGAAATAGCCTGGAACACGCATTCAAGGCGCTATTGGAAAATCTTGCCCGACAACACGACAATCTACATTTGAATGTCGTTTACAGCTGCCCTGTCGAAGGCGATGCATTAGGCAGCGACCATCAACACCTCGGCTATGTCGATACGGATCTGTTGCGTCGCACCTTGCCCTAAGGCGAAAAGCAATTCTATGTTTGCGGCCCCGCGCCGATGATGGAGTCGCTGGTTCCTGGCCTGATTGAGTGGGGCGTGAGTCGGGAACACATTCACTTCGAAGCCTTCGGCCCCGCCTCCGTCCACGCGTTTCCCATTGCCGACGACCGCGCAGAAAAGATTTCGGTCCAAGTGAAGTTCCAAAAATCCGGTCGCACGCTCGTCTGGGATGGTCGCGACCAAAACCTGCTCGATTTTGCCGAACGCAACAATATTGCCGTTGAGGCGGGCTGCCGCGCCGGCAGCTGCGGCAGCTGTGAAACCAAAGTGGTTTCCGGAACTGTCGCCTATCACGACAAACCCGAATACGAGGTCAGCGCCGGCCACTGTCTGTTATGTGTCGGTCGCCCCGACTCGGCACTGGTGATACAGGCATGAGCAGTATCAAAGCAACATTGCTAAGCCGCGAAGTGCTGCCGTTTTATGTTTCTCTCGCGGCACTGGCCTTGGTATCGCTATTGCTGGATGCGCTGTTGCATGTCTTTGACCTGGTCTGGATAGGCCGCTATCTCGGCATTCCAGGCACCTTGCTAATCCTGTTTTCGTTTGGCTATTCACTGCGCAAGCGGCAACTCATCAAATCGGGCACCACGGTTCGCTGGCTTCGTTTGCACGAACGCATGGCATGGGCAGGGTCCTTGCTGATACTGGTACACGCCGGCATTCACTTCAACGCCATTCTGGGATGGCTCGCGGTATGGGCGATGCTGATCAATATCGGCAGCGGGCTGACCGGAAAATATTTACTGGAGCGTGCCCGAAAAAGACTCGAAGCCGAAAGACAAAAACTTAAAGACGAAGGACTGACTGCTGGGCAACTGGAAGAGCGTCTGCATCTGGACAGCCTTACCTTCGATGTCGTGAAGCAGTGGCGCTCTGTCCACTTCCCGATCACGCTGGCCTTTGCCGTACTTGCCCTGGCCCACATCATCAGCGTGTTTATTTTCTGGGGCTGGAAATGAAACGATCCTGGGTAATGTCCATCATCGCGGTCAACCTGATCGTACTCATCGCCCTCGTCTTCGTGTTCCCCCATTTAATGATCAGTCCAGGCCCGGTAATACCAGCCCATGCCGATATCGCCACCGACTGTTTCGCCTGCCACAGCGCCTTGCGCGGCGTATCGTCGCAGCGCTGCCAGACCTGCCATGTGGTTGCCGATATCGGCATGCGCACGACCAAGGGCAAAGCGCTCGCCAAGGGAAAATCAAAGGTCGCCTTTCACCAGCAATTACTCGAACAAGATTGCGTTGCCTGTCATAGCGATCACGTCGGACCCAAATTGACCCGACACAGTCGCAAGCCGTTTTCGCATGCGCTTATCAAACCGGATGTGCGTACAAAATGCGATAGTTGCCATACCAGACCCGATAATAATCTCCACAAAAACATCAAGGCGACCGTGGCCTGCAATCAATGCCACACCACCGATGCCTGGAAAAACGCGACTTTCAATCACGATTTGTTGGCCGCAAATACAGCGCTGACATGCGAGGGTTGCCATGGAAAGCCTAAAGACAAATTCCATCGTCAAATACAGGGCAATTGCCAGCAATGCCATAGCGTGAAGCAGTGGAAGCCATCGACATTCAATCACGACAGATTTTTCGTGCTGGACCGTAACCATAACGCTACCTGTGCTACCTGCCATGTCAATAATGATTTGTCGCGTTACACCTGTTATGGCTGCCACGAACACACGCCTGCCAAAATCCGGGCGGAACATGTGGAGGAAGGCATCCGCAATTTCGACAATTGCGTGAAATGCCATCGCAGCGCCAACGGCGAAGGTGGCGAACGTGGCGACGACTAGCCGTTCAGCCCCGACTGGAGCCTGAAACCCGGACTTAGCCAAGCAATTTCATGAATCCCGGCCAACACGGTTAAATTAGCTATTGCTTTATTAGGTTTTGCTAATATAATGGCATCCAGTCAACCGGATTCGGCCATCGCCATGCTCAAGAAATTACCCAATGCAAAACCGTCGCTAACCAAGATGAAAGCGCATGCCTGCGACGCTTCTTCCCTGATGAAAGCCATGGGCAACGAGCAGCGCCTGCTGATCCTGTGCATGTTGGTAGACCACGAAATGAGCGTGAGCGACCTGCACGCGGAAATCGCTTTAAGCCAGTCTGCGCTGTCGCAGCATCTGGCGGTTTTACGCGAAGCCGGATTCGTCAATACCCGACGCGAAGCCCAGACGGTGTTTTATTCACTGCCCGATGGCCCAGTCCAGAAAATCATGCAAACCCTCCATAAAATCTATTGCGAGTAATCCCCCCATGAACTCCGAATTATCGACATACATTCCCAACTTCAAACAGCCGCGTCCGCAGCTTGTTACCGGCGGCCAGCCGGAAGCCGACGCTTGGCCAGCCATCGCCAAAGCGGGCATCAAGGCCGTGGTCAATCTTCGCCCGAACGCCGAACTTCCCGGAAGAGACGAAGCAAAAGAAGTGACCGATGCCGATTTGATCTACGTCAATCT